>P_1C_Sed_2_UnCtyDRAFT_1000182_pt1 | contig 19612 bp, 16 predicted proteins | sample Pon1CUnioCityCA_4_FD_10229 | JGI IMG/M metagenome (IMG submission 10229) | reverse complement strand
TGGTCCATCCTGATCAACGCGATGGGGCGGAGGGTTATATTCAGACATTGCTGACAGAAAAGACTTTAGAAGTCACCTTTGACGTGCGGGTTCTGGACGGCAGGGGCCGGTACAAGTGGCTGGAATGTATGGCTACTGCTGTGCCTTTTAAGGGATTTCCCGCGGCACTGATTTGTTTTTGTGATATTACCCCGCGTAAAGAAGCGGAAGAACGCTTTCGGGCCCTTTTTAACCGGGCGCCTGACTCCATGTTCATATATTATCCCCGCGACCAGAGGTTTATAGAGGTAAATGAGGAGTTTTGTACCAGTCTGGGCTATAGCCGGGAAGAATTGTTGCAACTGGATCCCTTCAAAGTTTTTGCCGGCAAGAATGGGGCCAGCATCCTGGAACGGATCCATTCAGGGAGGAGAAAAAGTAGAATGATACTGGAAGCGGATTGCTGCCGGAAAGAGGGTACTGTTTTTTCTGTGGAGATGAGTTTTCAATGGATTGATTATGGGAATGTTCCATGTGTTTTTGCCGTTAACAGGGATATAACCTCAAGAAAAAAGCACGAACGGCTTTTGGGAGAAAGCCGCGAGCAGTATCGGGAATTATCAATTCATCTTCAAAATATTCGTGAAGAACAAAATGCACATATTGCCAGGGAGATCCATGATCAACTGGGACAATCGCTAACGGCCCTTAAGATGCATCTGTCTCTTATCGGGCAACAGGGAGGTAATGCGAAGGACAGCGAGAGTATTGAATTAATCTCGGATATGGAATCCATCCTCGACGATACAGTGATGCATGTAAGAAAGCTTTCGAAGGAATTGTGGCCATCGCATCTCGAGTTGTCGGGTATCGTTGAAGCATTGGAAGTGCAGATCACTGAATTTATGCAGTATTCGGGGATTGAAGTTGTTTATATTCCCCAGGTTCTTGAGGTGCCCCTTTCTGGAGATAAATCCCTGGCTGTTTATCGCGTCGTTCAGGAAGCCCTTACCAATGTGGTTCGCCATGCCAAGGCCTCGCGTGTTACCATCCATCTCTACACAGAAGCGGGGCTGCTGCATGTAATATTAAAAGATAACGGCAGTGGGATAAAGCTTTTGAAACGTGATAAGAAAATGGCTTTTGGCATTCTGAGTATGAAGGAGCGCGCTGCCATGTTTGACGGATCCCTCAGCATCACCAGTCCCCGATCCGGCGGAACCATCCTGCATTTAAAGATGCCTGTTTCCAAATGACCGCAAAGAAAGAGACATGATACGCATCGTTATTGCCGATGATCACCCCCTTATACGAGGCGGACTCCGGAAGATCATCGAACAGGAGATCGACATGGACCTGACAGCTGAATATGAGAATGCTCAGCTATTGATTCATCAGCTCCTTCCGGATCAGTGCGATGTGCTCATCCTGGACCTGAGCCTGCCCGACAGGAACGGACTGGATGTGCTGCAACATATCCACACCATGTGGCCGCACATTAAGGTGTTGATCCTGAGTATGCATCCTGAGGAAAGATATGCCCTGAGGGCTCTTAAAAAGGGTGCTTCCGGGTACATCCATAAGAATGAGACTTCGGTTATTCTCATTAAAGCCATTCGTAAAGTATTTACGGGGGGACGTTATGTGAGCGAACAGCTTGCCGAAAAGCTCGCTTCTGAATACGCGATTGAGACTACCGTGGCCCTTCATGATAAACTCACCGGAAGAGAATTTCAGATACTGGTGATGATCGCTCAGGGGTTGTCGGTGCGCCAAATCTCCCGGATCCTTTCCCTGAGCCCCAACACCATTTATACCTTACGAAGCCGTCTCCTTCAAAAAATGGACATGACATCCAACGCCGAACTGATCCGTTATGCCCTGGACCATGACCTGGTTGACTAATGAGGCTGTAGCATAACCTTCGCTGTCACAATTTTTGTTACAGCTCTTTCAGAGAAATTGCCCTTTCTTTTCTTGTCAGGTTGGTGTACTTTTTCAACCTGTAATCCGACATCTTTTAACTGGGGACCTTATGAAACTATTGATCGCAGATGATTCACTCCTGCTAAGAAAAAGCCTTATCAAGCTGCTTAAACCTCTGTTTCATAGCGATGAAATTCTTGAAGCCGCTGATATACCGGCAACGATCGATGCCATTGCGCTGGATTATCCGGACATTCTTATCCTGGATTTGCACTTTCAGGATGGGTATGGCTACGAGGTGATGGATTATATCAATTTCCATGAAATGCAGGTGGTTGTGATCATCTTAACCAATCTGCCCAGCAGCAAAAATAAAGCCAAATGTTATGCCAAAGGGGCCCGGTACTTTTTAGATAAATCCAATGAATATGGGAAACTGGTACAGGTTATTAAACAGTATGCCTGATCAGGACGATGGCTCTACCCCTAATTTATTTGAATGATGCAAGAACTGCAGATATTATTGATAGAAGATAATCCCGGTAACGTGCGTTATGTAAGGGAATTATTGGATGAAGCCACCTGGTTTCATGCGGGGATGGTGCATGCCGGCCGCCTGGAAGAAGGTATTGAGCAGTTGAAGAATCAAAGGGTGGATGTGGTCTTGCTGGACCTGAATTTGCCCGATAGCAAAGGTGTCGATACGTTTAAAAGCTTTCAGCAGGCCGCAGGCAACGTACCATGGCTTGTTCTTGCAGGCGGAGATGACGAGTTGATGGCTATGGAAGCCATGCAGTATGGGGCTCGTGACTACCTGATAAAAGGACGGATGGATTCGGAAAAATTGCAGCGTACCATTCTTTATGCCTTAAGGTACAGGGATTTTGCTTTCCATGTTGATCATCTGAACCTGGTACTTCAAACTGTGCGTAATGTAAACCGGTTGATTGCCAAGGAAGGGAATAATGACCGGTTGATGCGTAAGATATGCAATCAGCTGGTGGAGATACGGGGGTATGAAAATGCCTGGATCGTTCAGCTGGATGAGCATGGCAAGGTAAGAAACTATTTTTCAGATGGTCCTCTGGCCAAAAGACTGGGCGATGAAGCGCCTGTCGATGACCAGATCTTTATCTCTTGTATGACCAGGGCTCTGGAGTCTGATGATGTGGTGGTGTTTACAAGGATTAATGGTAATTGCCGTGATTGTTTCATGTTTAGGGAGGATTGTCATCAATCGGTCATGGCCAGCCGCCTGGCATATAACGGGAAAGTCTACGGTGTGCTGTGGGTGAACCTCCCTGAGGCTTATGCTAAGCAAAGCGAGGAGCAGCAATTATTCCGGGAAATATCTAAGGACCTGACCTTTGCCCTTTATCGGTCAGAATGCGAAGAAAAACGCAGGACGGAAGAGCTGGCAAGAAAAGCCAGCGAACAACAGTATCAGCACCTTTTTGATACCCTTCCCGTGGGCCTCTATATCAGCAAACCCGACGGGACCATCACCCACGCCAATGACTCCCTGGTCAAACTGTTGGGTTACCCTGATAAGCAGACACTCATTAATGTTGTTGTCCGTGATCTGTATGCCGATAAAAAGGAGCGTACCAGGTGGAACAATTTGATCAAATCGGAACTCAAAGTCAGTCAGTTTGAAACCCTTGTCCGTCGATATGACGGCAGACTGATATGGATTCGTGAAAACACCCGCGCCATTGTTGATGAAGTAGGTCAGATACTGCACTATGAAGGTTCAATGGAAGATATCCATTTTCGAAAAAAGAACCAGGAAAGGAAGGCTTTCCAATCCTTGTTGCTGCGTTCGGTAAATCAAGCCATTATTGCTACCGACCCGGGGGGCGTGATCCTTTATTGGAATGCAGGAGCCGAGTCTTTTTACGGTTGGAAGGCCCGGGAAGTAATGGGTAAAAACATCAACCAGGTTACGGTTCCGGATATGTCGGAAGAGGAGGCTGTGGAAATCATGCATTCGCTGCGCAAGGGGTTTCCATGGAGGGGCGAGTTCAATGTCCAGCACCGGGATGGCAGGATCTTTCCCGCCATAGTTTCCAATTCCCCGGCCATTGACGAGGAAGGGCAACTGGCATACATCATTGGCGTCTCTACCGATATTGCGTACCTGAAGGAAACAGAAAGTCAGCTAAGGATTATGAACCGGGCTCTGAGGGTGTTGAGTCGTTGCAATCAAGCCATTCATCAGGCAGAGGATGAAGATACCCTGCTGCAATTTGTTTGTGACACGATCATTCAGTTAGGCCATTATCGCATGGCCTGGGTGGGCTATGCCGATCATGACCCGGATAAAACGGTCAGGCCTGTTGCATTCTCAGGGGAGGAGGTCGGCTATCTTGAGGCGGTCTTTATATCCTGGGGCCATCGCAAGGAAGGGCGTGGCCCAACCGGAAAGGCCATCCGTACTGGTAAAATCAGCATCTGCCGGGAAATTGAATCCGACCCCAAATTTCATGTATGGCAAAAAGAGGCCTTGCAGCGTCATTATGGGTCTTCGCTGGCCCTGCCCCTGGAGCTGGATGATCGGATTATCGGCGCCCTAAATATCTACGCAAGTGAATCGAATGCGTTTGATGAGGAGGAACTCTCCTTGCTTACTGAATTGTCGAATGACCTGAGCCGCGGAATTGCTGCGGTGCGGCGCAAACATCAACAAGAGGAGCTGCATCAACAATTGAAAAAATCCCATTCCCAGATGGAGCAGCACCAGAAAGAGATGGAAGCAACGCTGGAAAAAGCCAGAGAAAGTGAAAAGTTGAAGTCAACCTTTCTGGCTAATCTGAGCCATGAGATAAGGACCCCGATGAATGCGATTCTTGGCTTTACAGAGCTTCTTTTTAAGGATGAGATGGCCTCTCAGCGACAGCAGCAATATATGGATGTCATCCATGCCAAGGGAAGGCAATCGCTTCGAATAATCGATGATATTGTGAATATTTCCAGGATACAGTCTGATCAGCTTGAAAATAATCCCCACCGTTTTAATCTGAACGAGCTTTTCTCTGAACTGGAACAGTCCTACCGCAGGCAGCTGGAAGACCAGCAAAAATCAGCACGCCTTGTGATCCGCATGAAAACCTCCATGGTGGATGATCGGGCATTCATTCGATTGGATAGTAGTTGTTTGGAACAGGTGTTAATCCATCTGATCAACAATGCCCTTAAGTTTACCTCAGAAGGATTTGTGGAGGCTGGATACCTTCCGTACAACAGCAATCAGCTCTTGTTTTATGTGCAAGACACCGGCCTGGGCATAGCCAAAGAAAAACAGGCTTTGATCTTTGAGTTGTTCAGACAGGCAAATGAGGACATAAACATCAGTTATGGCGGTATCGGTCTGGGCCTGACTATTGCCAAGAAGCTGGTGGAGTTCATGGGTGGATCCATTTGGGTGGAATCAGAACCTGCGAAAGGGAGTACCTTCTTTTTTACAACACCACTGGAGTCGGCCAACGGAGACAATGAATTCCCCTTGCCCGAAGGTGCCACGGATGATACCCCAGAGACATTCTTGTAGAAAAATCCCTGGTTGCAAAGGATCTTTGCCGTGCAGGCATGCCGTCTGAGAAGGTTGGAAACAGCCGGCATGAAAGATTTCTCTTGCAGATATATCCTTTCTTTGTTTTGCCGGCCCGCCCGCGATCTTTTCAACATACTACCTCCAAGAGAACCAAACACCGGATAATTTTAGTACCTTTCATGGCCCATAACAAAAACCTACAGCTATGAAGTTATTGTTGCCTGTTTTTTTCTCGTTTGCATTAATTGTTAGTTCTTTTCAATGTTTTTCTCAGGATTTCAACGATTCTCCTGAACTAAGAGGCATGAAATCCATCTCGAGTCATGAGTTGCTTGATTATGTCAAGGAGATGGCCTCTGATGAATACGGAGGACGATTGACCGGCACTGCCGGTTATGATTCTATTGCCCAATGGCTTATCCGACATTTCAAGGACTGGGAAGTGCAAGGGGGAGCGCCCGCGGAAGGTTACCACCAGTATTTTAACATCCCCTATACCCGTGTTTATCCCGGTTGCAAGGTTACGTTGCACTTGCCCCGGGGAGACGATGAGATACAAAAGCATTATGACTATGTAAAAGAATTTATTCCCGGTGCAACCTCCGCTTCAGGTACAATAAAGGCAGAAGTCCTCTATGCCGGATATGGGATCAGTGCCCCGGAGCTGGGGTATGATGATTATGAAGGCATCGACGTGGAAGGGAAAATCGTGTTGCTGGAAAGGGAAGTTCCCCTTAACCCGGATGATGACCCGGAAGCGTTTAAAAAATGGGAACCCTATTCCCGTCACCAGTACAAACTGAAGAATGCGGTGCGGCATGGTGCCGCAGGGATGCTTTATAACTACGGTCCTATTGTGAATCCCAATAATGCTTATGATCCCGATTTTATTTATTCCCATGTAGGAGACACCGTGGTGCAGGATCTCTTTGCAGGTACCGGCCACACTCATAAGCAGGTGAAAGGGGCGATCAGAAAGGAGTTGAAGCCTCAGTCGTTTTCCACCGGGAAAGTAGCAACCATCACCAACAAGACGGAACATTTTTCAGATGGGAAAGGCAGCAACGTCATCGGTTTTCTGGAGGGCAGCGACCCCCGGTTAAAGGATGAAGTCATTTTGATGGGGGCCCATCTTGATCATTTGGGCAGATGCTGGGAACTGATACCGGGGGCCAACGATAATGCCTCGGGTGTGGCCGTTATGATGGCTGTAGCCAGGGCTTTGTCTGAATACGATATTAAGATGAAGCGATCCGTGATGTTTCTGGCTTTTGGTGCCGAAGAGCAAGGCATCGTTGGTTCAAAAGTCTACGTGGAAGATCCCACCTATCCACTGGATAAATCCTATGTGCTGCTTAATCTGGACGGTGTAGGAGTGGGGAACAAAATCGGTGTGGTGGCTGGCAAAAATTATCCCGAACAATATGGCTATATAAAAGAGGTGAACGATCAGTACATCCACCGACAGTTGAATCCATCTGAATTTCTGAATGTAACAAGGCCACGCCTGGATGCTGCCCGCTTCATGAAAGCCGGGGTGCCTATTTTGAGCTTCTATGCTTATGGAGCCCCTTCTGTTTATCATCAGCCGGGAGATGATGTGGATAGCATTACCCCCGAGATTATGGAGGAATTGGCTCAGATGCTCTATATGACGGTCATTGAAATGGCCAATCGTTAGGAGAAAACCCACTCATTGTAATTGTCAGGTGTGATCACTTTGAATTCAGCCAGGGGATAAGCCCTTCGCCAGGCGGCAGGAATCTTATGTGGGAGAACATCCAGGGTGAACCGGTATCCCACCAGTTGGCCCTGCTTTTCTTCTACCCAATCCAGTTCCTGTTGATCATAAGTGCGCCAGAAATAATTCCTGACGTTCATATTGCGGTATTGCTGTTGCTTGATTCGTTCGCTCATCAGGTAGTTTTTCCATAGCTTGTCTACATCACTGCGTATACGGGCAGGATTGAAATTGCCAATGAAGGCGTTTCGGATGCCATTGTCCATAAAATAAAGGCAGCTGTGCTTGCCCACCTCCTTTGTCAAATTCCTTTTCAGACCCATAAGCTTATGGGTGAGACCCAGGTCGGTGAGATGCTCCATGTAACGCTCTATAATGCGGTAATTCAGGGATGTTTTAAGCTCCAGTTCATGAAAGAATACTTCCTCTCCGATCAAATAGGAAAAGATCTTAAGAAGTTGCAGTTCTTTGCCTGGTTTGATTCTTTTTTCTGCTTTCTGAAGATGTTCCTTAATATAGTAATCCGCCATTGCCATCAGGTATTCTTTTTTTTCCAGCTTGGTTTTCAGGTGCAACAGTTTAGGATAACTACCATATACCAGGTTTTCGGCCAACAGGGTTTCTCTTTTCCGTGATTGACTGAACTGCAAACTTTCGCTTTGTGTAAGAGGGAAAAGGACACAATGTGTGATGAGATCCCGGATTGGCTGCAGCTGGGATTGAGATTCGAAAGTAAGAATGAAGCGGGTATTGGGCAATTGTCGCAAGAAGTTTGTTAGTACCTTCCTGATATTGAGGAGGGTCCAGGCTTCATCAATGAAGAGAAAGGTAATGGATCCTGAGTCATGTCCGGAAAGGCCCTCCTGTAATTTTTCATAGTGGGTATGCTTGCTGGCATCGTAGTAATGACAAGGATCTCCATATTGTTCTTTAATGTGCTTGAGGAAATAGGTTTTGCCTACCCCTTTGGGGCCGGTTAGGGCAATGGCTTTCCCCGGGCTCATCTTGTTGGTGATCAGGGGTTCCAGATCCCGACGGATGACTTTCATAGCTTGATGAATTAGAATGTAAATCTGACAAATCAAAAACATGGCTTTATGAAGCCCGGGAGTCAGCTGTTTGATACAGCCAGAGATAAAATTTGCTCATTATTCCCCTAATGAGATGATCCTTACAAGGTAATAAATTTCAGAATGCGAAGGAAATATGTGAGGTTTTTTTATTGCTGTCAGGAAAAAACACTTCAGGACAATGCAAACACAGAAGCCTTTAGAAGAATATGCAACCACCTAAAGCACATCAGGACAATGAAGAAGAATAATGCCACGGATGCTCCGCCACAGACAAAGCTATTCTTATGTGGTTCATGGCCGGTAGACGTAGCATCCCAGCTCCGAGGGGTGGTCTTTCACCCTGACTGTGGCTGGTAACCGCCGCAGCAGAAGCATCATGGCAAAGTCACCACCGGCAGCTACTGTAAAAAAGATGCCGAACAACAACCAGTCCATGCTACCTTGCCAAAGCGCATAGACTGACGGCAGGATGCCCATGATTACCCCCGGCATGAGCCCTCCCAGGATATATGGTCCTAATTTCAATGGAACAGTGCAGTGGCAGTAGGGAGCCAGCAGCTTGATCATAAAGCCAAACCGGATAGATTGAAAACCACCCTTGCAGAAAAGGGCCCATGTCAGACCGTGCAGGCCCTCGTGTGCGATAATACCGCCCGCCAGGATGGCAAGAACAACAAGGGGGTTATCCGGAAATGCCTGCCTGAATTCATTCAGGGTAAAACGGTCGGACCACAAAAGGGCAAAAAGCAACAGACAGATCACTACCATAGGTCCTACAATCCGGATAGCCTGCCGGCCAACCCGATTGGCGGGGATAATGATCTGTTCTTTTTTGTTTTCGCCGGCTGAGGAGGAATCCATTGTCGTATGTTGCATGCAACTTATCTTGTTTGTTTGAGAGGGGTCGATAAAGCGGCAAAGCTACTTTTTTCCTGTTGGAACGAAGAATATTCGGCCCTTGTCCTGGAAAATGCTGATTTTTATGTTATAGAGGTTTTCAATGTTTTCTTTGTTCAGAATTTCTTTTCCGCCGCTGGCGAATATTTTACCATCCTTAAGCATGATAAACCGGGAGCAGTACTGGGCAGCCAGGTTCAGGTCATGGATGGCCACCAGGGTAGTAATGTTTTGATGCGCGACCGACTGGAGCAGTTGCAGAACTTCCAGTTGGTGCCGCAGGTCGAGGTTGGCGGTAGGTTCATCCAGCAGCAGGATCTCCGGTTGCTGGGCAAGGGCCCGGGCAATAAAAACGCGCTGTCTCTGACCGCCGCTCAGCTTGTTGACATCCTTCATGGCAATCTCACTGAGGTGCAGTTGCTGCAGGATCTGAGAGGTGATTTGCTTGTCTCGCTCTTTGATTCGCCAGCCTATGTAAGGCTTCCTACCCATTAACACGGTGTCAAAAACCGTGGCAGGCGGGGTATGATTGGCCTCCTGCGGTACATAGCCAAAGGTTTTGGCACGGGTCGGCCGGCTCATATGCGATGTATCTTTTGTCTCAAAAAGGATCGAACCAACCCGGGGACTGAGGATGCCATCGATGCAACGGAGCAGGGTGCTTTTGCCCGAGCCGTTGGGGCCAACAATGGCTACAAACTCACCCGGAGCTATCTCCTGGCTGACGTTTTGCAGCACCGGCCATCCATTGTAGCTGAAGGTGACATTATGTATGGAAAGATTCATTCGTATAAAATTCTATTAACGTTCTGTATTTAAATCAAATAGTCTCGCATTATTTGAGGGTTGAGGAACCCTCTGCCATGGAACCCCCATGGTTTATTCATGTCCTTGTTGTGTAAGTTCGTGCATGCGGGTTTCATACGATTATCTTTTATTTAATAATTTGGCCGTATGGAACTTATCCCGCTGGGGTGGGAACGGTTCACCCGGATAAATTTTTATTAAAGCACCTGGCTTTAGCGTAATATAACACATGATTTCCATAATTCGATGTCTTCGCCCATGAAACCTGCATGGTTTATCACCTTCGGTGAGCTCACCTGCTTTCGCGGGTTCGGTTCATGTCCTTGTTGTGAAGGTTCGTGCATGCAGGTTTCATTTGGATTCGTTGTTTAGGGTTTACCAATAGCCCTTACCAATGCCTCTGATGAGCAGATAAAGGAAAAGGGGTGCACCGAGGAACGAAGTGAGGATCCCCACTGGCAGCACTACCGGGGCTATGATGGTGCGGGCCACGATGTCGGATACCAGCAGGAACATGCCTCCAAACAGGGCAGAGGCTGGTATAAGAAAGCGTTCGTCCCCCCCAATAATTCTTCTGACGATATGAGGTACCACCAGCCCTACAAAGGCGATGATGCCGAAAAAGGATACGGCAATAGCCGTGGCCAGGGAAGCGGTGACCATTCCGGTAAGCCGTATTCTTTCCACATGAACACCCAGGCTCCGGGCTACTTCATCACCCGAGTCAAGGGCGTTGTAGTTCCAGCGATTCCGGATGAAGAGGATCATGGCCACCAGTACCACCAGCAGAAGAATGCGAAAGTCCTTCCATGAGGCCCGACCCAGATCACCAAAAGTCCAGAAGACCACTGTTGATATCTCGATGTCGTCGCCAAAGTATTGCAGTGCTGTCATGCCGGCAGCGAAAAGCGAACCCAGGATGATGCCCGTAAGGATCATTACCTCCGGGGTGGCACCCTTGTATTTAGCCAGCAGGAAGATGATGCCGGTGCTGACCAGGCTCCACAGGAAGGCAGAAACGGTCACTGCATAGGGATTATTGAAAATTACCGGGTTGGCACTGCCGCTTTGGCTGCTGCCGGCACCCAAGACGATTACGGCAAATGCGGCACCAAAAGCTGCTGCATTGGATATACCCAGGGTGAAGGGGGAACCGAGCGGGTTTCTCAGGATGCTCTGCATGGCTGCCCCCGAAACGGCAAGAGCTGCCCCGGCCACGATGGCAGAGAGGATCCTGGGCAACCGGATGTTTAAAACGATCTGATGCTCCACAGGGGTAGCCTTGGAGCGCAGTACATCCAGAACTTCACTGATACCAATGTTTGCCGAACCCATGACAATGCCTGCCAGAGATGCCACCAGCAACAAAAGGACAATGCCCGATATAATGGCATATTTCCTTCCCTGGTGCTTGTTGTAATGGGATTCTATCTGATATACATCTTCCATAGCCTGTGAACTCATTTTTATGATCCGGAGGATTCCAGGGTGTAATCCAGTTGGCTGCAATCCCCGTAAGTGGCTTTCATTTGCCTGTAAACGGGCTTTCCCAGGAACATGGAGTAGATGGCGTTGGCTTTCTCTGCCGGACTAATCTCCCCCAGCTGCTCCGGATACAGCATAGATGCTATGTACCACGCATTGGCCAGCACAGTCGAGTAATTGGTGCTGTACCAGTTATAAGGATGCACCCCATAGATGCGTTCGTTTTTGAAGGCCTTTATTTTTCGGTAAAAGGAAGGATTATCCCTAAGATCCTTTTTCACCAAATCGCTGCCAGCCAAGTCAATGAACATGACATCGGGGTTCCACACCATCAATTGTTCCACATCTACGATCACCCCTTCGTTTTTGGTGTACTGTCCTCGCAATTCACTCGCCACGTTGCGGGCATGAACGAAGGTGAAAGGTTCATACCAGGGTGAAGTAGAATTGATTCCGTGAGTTCCCCGGTGTGACAGTCCGCCCAGGTATACGGCGGGTCTCTTTTGCCCGCGGGGGTCATGTGTTAGCCGGTTCAACCTGTCGATCATTCCCTGGTAGTATGCGATCAGCTTCTGCGCCCTTTCCTGCTTGTTCAAAACATGACCCATTAAAGTAAGGGCACTGTCCAGAACCTGCCAGGAGGTATCGGCAGTGATATACCGGAGGGCAACGACAGGAACACCCGTCTTTTTCTGCAGCTCATCGGCCTCGGCACTTGTGGTATAGGTTTTGAAAATGACGTCTGGTTTTCTGGCAGCGATGAGCTCGGGATCGCCGCTAAAGGCCGGCCCGATGCCTGGTTTATCTTGCAACTCAGGATGGGCAAAAATATAAGGCCTGCCGGTGCGTTTCTCAATTTCCTCTACACCCGCCACCAAAGGGGTGGCCTGCATATAAACCAACAAGCGAAGTGCCCCTGGTCCGATTCCCACCAATCGCCGGGGGCTGGCCGGGACCTTTACCTCTCGTCCCAGCATGTCCCGGATCTGCTTTTGATTATGGGATGTTTGACTGGCTGGGGGCTGGCATCCGCCAAGGAGAGCAATCAGCATCCCCAAAAACAGCGCGGGTTTCAGCTTTGAAGTGTAAAGGTGTATTCTTTTCTGGAAAGAAAGGGGACGAACCCCGAAGGATGGAATGGGGGTTGGGATGGATGTTACCAATATATTTTTCGTGTTACTCATGGTCCAAAAAAAATTATTCCAGGCTGGTCATAACCAGTTTCCCGTGTTTGACACCCTTAAGGCCGATCAGCTTTTCGGAGAGATCGATCAGTTCGTTTGCCTTCCCTTTTAGCACGATGGTTTCCAGGCAATTGTTGTGATCCAGGTGAAGGTGTTGCATGGAGAGCACCAAATCATGATGTTCATGCTGGATATCATTGGAATGGGCCGACAAGTCTCTTTTGTGGTGATCGTATAGAAGGGTCACCGTGCCGGCCACCTCCCTGTTCTCCTGCCAGCTTTTTTCGACAAGGTGTTCCTTAATCAGGTAGCGGATGGCTTGTGAACGGTTCGGAAACTGGTGCTTATCCACCAGATCATCCAGTCCGTGCAGCACCTGCTCGTCGAGAGAAACACCAAAACGTTTGATGGCCATAATCGTATGATTAAGGGGATAAAGATAATAAAAATCAGTCAAAAGCATTCAGCACTCAAAAGGATATACCAGTCCGATCTGCCGCCTGCATTCATCGAGGATCTCCATGTTGGTAAGGCTTTTGGCCGGTGGTACGAGGGCACTTGTTTTTTTGTTTTCCAGCAAGAGGCGGTTCATCTCATCGATCTCGAAGTGATAACCCGTGGAGGGTCTCTCGTCCTGAAAGGGCGTTTGTTGGCTATCGCGGTAAAGGATAGCTTTGCTTGCTCTCCAGAAATCGGGAATTTCAATATGGCCCTTTGTGCCATATATCATTCCTGTATGATCGGTAGTGTGTTTGATTGAGCAGTTGAGTTGGGCTATCGCCCCATGATGGTAGCGCACCAGCAGGGCTGTTGTCTCGTCTACGCCGGTTTCACCAAGGATGCCTTTGGCCGATATTTCCGATATGGGATCAGCGGCCATGGTATTGGAGAAGTTCAGTGGATAAATGCCCAGATCCAGCAGTGCACCTCCGGCCAGCCGGGGATTGTACAATCGGTGGATGGGATTGGTTTCTGAGTGGGCACCGAAGCTGGCCTGAATAAAGCGTACCTGCCCAATATTGCCGTCTTCTATCCATTGCCTGGCTTTTTGTATGGCTGGAAGAAACGAGGTCCACATAGCCTCCATAAAAAGCAAGTCTTTGCTCCTGGCCAGGTCGATCATGGCTTGGAGCTCTTTGGTATTGACAGCTGCCGGCTTTTCACACAATACGGCTTTGTCATGCTTCAGGGCCTGGATGGTATGCGGGTAATGTTCAGAGTGGGGTGTGGCAATGTATACCGCATCGATTTCGGGGTTCTGGAAAAGGCTTTCGTAATTTCCATAGCAGTGGGGGAGCCCATATTTTTTGCCAAATGCTTCAGCCCTTTCCGGCGACCGCGAAGCCACGGCCAGTATCCTGCCCTCCCGGACGAAATGATAATCTTCGGCGAATTTCCTGGCAATAAAGCCGGTGCCTATGATCCCCCAGTTGATAGTGTTGTGGCTCATGGTGGTTCGTATTATGGTAAATGGTTCCCCTATGTTTATAAGGAATATTATAAAAAAATATATTCCAAATACCAAACATCCGAACTAATTGTTTTTGTCGTTGGATGAATGCTCCTCTATTTCTGAAGGTACGCTAAAGATTCTGGCAAGCTGAACCCTGTTGCTAACCCCTGTTTTCTGATAGATGTGATGGTTGTGGTCCTTCACTGTTTGCAGGGTTATGAACAGGTTGTCTGCAATCTGTTGATTGGTCTTTCCCCGGCATATTTCCCGGATAATTTCCCGTTCCCTTTTTGATATACCATATCGTTGATAAATATCTTCTTCCCGGTTGATGTATCTTTGATACAAGGCAGGGGTATTTTCCAAATGGGCCTTCAGCAGCAACACCAATGGAAGATCCCCTGCAAAGAAGAGGACTAAAAAATAAAGGAAAACCAGGGTGTTGTGTTCTGCATAATATTGGGTAAGGGTTGAGAGCAGGGTAGTGGCGGCAAGGATTAGCACAAAACGCTGAAGCATCTGCTTTCTTTTGTAGTCTTGAATATATGCTAAACGGGAAAGGATAAAAACCGATATATAAGCCACAATGCCCAGTTCGATGGAAAAGAACACCAGGCGGATTTTTTGGCGCAGGTTCTCGTAACCGTCCGGGGTTATTTCGGGCATTCGTCTTATCACCAATCCATAAAGAAGGAAAGCCAGGGTGCAAAGGATGAAATAAGTCACTGCGATCCATTGAGGAACCTTTTTTCCTACCAGTTCTCCGGCCATTTTAAGGCTCATATACCATGCCGCTATGATGAAAGGGACTCCCAGGAAGGGGATAAATTGAACCACTACTTCCATTTGTTTGCCTCCAATTTCGATGCTTTCAAGTAAATGGCGCATTCCCAGGCTGCCAAGGATGCCATAGAGTCCAAAAAGGACCAGCAACAATTCAAAGTAGAAAAAACTATTCAGGTAGTCCAGCTTAAATCTGCTGCGCAGCCGGTTTAGCAGCGTCACCACGTAGATCCCGGCCACCAAAGCCGAAGGGATCAGGATGAAAGAAAGCCAATGGAGCATGGAAGGGTTTTTAGCAAAAAAACGAAAAAAATGAAAGGGGTGCCAGCAAATGACGGTCAAATCTCATCCAACCAAAGTAGGAAAGAGTCTTTTTCCTACCTTGGTTGGATTGACTCACGGGGGAAACCTCTCTATCTTCGTGCTATAATTCATCCTAAAAATTAAAAATCATGAAAACACAAAATCTCTCATTTGAACCTACTGTGGGATCGGTTCTTGGTTACGGATGGCAAATCATGAAGCAATTTTTCCTGCCGCTGTTTGTGGTGGTGCTGATCCTTTCGGTCATTCAGATTCCTTTAAGCGTTTCCTGGCAAAACCATGAGATGAGCCTGGGCCTGTATTTTCTGCAGGTTTTTGCCCTGGCCTATTTTCTTTTTGTAAGAGTTCCTGTCCGGTATGGGGGTGCTTATGTCTTCCTCAAAAGTGTTCGACAGAAGGAGTTTGAGGTGAGCGAAGTGTTCTCGTCTTTCAGCAATTATATGAACGTGGTATTGTCCGGGTTGCTGACAGGAGCCATCATTGGTATCGGTATTTTTCTGTTTGTGGTCCCCGGTATCATCTTTGCATGCCGTCTGGCTTTTGTGCCCTATCTTGTGATGGATCGGCAGCTTGATCCTGTAAAGGCGGTCGAAGAAAGTTGGAAGTTGACCCGGGGTTACGGCTGGCGAATTTTTGGCCTTGGTTTGCTGTCGGCCTTGATCTTTATTGCCGGTTTGATGGTTCTCTTTGTGGGGGTGTTTATTTCCATGATGTGGGTTGGAGCTGCCTTTGCAGCCATGTATCAGGGAGTGCTCCGGGAGAAAGGGGAATACACTGAAGCAGTATAGCCCAAGGGCGGAAGCCAGAATCTTGCCCTTTTAAAAGGTTAGCCGTTGATCCTTTTCTGTAACCATTCGCAGGATGAAGGCGGTATACCTAAACAGCCATCATGATTAAGGATTACTTAACCACCGCGCTTCGCAATATATGGAAGCATACGAGCCCTGCCCTGATCATGTCCATCTGTTTGCTGATCATCCTGGTGGTGATGGATCAAACCACTATGTCCGGTTTCGTAAGAATAAGAGCCTGCTCAGGCCTATTGATGCGAATAACCCTGGTTATTGCTTTTTGTCCTGAATTCCTCCAGGTCATTCTTGAATTTGGCCCTGTCCTGGCTCTTGATGTTCCGTGTTTTGACCAGCTGGGTTTTCTTATTGTCAAAAATTTCAATGATATCCTGCCTTTCGTCAAATTCTACCTTGGTCTCATCCATGTCAAACTCCCGGGTCCTCAACACAGTGGCATTGACCCTTAATTTTCCTTCGCTGATGGTTGCATAGGGCATCAGCAATCCCCAAAGTCCATAGAGTGCGACCAACAGGGCAATAAGAAATTTAATGCCGTCATAAAGCCAGATGAAGTTTTGAATGCGAAAGCTGTCGATTACAACAATCAGTCCTACAATCAAAACAATGATATAGATGTCGGGTGTTCTTCTGTATTTTTTTTCCATGGCTCTGGAATTTTAGAGTTATTTATACAAATGTAGATGGCGTTTGTCCAATTTTCTAATTTATGCAATTTGTGGTGAAAACACAAGATTTTTCTTGCCTGATCTCTACTGGCTTGTAAATTATGCAAGGTTGTATCCCCCCTGACCTGTTTATCCGGCTTGTGAAATACCGGATTCAAAAAATATTTCCGTTAATCTGACCCACTTGCATGGTTTTTACGAGTAAAGATATCATATGAAGAAAAAGCAGATTATGTACACGTTTCTGGCAGGATTCTTTTTCTTTGGATGGATTTCTTATGCCGGGGGCAACAAACGCCAAACTCAACCTGACCAACTCACGAATCCTCAACAGCGGAGAATACGCCGTGGCTATCCTCGAGGGAGCAACGGTTAATGGAGTCAGGAATGAAAAGACGATTTATTACGAAAACGAAGAATTCAATAATCCGGATGGGACCGATTTCCTGATTGAATAAAAGCTTAGGTTTAGGCTTAAAGCTGTCTGAGAGCATCCTTAAATCGCTGGCTTACCTCATTGGCTACCCCCGTCAGTTCCGGATTGTTTAACATTTTCATCAGTTCCGACGGATTGACGGCCACCACTTCCACCTGGTTGTTTTGCTGCTCCTTGATGAGAACTTTGCAAGGCAGAAAAACCCCAATATTCTCTTCTTTCTGAAGAGTTTCCCAGGCAAATTTTGCGTTACAGGCTCCCAGAATGCGGTAGACCCCCATATCCTTGCCCAATTTTTCATTCAGGGTCTTATGCATGTCGAGTTCTGTTACAATGCCGAATCCCTGCTCCTTAAGGGCCGACTTCACTTTCTCGGTGGCTTGGTCGACCGTGCCATCCATGGTCTTACTAAAATAGAAACCCTCCTGACGAAGGTTTTCCTGCGATACAGCTGTGATGGTCAGAGCCACCAGCATGATGCTTGTTAAAATTCCAATTTTATTCATATGTTGCGAACTTTTTAGGATACAACAATAAAAGGGGTATAAAGTTTAATAAATCTAGATGCTTCTATGTGTATTCCGTGGCGGAGCGAAGTGTGCCTCTTTATGGCAACACACCATCCGGGGTGCATTATTCCATCAACTTATCAGGACTTTCCAACCATGGCAGTGGGCATGCCCGGGCTTTCTGTCACTGCCTTTTTTTGATAGCAGGATGTATCGTCTGACAGCTAATAACCGGCTTGTATGGGAGTCTTTGTCTGTTATCAGGTCATTGGGTAATCAGGGAGGAATGCATTATCTTCGCATGCCAAAGACAAATAGCATATCCCGAGATCTTTATCTTATGGCTTTTTTATTCGCATTTTCCCGGAGAACAATCTTTTTCCTTTGTTTTTTGCTGTTGGTTCCCGTGGTTTTTCATGGGCAGGATTCAACATCCACCCTGTTGGAACATGGCGAAAAGCGGTTGATGGGACAGGCAGCTGTAACTTCCGGGCTGGTATTTACCGCCACGTTTTTAGCCGATGCGCCTATACGCGATTGGGTCCAATCCCATCAGGGGCGAACCGCAGATATGCTGATGGATGCAGGTAACCGGCTGGGAGATAAAAAGGTGGTGCTTTCCACGAATGCGGCTTTGTTGGGCACCGGGTATCTTATCGATGATCCGGGTCTTAAACGAACCTCGTGGAACGCGGTTAAGAGCATATTATCCACGGCCCTGATCACCGAAGGCCTGAAGTATGGCTTTGGCCGCTCACGTCCCTACACCGGGGCGGGCCCCCGGGAATTTAGCCCTTTACCCCCCAATCGGCATGCCCTCAAGTCCCTGCCATCGGGCCATGCCTCCGTTGCATTCGCTTTTTTTACTCCCTTCGCCGAGCAATACAGCCGGTGGATCTACCTGCTGCCTACAGCCACAGCCCTCAGCCGTGTCTATAAGGACAAGCACTGGAGCTCCGATGTGGTGCTGGGAGCTGCCATCGGGTTTTTCACAGGCTATTTCTTTCAACACAAGGATGCCTCGGTGGAGGTATCCCTGAATAAAATTGTGATTCGCTTCTGAAACCCCCATCCAGGAATCTTCACAACAAGGACATGTTTAAGCATGGGGGTTCCATACGGCCAAAACATTAGATAAAATATAATCGTACGAAAAGAAGAAGGAGGATGTCTGAGACACCCTCCTTCTCTGTAAACCGGAGTTAGGATTTAAATTGTAGTGATTAATTCTTGTGAAACAAATGTAATAAAAAATATTATTCATTTGCAAATCGGGTGGCTCCATTGTGATTTTCCCCGGCTGATCTAATTTACGGGATCCGGTATCCTTTACCTGGATATTTCCGATTTTACTTTTTTGAATTTGCGTTCCGGTAGTGTCCGATTTTTACAATACATCCAGGCCAGGGTGCATTAACTTGCTTAATAGATTATTCCCTCTTTAAACAACGATCTATGAACAAAAAGGCGCTACTCGTAGGAATCAATGATTATGGGGGCATCGGGGATTTAAGAGGTTGCATCAATGATGTCACCAATATCCGAAACATTCTGAAAACCTTTTTTGGTTTTACCAATGAAGCCATCCGGGTACTCACTGATGAGCGGGCTACCAAAAAGAACATCCTCGCCAGGTTGGAGAAGATGATCACACAATCTGAAGCGGGTGACTTCCTGGTGTTTCATTTTTCCGGGCACGGCTCCCAGATCAGGGACAGGGATAACGATGAACTGAAAGATCATATGGATGAGCTGATTTGTCCCTACGATATGAACTGGGATGATGGTTTTATCACCGATGACATGCTGGGCAGCCTGCTGGAAAAATTGCCGGAAGGGGTGCATATGGAGATCATCCTGGATTGTTGTCACTCGGGCACGGGTACCCGCGATATCATCACCGGCCGGCCCGAAGATCTGGGCCCCCTCTATCCTGTTTTGAACCGATATCTGATGCCTCCGGTTGATATCGCCAGCCGTTCCGA
>P_1C_Sed_2_UnCtyDRAFT_1000181_pt1 | contig 19626 bp, 18 predicted proteins | sample Pon1CUnioCityCA_4_FD_10229 | JGI IMG/M metagenome (IMG submission 10229) | reverse complement strand
CCACGCCACTAGCAAGAAGAGCCTGGCTGTTCATCTCTTGATACCCTTTATAACCTCTCTTCAGTCTTTGTATAGTAGAATTCTCTGGCCCAAGATTTTTCCCCACCTTGTCCATTTCTCTGGTTGCTCGTACTTGAAACTCTTCGAAAGTAGTAGGAGGCCTTTTACCAGAGCTAAGGCCGCCTCCTCGATTTGCTGACCAATTATGAACATCTAACATATAGAGCCAGCGTGTCGGAGAATAAGTATTCTCTTTAAGCAGATCATACAACCATGTAGGAATTGCATCGTTTTGGTACTTTATATCAAGAATATCTCTCCACGTGTCAAAGTAATCTCGGGCCGATTGTTCTACTTTACGCATGCTTTCATCGGATAACTTAAGTTGCTCTTTCGCCGTTTTAAACCAGAGTTGAAAATCATTCGCATTAGTACCTGTTGGATGATTATGCTTTGGGTGTCTCTTAGCTATATCTAGTTCCTTGGTAACAAAGACTAATTGATCCAAAGCAGTTCTTTCATGAGTATCAAGATGTTTATAAATTGTATCTCGTACAGTATTAAAATATCTTTTCGCTTTTGCATTTGATCCAGCAACCCCAAGGAATTCATTGTGCGTAAACTCAGCTTCCTTAGAAGAATCTTTCTGAAAAAACTCTGTGATGGACTCATTACGATCGATCAGTGTTTCTTTAATTTTCTTCAGTCTTTTCTTTCTATCGGCCTTTATCCTTTCCTCTTTAGCTTTCTCCGCCATCTCAAACATTCTGTTTACTCGTCTGGGATCTCCTGCACGACTAGCTTCTGCTGATACCTTAGCCTCTCCTGTTCGCTTAGGCTTTCCTACCTGTGGCGTTGTGCTATCCACACTAATCTTGTCCCGATGCAATGTATCATCAGCATATTTCTCCAGAGCCTGTGCTACTTCCGGCGTTGCCTCTTTCAAATCCACGAGGTATTGTTGTATTGTCTTCCCTGTTCTCTTGGCATTACGAGAAATTACACTTATATCTCTAACCAATCGTTCAGCTGCAAGTTTCTGTTCTCCAGTAAGCTCCTTAAAAGAGATACTACCACGCTCACTCCGCCAGGTTTCACCAAGCAATGTTCCGAAATCTTTTGTTATCTGGTCAATGGGCCGTGCTCGTTCTTGTCTCATCGTGTCGATAAAGAAACTGTCTTGTGGATTGAACTGATCCTCGCCTAACAAAAAATCTTCAACCTCTCTGGCTGCACTTACTCGTTTAGCCTCAGGAGATTTGCCTTTACCAGACGAGGTTTCTTGAAGAACCTGATCTACAAAATCAGGATCGCGATCTACAAGGTCTGTATAAAACTTCTGGTCTTCAGCTGGCAAATCACTTTCTTTAATACGCTCCCGTAGTTGATCCTTATATTTCTTTTCTTTAAGAATCTCATGCCGCTCTTTAATTAAATTGACTCTTGATTCGTTCTTTGTAATCTCGATTGCCAGATCACTTTTCTCTGTTGGAATACCTGTGGCCTTAGACTGGCTGCTGGTTGTAGTAATCTCAGAAGACAGATCAACCACGTCACGAATAGATCCTGCTCCGGTCTCCGCCTTAACCTCATTAACTGTCTTAGCCTTCTTAGGAGCCACGTCCTTTACAGTCTTCCCTTGTGCTTCGATAACTTCCAGACCCATCTCACCAAGAGTATCGAGCTGGCTTTTTTCTTTCCCCGTTGCTCCTTCTCCTACAGGCCTAACCTCNCCCTCTGCAAGAGGATCTTTTTTAGCACCCTTCCGTTGTCTATTAGCCTTACTTACTTCAAGAGCCATCTTCTTTTTCAGCGAAGGCTGTCCCTTATACCCACGAGATTCCTGAAGTGTTCTCGGTTGTTCTGTTGTAACAATTCCAGGTTCCCCAGTTTTTTCTTTAGGCCACGGTCTATCAACTCCGCTGCTAAAACGCTGACCAGTAGTATCCACTTTTTCAATTAAAGGATCCATTTCCATCTTTTCTTTCAACGATGGTTGTCCTTTATATCCACGAGATTCTTGTAATGTTCTTGGTTGTCTTTGGGAAGCAATACCGAATTTCAGCTCACTCACTGCACCAGAACCCTCTGCTCTAGCTACCATTCCTGCTTCTTCTATAAAAGGATACGGAGCTGCTTCAACCCCTTGGTCATCTAGTCGTTGTTTAGTCTCTCTCCATCGTTGATGGTCTTTCTCAAAGGTTAGAGATTCCGAAGCTCTGCGCTCCATAAACTGTTGGTATTGCCGATCAAGTTCTTGCTTGGATATCTTTTCTCCAAGTCCCTGTTCTCTCCTTAGTGCGAAATCTTCGACCTCCTTGAGAAAAGCCATAGTATCTTTTTCATTAAACAGAGACTCATACATCTGTTGTCGTGCTTCAAGCTCTTCTTGCTTTAACCGATCCGCAATTTCTTTCCTATTTCGTGCCTCAAGGCCTTCCTTTGTAGTTCTCGCTGCTTCTTCCCCAAAGATATCCTTAACACTTCCTTCTTCATAATACTGCTGGCGAGTTTTTCCTTCTTCCAATCTCGCTACTTTTTCTTGCCGAGCAAGATCTCTTTTAGCTGCCTTTTCCCAAGCACGATTCATTCTCCTTTGAGCTATTTTAGTTTTTCCAGTCTTCATAACCTTTGGTACTGCAGCAAAAAAGAACAAAGTCTCTAAGGCATCGGTAGCCATTTCACCGGATACTTTATCATTAACAAGCATTCCATACGCTTGACCTACGGGAGCAAATAAATATTCTCGTGGCGCACCAAAAGCTTTACCAGAAAGCTCAAGAGCTTCTCTTGCTGGCCCCTCAATTTCAGGAGCCATACCAAGGTAAGAAAATTCTCTGAGCCAATTATGAACATTATTTGCAATCTCTTGTGCTTTAATCGCGGTTTCTTCAGAGGTTTCTTCTGGCAGTTCAAAATTATATGCGCCCTGAGTTCTTACTATAGTCTCAATTCCTTTTTGAACAGGCTCAGGCATTCTGCCCATTGCTCCAATAGCTTGTCGAGACATTTTACTTGCAATCGAAGGAAGAAAAGTAAGCATCCCTACACCCATCTCAGCCATATATTGCGGAGTGGCTTTTACTCCCTCAGCAAAACTACTTAACCCATCCACTACAACATTTCTCTTCTTCTCTTCTTGCAGAGAAACCTCTTCAACACTAGACAAAGAAGGATCTGACTGAATGGGCTGAATAGCTGGCTCGAGTTCCTGAGGCGCATCAACAGGTTCCAGTGCATCAAAACCTCTGCTCTGCCTTCCTTTGTTCTGTCTATCAGGCGCTTCAACAGTTACACTATCGACAGGCTCAAGTTCTTCAAAACCCATTAGATATCCCCCCGTATATATTCCAACTCTCCATTTTCATTCTCTTTCCAGAAACCAATCCTCCCATTAAACTTCCCGAATCTTACTTCCGGCACATCATGAATAGTGGCAAGGGTTTCTGCAGCTCTTTCTCTTGCAACTCTCTTGCCTTCAAGAATAGTTTCTTTGTCTTTCCCTCTAGTCATCTTTCTATGTGCCTCGGGATTAATGGATCTGAAATTCTTTACAAAATCTTTTGCCCATTCATCAGTTTTAACCTTTGCTCTTTGCGTCCCAATTGTACGAGCTTCTGCTTTTTCTCCTGGCCCATACACTTCAGTCTCTTTACTTGGCATCCTCTCGAAACCACGTAAGTCTTCAAACTCTTCTGTAACCTCTAGCTTGCCTTTTCGCTGTACAAGGGCTTTAACATTACCTTCTTCATCTGCAAGCGTTTCAATCACTTTGTCTGGGCCAGCAAGATTTACTGGAATATCTTTACTCGCCATGGCTGCTGCTGTAAGGCCAGAAATCTCTTTACCATCTTCCAAAGTAAAGGTACTGTTTCTTAAAGAATCTAGTAACCTTTCTTTCATCTCTAGACTTCTAGCAGACTGGCGTGCATTTTCATAGCTAGTCTCAGCATTAAGTCTTTGTGCTGTAGCCATCTGATCATATGCGTCAGCCTTTTGTTTAGTAATAGCAAGCCTCTTCTTTTCTGCTCGTTGCTGCAAAGCCATCTCAACTTTCTTAAGCTTCATCTCTTGTGTGAACTGCTGGCTTTGTTGTTGCTGAGCTTGTCTGTTTTGTAAGGCTTGTACTGCTAACTGGGTTGCTTGTGCTGCTTGTTCTGGACTCATTCCTCTAAGCGATTCTGCTAGTGGCAACATATTATTTGGCATTGTTAAGCCCTCCTATCAGACCATCCATCATATCATCAAGAAAAGAATCAAGAGGATCAACATCAGCCACATTAGTGTCTTCTAAACTACCAAGCTCACTTTCTTGTTTTTGTGGTGTTGTCCCAGTCTCTTCTCCACCACGCTTCATGTCCATTCCGCCATCAGGCTTAATCTTCAATTGTCCACCAGGCCCAAGAGACTTTATAAGTTTATCCATAAAGGCTGGCTGCTGTTGTCTTTCGATCCAGTTGCTGGTAGGCTGTCCGAGTGCTCCGCCTAAACCCTGAGGATCAAGAGCAGTCCCAGTTTCAGCAAGAAACTTCAAAAAGTTCGGGTTCTCAAACATTTTATTCGCTGTGTCCACTGTGCTATTAAGGCCACCCTGAAGTGCATCGACAACACCACCTTGTCCTTGCGGACCGCTTCCATAGGATGCCGGCTGTGTTGCAGCTTCTCCTCCGCCACCAAGCATACTAGTTAACCAATTTCCAATAGCCATTTTATATCTCCTTTATCCAGCTAAGAGTCCACCAATTCCGCCAATAGCTCCGCCTATTAGAGCACCATGCGGTGTGCCAGTTTGAGCTCCCAGCATAGCTCCACTAGCTGCTCCACTAAGTGCTCCAGCAATACTAGAAGTACGATTACTAGGCTCTTCTGTCGAAGTAACAGTACCACCAGCAATAGAAGCCATTACGTTAGCCGCTCCTTGGAACATATCTACACTCCAAGAAGAATCTTTCACATCGATTCTCAGGTTCTCATCAGTTTCCTCCTTAAACGCAATTAAAGCCATGCGCTGAGCTTCTATCGAAAGCTTTGCCCTACTCTGTACCGCATCTGCTGTAGTACCAAAAACACGTTCATGCGCACTCGTAAGAATCTGATTAATATTTATCTTTTCTTGTCCGAGACCTAGAAGCATTTTCATTTTACTGACAAAACCTTCAAGGCTAGCTTGTAAAATTGTTCTGGCTTTAGCATCTCGAAGTTCTCCAACACGGAGTTGGATCTCAGCAGCCTTAGCATTAATATCTGCAACCCTCGATTTAATCTCCGCATCCTTCACTTCGATATCAGCCTGAAGCTGTACATAGCGCAACATCTTATCACTCTTTGCTTTTCCAAGATCGGCATGAAGCTGGGCCTTAGCTCCTAACAGCCCACTTGCCACAACACTTCGCCCGACAGTAAAAGCAGAGCTATGAAGCGAATTGATGTCTCTCATCTGAGCATCAAACTGAGACAACTCGTTCTCAACTCCCTCGGTCGTGTCCATTCTTCTAACATATGCTAGCGCCTCATCAAGCGAGCCATCAACATAATAAAGATCTGGATTAGCAGTACTCGATAAATCTGTTGTACCATCCAAGCTCACGCTGTCTTTAATATCATCGCCCAGGAAAGCCAACATCCCGAGTGACCCATCTTGTTCATAGGTAGAAACAAACGTATCTGGATCAGTCTCGCTTGCCAATGTCTCAGCATCTACAATAGCATCATCTGTTTTAAGCTGAGTAACATACTGATCTACATAGGTCAAATACGCATCAATCTCTTTATCCAGGCGAGCCAGGTAACTATTCACAGCATTCAGCATTGCAGTAGTATGTGTCGAGGGATCATATGCCGTGGCTTCTTCATATGGACTATTTGCCAAAGCAACATTCAAAAGGGCTGTTATACTTCGGCCATCCCCCAGGGTCGCCAAGGTACTAGGTTTATCATAATCCCCTCCTGCAAGCCAGTTTGCTTGGATTACCTTTTGATATTCTGGATAATCATTAGTAGAACCACCCCCACCACTTGCTCTACCAGCAGATCCCATTAGTCACCTCCTATATTTTAAAAACAATCATTCGTTGTTCGGTATCAGCTCCGAGCTTATCGGCCAAACGCAGTACTGCTTGATTATCTGACAAAGCCATAATAAAGCTACAATTCTTTGCTTCAGCAAATCTTCGTAAAGCTACAAAACAAGTAGCCCAGGTCTTGTTCTTTATCACTTTAAAACCAAAAAGAGCATAAATCTCAAGTCGCTTTACTCCAACACTTTGATCAGTATTAAATCGAGTTACTGCAACACCAGCAAACTCATCGTCCTGCACAATGGCCCAGACATGCATAACTCCAGCAATAACTTGTCGAAGATGATCCTTCACTCCTTCTTCAGTCGCAAACAGTTGCTCATGGTTCGCTTGAGATATAGCATACTTCACGACCTCCCATTCTTTTATTACCTGGTCTGGCAAAAGTCTAATTAACATTCCAGCTCCCATCACTCATAGCTTGCAACTGGTTCTGAATTCTATTGTCCGTAACCTTTAGACTGTAAGTAATATAATCCAGCTTAAACTCACTCGGATCACTAACACGAAGCTTAGGAGAAAGAAGATTAGCTGTCACTCCAGCATAAACGAAGCCAGAATTATTTACTGGTTTCCATGTACTTTCTCGTTCCTCTTGCCCAAGCTGATAACTGAAGTCTACTGCAGCCGTCACAGTACCATCAGTCTTAAGACCAAACTCAAGGAACTCAATAGACTTCATGCCAACCAGATTACTATCATGTTCCTGTAGTTGAATCTCAATCGTTCCGCTGTTATCCTCAAACGCTCCGACCAGTTCATCATCATAAACACAGAGCTGAGTAGCAAACCTAGTCGCCTCAGTCAACTGCTTATTAGCATAGATGTACCCCAAACTTCCGTCAGTTATATGATAATCTTCTCTAATAGGATCATAAAGAATTCTTCCTAAAGAAGAACTTAACTCACTAAGATAACTCTGATACCCAAGAATTTCTCGCCCTTCCGTGCTGATACGATAAAGCTTTCCTTCAGAACTAATATAAAGATGCTCAGCTTGTCCGCCCATCGCATTCTTCCCAAGCACAGGAATTTTGGAGAGCAATTGATAACTAAACGTAGCTCCAGCCGGGGTAAGCATAGCCACACCTTCACTACCATAAAATACCACGGCCTGATCTGCCAAACCAAGACAGCGATAAATTGTTCCAATGCCCATATGCCGATAACCAGCTTCATTCTTCCAGTCAGGCACAAAAGTCTCCGAGCCTATATTTCCCCACACAGCATATTCAGCATCACAGTCATACCAACTACTCTGAACCCCTGCTCCAACAAGTTGTCCTTTCTTAAATGCAACAAGGCTTGTGACTTGCGGAAATTCAGTTGAGTCTGTAGCAGAAATAGTTCCCGCTTCGATGTCTCGCTTATATACAACACTCCCATTCGTAGCGAACCAGATATCCCCGAAATCTGCAAATTGCCACATTGTCGAGTCATCGACAGAACTACTAACCAACGAAGTAAGGCTCCATGTCCCATCAACAGTATACAAACCATCAGACTGAATCACGATTACTTCGCTAGTAAGATTAACTATTTGAGGCCAAGGCCAACTTACACTAACACTAAGAGGGTAAGTAGGCACAGCTTCCATCTCCAACCCGCTTAGTCCTTTTCGTACTCCGCTGGCCTGTTTGAGCCATTTTCCACTTGTAGGAACATTCTTAACAGGCATCAGGCCTTGGTCAAGAGCATAAGTTTTTCTGATGGCTTTCATCATTACCTCACTTTATAACAACTCTTAGAAGAGATCTGATGCACAAGTGTAAAGTGTGTTAGAGTAGAAATCTGTTGTCTGCCTGACTTAACTGCGTCTCGGTATTCCGCATGCTCGAGCCTCACCGTGACTAAACATTTCTTTTCGACAACAAAGCCAATAGGGATAAGCGTGAGTTGCTCCGTGATACTGAAACCATATCCAAAAGACATGGTTGTCCCGGATACAGAGACACGAAAGAATAAACTNAGAAGATCTTCTGGCCATTCGCTGAAACCAATTCCAAGTTCATCAAGTTTCCCCTCAAAAGGCACCATGAAAGAAGCCNCGTCTTCTCCTACAACCAACACGGGGGCACTGTGACATAGAGAAACTGGAGTAATCAAACTTGTACTTTCCGCAGGTTTCTTCCTTTCCCTGCGTGCTGCAATTCTTTTATTTGCCTTAGAATCAACCATTGTTTATCCCTCCAACTGGTCATAGTGGCCAAAAGCCTTCTCGACATAATCTTTCTCAATATTAAACAGATCTGCCATTATAGAATTAGTCCAATCCTGAACACCAGCCGTGTTCCGGTAAAAAGCCTCAAGCTCTCGAAGAGCAGCTTTAACAAGAATGCTCGGTTCATTCACAGTCCAAAAGTTCTCATCAGAACCATCTGCAAGCGTGGCAAATCTAAACTTGCCTTCTATAATAAGCGTAACAGCCTCGTCCGGCGGAGGCATAATAAGAATGCCTTCTTCAGTGTGCCAAGCATCGTCTGTAAGACCTTCATCATCTGGCGGATCAGTCTCCTGCTCATCATATTGGCGTAGACTAAGCAGTGTATAATAACATGGCGTGCCTGAAGTAACCTCAGAAAAATCTTCTCCAAAGATCTCTCTAAGATCATCAAAACTATCATAGGTCAGCTTCGTAATATTCCCATCAGAATCTCTAATCCAAGCAGACCTAATTGACCTACAGCCAGAAACATTTACCATTTTATCTCCGGCAGCTACACTCCGAAAGAACTTTCCATACTGGTTTAAGATGGTCACTTGTCTGTCGAGCCACCGCATGCCAGCATTAATATACCGGTCCGCTCCATTATCAGAAAAGCTAACCATATCTGTGACCAGATCATACCTGCCGGAGTCTTGTACAAACCATTCTCTAATTTCTGATAAATCCATTAGCTGGTCTCCACACAGCAAAAGAAGGGGGCAAGTGTTCTGCCCCCTTCTAGTTAGAATTATCCGTCCTGGTTCCAACCAGTAAGAAAGCCCCAGCCGATAGGGTGATGAAATTCAAGCCCCGCTTCAGTAAGGTATTCTTCAGACTTTCCGTCAATCCTGCCTGCTCCAGTATTCTGCTTCTCTCCCTCAGCAAAGAAAGTCGTATCGTCAATATAACGATAGTTCAAGTTTCTCGGCTCAAAGATTACCGCAGAACTCCGAAGAGAACTTTCCAGGTTAAACAACGGATGAGTTACGAAGTTAACAGTACCGAACGGAGTGATCCATTCCATAACCCGCAAGCCATAGGCCGCAGTCTTAGGCGTGACCTGAAACTGTCCATAGGTCTGAACCAGCCGATTGATTCCCATCAGCACCTGGTTTCCACAAAAGGCCATCTTCTCTGTGTCGCCATATCGAAAGAGGATCTCAAGCTGCTCATTGATCCAGTCCACACCAGCTTCCAGCCAAGTATTTCCACTCTTAGCTGTAGGAAAGTCACTCACTGTACCATTGTAGTCAGAATACGTTGCCGGATACCCACCAAAAGAGGAATGAGCAATACCTCTAATGGAGTTCAACAGGCCCAGGGTAGTCCGTTCCGGCTTCCCATTTGTCCCAGTTCCCTCGCTTGGATAGCCAAAAAGAAACGCTTTTTCCATCTCAATAGAGTGGTATTCAAGCGCTTGCATCTTGGCCTTCTGGTATTGATCACCAGTACGAAGTTTGGTCTTCTGGGCCGTTCTGGTAATACTCAGCGGAGTACGGAAGATCTGAGTATAGTTATACCACTTCACCGGATCATAGGCAATCGCATCCGGCATGGCTGCGCCTTCCGAATTGATGTTACCAATAATCAGAATCCGATCAAAATCGGTATTAGGATTAACAGTCATAGCCTGCAAAGCCTTGACAGCCACATAACTACTGGCCCCATTCTCCACAACCTGAATAACCTTACAGTTTGTATCTTCGCTGTAATCATCCTCATTACGCAGCAACGCCTGATGCCCAATACGGAAGTGGCCCACGACCGAAGCCGCTACCTTAACATAGACAATACTACCAGCACTGAGGCTGGAAGTAGTAGCAGAACTCAGAGACGCAGAATCATAAATTCCCGAAATGTCTCCGCCCTGGTTCTGGAAACTCTCAGTCCACCAATGAAACTGAGGGTCATCTACAGATTCACTTGAAAGCTTACTGAGCATAGCCGTAAGCGGAGCCTTGCCATTCGGATAGAGATACAGAATAGTTTCTCTCCAGCTTTTCGGCCTCGCATCAGTAACCCAATCACCATTTCCTCTCATTCCCATAAAAGTCGGCATTTCTTAAACCTCCATTTGTTGTTTGTTATTCAGATGTAATTTCAACTTTGCCGGAAGCAGTTACCTTCCCCTGAAAAGCAGCCCACACATAGATAGAGCCAGCTCCACCATTATTCATTGCCAATACAGCCGTTCCATTTACATCAGTCACAACATCAACATCTCCATTAGCTGTATGGGAGTTGACAACTGTTCCTGTTGTAGCAGATATTCCAGTTAAACCATCCACACCATAATCATCCGCACCCCCTGTCCATACTCTTATAAAGAACGAGGAAGCAAGGCTATTACCAGCGGGATCCTGTACCTGAATTGTAATATCTGCTGTCCCATCTGTCTGGTCTGCAGCAGATACGCTGAGCTTAGCTTGTGGATAAGCCACGCTGCTGCCAAACTTAAACGGTTTAGTGAACTCAATCGAGTCACTCTTTGCTTTAATCCCTGCTCTAAGCAGATCTCCAACCCAACTCATAGATCACCTCCTATTAGGTAGCTACCACATGAAGTGGAATCCACGCCAGCCCATCACTATAGAGCAGGGCCACATCGTTGGCCGCAGTAAGATCCACGCCAGAGCCAAAATCATTCGTCCCATCGGTCGCAGCTACCTCATCACCATTTGCCGTGACTGTAGTATTGTTACTTCCATCAGTCACCCGGATCGAGAAGATTCGCCCCTGAGCTTCAGCTACAGGCGGAAGAGTCAGCGCAATAGCACTANTGCCTCCGTCACACATGACCATCGTATCGTCGATGCCCATAGAGTAATCATCGTCAATGTAAGTCACTAAAGAAAGCTGCTGTTCTCCGTGAATTCTAGTCTGAATTCTTTGCATTTTTCAGTACCTCCCTATTCATCAAGATTCTTTAGCATATCAGAAATTTCTTTCTCCATGCCCTGTAATTCAGGTTGTCGGTTTGTTGCTCTGGAATCAGCTTTTGCACTCCGTTGATTCAGAGCAGGTTTACGTTTCCTTTCTTTACCATGCTCCTCCTTCTCTTTAGTTTTATCAGAATCAATTCCAATCATGTATCGAGCATGAGACGCAACCTTCTTAAAAAATTCATCATACTCAAGTCCCGGTTCAGCTTGCGCAATCAGATTAGCAGACTTAGCTACTTCTCGCTTGTGTTCAGAAAGATCAGGAAAGTCTTTATAGAATTGTTGCGCCTTGGTCTTAACCTCAAGCTGTTGGTCAGTATAAGCTTGGATTACCTCAGGAAGTCTTTTGTAAATACTCTCCTGGGTAGCTTCCTGAACCTTGGTAACCAGGTTCTTTGCCCAAGAACTAAAACTTTCTTCGTCATCAACAATATCGTTGAAGGACTGTCCGCCGAAGATATCAATTTCTTGTGCTTCAGGCTTAAGCTCAGGAAGAGTAGCCTTAGGCTCCTCTGGCGTTTCTGGCTCCTCACTTGGCTTGTTTAGTTTACCTTCTAACTCTGCGATCTTGTTCTTCAAGGCTGTTAGCTCATCATCCTCCGGCTCATCTTCCGGCTCCTCTTCCTCACCTTCTTTCCCGCTCTCTTGATCTCCTGTCGCAGTCTCTTCTGTTTCTTGTGCGCTTTCCTCTCCGACTGTCTCCGCAGTTTCTTCAGCAGGCGCATTGGCACTTTTCTCCGCATCTTCATCAGGCACCTCCGCGCCCTCATCAAATGCTTTCAGGAGAGTGTTAATTTCTTGTTCCATTTCCTTCTTGTCTGCCATAATTAATCCTCCTCTGTTTGTTCAATCATGTGAATCACGCCATCAGGAAGCTGAAGCACATCCCGAATACATCTAGCACGTCCTTGTAGTTGCGATATCATCGTTGGTTCTTCTTCAACTTCAAGCGATGCCCAAGTATCTGCAAGCCAACAATGAAGCTCCTTTTTAAAATCTGCCCATAAATTTCCTTCGGCAAATTCTGTCCACATACCTGAAGAACAGTTGAAGTTAGCTTTCTTCAGATCATCTACCGTTTTAAAAATATCCATAAAAACTCCTTCCCCCTGGGTGTTCATCTTCTGAACACCAAGATTAAGCTTCGCCTACTGGCTTAAGATTTCCCTTCTGTACTTCACTTTGTACCTGTTCATCAGGCATAACCTGAGATTGCACATCCTGTTTCTTAACAAAATCATTTACATTCTTAGCACCGAGCTCTCTAGCAATATGTTTGAATACTCGAACTGTATCAAACTGCTGTGCTGTAGCAGGATTCTCAAGCATCATCTGGTAGAGCTGAATCCATGCCTGAACATTCTGAGTACCTGCCACACTACCATCCCTGGTGATGATGTCAAAATCAATATCAAGATCATGCGGACTAACCTTAACCCGATCATTCAACCCATATTCCGCTTTAAGCTCATCTTCCCACCGACCAGTTGCCTTAACATAAGTCTCTTGTGTCATGAGCTGCTGTGTATGTGCTGCAAAAAAGTACGCAACATCTTGCATTGCTTGAATAGAGATGACCCTTGCCATTCGGCTCAGCCTACTCAGTGCACTCTGCCTAGTGCCAGAAAACTCTTGCCCAGTTAATCTCTCTGGCCCACCCTGACGCAGACTCCCCATCATACTCTCGTCCACACCACTGACATGGTTCATCCAATTCACAATCCAACTAGTGTCACCAATATTCTGCTGCGTGATATCGGTAATCGCAAGCTGATGTACACCGTCTTTGACTCCCTTGCCCCAAGCGGGTCGTCGAGTCCTAACAAGCTTACCTGGCTCAGGAGACTTGAGATCATTCATATTAATCAAGTACGGATCAACAATCAGCATATCATTAATAGCTTTCCTAACATTCGCAATATGGCTATTAAAGAGCCAGTCAATCGTAGTTTGCAGACCATGTAAATTTTCAAGCCGGCTCATCGGTGCCACAGAATACCCGTCGAAATCTGGAGCAGCTGCAACCACAGGATACATTCCATGAGTAAGTCCCAGTGGTTTGGCTTGTATCACAATCTGGTCTGCGGCAACAGCAAAGAGCCATTTCTCCGGGTATTCGCTGTCACCAAGATCCCACTCAGAGGGAATCAGATTAATATACATATAAATAACATCAACTCGATCTTTGACCGTAGAATCCAATTCCCGTTTATTTGTTGTGCTAAAGTCTCGATTATCTCCCGCTATTACGGACGTACAATGACCATCAAATTTCCGAAGAAACTGACAATTAAAATAATCCTCATCCTGTGCTTCGACATCTAGTAACCGAATTAAGGTAGTCTGATCAATCCATCCAAAGAAATCCCCGTCCTGAATCCTATGAATGCTGACTCCAGGATCAGGAAGCATCAAGTATGGATCAATATTCTCCAGTTTATTCCCCTCATAAAGCAGCGCATTTTCTTCCTCGATCCTCATGTCTGATCTACCAACAAACCGGCCCAGACTACTAAGCATTCCCCTAGACCGCTTGCTGTACCTAGTACCATACCGCTCAGCCCAGCTCGGAGTAGCCACTCCAACTCCATACCGGAGCGAGTCACTGAAGAAAGTATGCAACGCAAGCTCGACTTTACTCTTTAAACAATCAAGCTGAATCTTCTTCTCCAACAGAATAGCGCCAACAGTGTCTTCCGGGCCCACTCCACTATACTGGAATACAGGATCTTGAACAAGTGAAGACAGACAATAAGTAAGCAGTGTCTCGTGGATTGCATAGGTATAAGGAAAGACAATAGATATCGGTTTCCTACTATCTTGAGACTTGACAAGCTCTTCTTCCATATCAGTTGGCATATAAGCATTAAGAGTCTGGTCAATAGAGTTCCAGGAATCAAAGCGACGACTAATCACATCATGGGATTCATTTGCTCGTTCAATCACCTCATCAATAATTCGCTGATGCAATTCACTGCCAGGCTTAAGATCCAATCCCTCTGGATATTCATAATCAAAAGCACCAGCACTTACTTCTACACGCTGTTGTTGTTTCGAGTTTCCATGGATAATTCTAGGCATAAGTTTTCTCCTTAAGCAACTCTCCAACCCTCTACAGGGTCATCATATTCAATATCATCGTACATCGATTCGTCGTTGTCGGGATAAAGATCATCTGGCGGATCAAAAAACCGGTTTCCTATATCAAGCAATTCCACCATATATGCCGTAGCATCCGCCACATCTTTACGTTTTGATCTAGGATGAGATAGTAACTGTGTCTCAAGAATTCCACAGACCGCCGGATTGTGATAAATATACCCGCCGCGATAATATGGAGAAAGTGAGGAAATCCTTTTATCCTTTCCCTTAACATCTTTCTCACCACCACGAGCCTTAAGCCAAACCAACTCTACCCTAGCATTTCTTTTTACAATTTCATTCTTAACAGGCTGCTTGATAAACTCATTAAGACTCGTTTCTTCTATGGCCAGCACACTAGCGTTCAACCTTTCCACCATACTGAACATAGTGTCATAAAGCTGATCTGGATAAAATTTCCCCGCCTCAATATCATGGATGTATATCTTATTATCTCGTGTATCAATCCCGATTCCTACTACAGCACTATCTGCCGAGTGAAGCTTAACAGTCTTAGCTGGATCACAGATTACCATAAACTCTATTCCACGATCACCAAGAAGATTTGCTTCCGCCGGATCGTAGTAGCGAAAGTAATTTTTCTGAAAAATAGCATCTGCTGTAGCGATAGGAAGATTACGATATTCCCGGTAGAAGACATCTAAAATACCATTATCTTCATGATAATCGTATTCCTCTTTAATCTCTTCATTAGTAAAAATCTCTGGCACTCTGGACTGAAGATTATCATCACAAAGCTCAAGCCTCGCTGAAGCCCACCGAGAAGAAGCAAGTAATTCTTCTAGTAAACTATCTTCATGCTTAACTGTGTCGATGTAGATGATTCTCCAGTTATGGTGATACCGAGAGATAGCTTTCATAAGAACAGAGTGGAACCAGTATTTAATCCTTGCCCGATACTCGTCGTTTTCAATCTGCTCATCGTCTTCCAGGTCATCAATAATAAACAGGTCAGGCCGGTAGTTATTATAAACCAAACCACGAATCTGCTGTCCCGCACCACGAGGAATAACAAGAGTCTTATATCCTACCCAGCTTTTCTTAGAAAACGATTCTTGAAAATCATCTCCCATGGCAGCTTTAGTCTTAATCGGGCCAAACAGCTTTTTAATCTCCGTATTACTCGTAAGGTCTCTCTTAAGGTTCTCAGTCTGAAGCAACGCCGCGTCATGACTCTTACTAACATATGGAATAAAGAAACTGTCCTGGTAAAGAATATTCTTAGACGCCTTAGTACGACATATCGTGGTTTTTCCAATTCCACGTGGAGCAGCTATAGCAACATAAGGCTCATCACTTTCAATCAGCTCGAAAATCTGATCGTGTAATAGAGTCATCGGGCCAAAGAAACTCTCCGGAAAGAGTGTCTTAGCAAATATTTTGTCAGACTTATAACACTCAGCCAACAGGTCTTTTATTTCATCAGATTGGAACATTAGGCAAGCTCCACCGCGATAAGAATTCCGTCTCCACCAGCATAACCGTCTACTCCATCATCTTCTGCTCCAGCACCACCATGACCATAACGAGCAGTTAGTCCTTGCATAGCTCCACGCCAAATACTGTATTGGTAAGAATAATGAGGCATTTCTTCTTTATCAGAAACCGGAGTACCGCCCCAGGGACTTCCTCCTGTCCCTCCTTGTTGCAGTTCTCCATCTCCCGCCGCAGTCACATATGATCCATATCCACCCTGTTTTGCCCAGAGAATATCTTCATCATCTGATCCAGTCCCAATTCCACCTATCTCAGGATGATTAATATTCTCTTCAACCGTTTCGTTATATAACTCTTGCCCTCCTCCAGCAGAAGTATAACCTAAAAAGATAGAATTTCCGCCGAATGAACCATACCGCGGTGAGTTCCAAGAATAATCACTGCTTCCCGCATCACCTCCATCACCACCGCTTCCTATTGTAACAGCAAGAGACACTCCACTACTAACAGAAGCTAGCCCAACAGTAACCCCCCCAGCACCTCCGCCGTAAGAACCTTCAAAACCTTCGCCATAGATTCCTAGAGCTGAAACCTTCGCACTTCCACCAGCGCCAGCACCAATAAGAATAAACAAAATTTGTGTGGTGGCATCCAACGTGGTAAAGCTCCCGGTTGAAGTGATAACACGAAACGCATTAATAACTCCACCACCACCTCCAAGACCAGCTAGTCTAGCATCCAAAATATCATTATCCGGAACCTCATCCCCTTCAGTCCCAACATCCCGATATGCTGCTGTACCAAAATCACCAGACTCGCCTTCAGGCAAATCATCAAGGTAAGTATACTCTCCCATTAGTCACCTCAACCGATGCTAAGATTAGTTTCACAAAACAGAATGTGGCCTATGAACAACGTGAAGCGATAATCACTAATATGGGCATTACATTCCACATAATAGTAGCCACTAAATTCTGATATGTCACTGTCATACAGGCGCACAGAAATCACATTATCATTCACTGTCACATCATCATGAGACAGTGTTCTACTGAAAACTCCACTGCCAGCCAACGTATAAATGGTAAACGAAAAATCGTTAATTGTTGGCATGTCTGTGACATCTGTCATGTCGTAGTTCATCAGATGCACATCCACCTGAGCGTCATTCTCCTGATACAAACTAATCGCTACATTATTACACAAATTCTTATCAGGACAATCGCCAAAGAACCCATAAAGTTTTACTGTCCTAAGAGACATGCCACATACTCCTTATTTCAGCATCACCATGGAAGAGAGTGTAAAGGTAACTTTCATAAACCATCTGTGCCTCATGCTGGAAAATCCCACTCACACTATCTATCTCATCTGGCTCAACAAGCACATATACCTTGTTATCACTGATTGACACATTCTCGTCATCTAACGTCTTGGTTACTAGTGCCCCATCCGAGTCTCGCATCTGCCAAGAGAAACTCTCCACGCTTCCGAGCGATAGCTCGTTTGCGTTGTCATCATAAACATGGATTACCAGTTCAAACGCCTCACCCTGTGGCGTGACAAAACGCTCAAAATTACACCGAGCAGCCGAAGCTTTGGTTCGGATAAAACTAAAAAGGTGAATCCTCCGGTAGAAGTATGAGTCATCAAATGACAGGTTATAAACAAAACCAAAGTCGTAAATTAGAGTCTGGGTAAGCTGTACACTGTATGACGCTACAGCCCCGTCTGTCCCACGAGCTTTAACCTCCTCTTCAACAGAATCAGCCGTGATAAAGTCATATGTAACAGGGATAGCCCATCCGGTCAACGGAGGATTCCATTTTCCCAAGCCGACATAGGTTATCGGTTGGAGAAAATCAGGCGGACTGCTCTCTACTGTCCCTGATTTAAAATCGTCATTAGGCAACATAACGTCCCCAACCCCGTCTAAGAGTTAATCTAAACTCTTCTGTGTCAGTTAAAGTAATAACAGGAGACAAACGAAAAGCTGAAAATGGGTCTGCATATTGACGATAAAGATGTAAGAAAGGAAAATGAATAGATGCAATATCACCAACAAATGAAGCTGCATTCCATACATAATCATAATCCAGATAATAATCACCAGAAGAATAAGTTTTAGCTGTAACTGAATCAGCGGTTGTTCCTCCAATAAAAAGATCTGTTTCTCCTGATAGCTCAGCTATTTGCATTTGTCCTGCTCGAAAATTAACCAAAGCATCCACATCGGCTGTTAACCAGTCCGTATCAGTAGACTTTTCCCGCGTAAAATTAATAGTATCAGTACCATTGAACAGAAAAGAACCTGTTTCAGTATCTCCAGGAGCAAGATCTTCATATAAATAAAGAGTAGCTGTGACACGAAGCCCTTCATCTGCTAAAACAGTAATAGTCGTTGGGCTACCCTCTGCGTCTTTGAACAACTGACGATTAAAATAATTACTATTCTCTGCTGAAGATAGGCCAACTTCAGTAAGATTGCCTGTACAAGAGCCAATAGCAAACTCAAAAACAGCCGTCTGCCAAACATGGCGAGGAATTGATGTGTCACTGTTTTTACTTAAACTTCCATAAATATTACCAGTACTGGCAAGAAAAGAGTCTAGCCCAGTCTGACTAGTAGCAGGAGTAGATGAGCCAGTACCTACATTAATATAATCTCCAGCTCCACCCCATGGACCAAGACGATCGCCTACACGCAAAACACCCTCATGCAACAAATCAAGACCAGAATCAAAAATAGTATTATGGAATTTTGGCCCTTGATAAGTAATAATACCTTCCTTATTAAACTTTTGTGCCTGAAAGACACAGTTTATTTTAACTTCCTCTCTTAGAATAAGCCTTTTACTTTTTCTTTTTTTAATAAAATACACATTAACCTCCTATGCTGTAGACGCTGAACGGATACTGTCATTAGCGACAGTCATTTCTTCATCATCTATCTCAACTTCAATTATTACTTGTTCTTTCGAGCCAGTTATCACACTATCACCAGTAACAAAAACTTCTTCACTTTCTGTCTCCTCTACAATAAAAGTGTCTTCAGGAAATTCCTCGGTTGCTGCAAAAAGGATAGTGTCTCCTTCAATAACAGCACTTTCTTCTGTGATCTCAGTTTCCTTAAACACTACATTGCGTTGGCCTTCAATAATTGTGTCGTTAGTAACAAAGGCATATTCTATAATTGGATGCCTATAGCGTTTCTCAGCCGTGATTGGCATGTCTCCCTCAATATACATAAAGCTATCTATTACATAAGGATAAGGAGCACTATGCCAATAACCCATCGAGTAAGTATCACTACCAGAATCATATTCTACAAAATATAAATATAAGCGATAATTATTTGCCATGAAAAGCAACTCAAGATATGTGTCACTAACGCCTGTAATATTTGTAGCATAAGCTGTATTATAACGATCTCGCTGCAACCGGTACTCAACCTGATCCTCTGTGTCATTAATATAAAAAAGGATTATATCAGACTGGTCAATCAGTCTTCGTCTCCTTACATCAAGCTTTGCCCGTGGAGTCCTGCCAGAGCAAAGCTCCCTCGTAGTCATTTCCTCTTCCACCGGATCGTAGTAATAAAGCCAAATCGTGTCCTGGTACTCCCAACAAACAAAGGGACGGCCATTCTGATCAAAGGTCAGATCAAACCACCATGTTTCATTACCCGGATAAACGAACTCCCTAAACTCATCCGTCCAAGCCAAGTTATCGTCGCTGGCCCTAGCCAGTAAACAATCCCCGCCACTAATCCTAAGCCGCCATCCCCTGGCATATATACCTT
>P_1C_Sed_2_UnCtyDRAFT_1000180_pt1 | contig 19626 bp, 3 predicted proteins | sample Pon1CUnioCityCA_4_FD_10229 | JGI IMG/M metagenome (IMG submission 10229) | reverse complement strand
TAGCAGCAGGCGGTATATGTAGATTAGGTAGGGCTAGAGTATTAGAAACCAAAGGATTGTTAAGTCAAATATCATTATATGGAACTATTACTGCTACAAGATTAAAAGAAGCAATGGTTACTAGGATTCAAAATATACAAATATTAGGACATATTAGAAATTTATATGCTGAAAATAGTTCACTTACTGGATTAATAAGTGCATATGCAAGTGTTATAGTTTTAAAATGGAAAGAAATTGCTGCATCTAAAATAGCTAATATAACTGGCTCAAGAGGATTAACTTTAAACAGATTGAGAAAAGTTAGTTTGACATCCCTCATAGGAACGTATGTTAAAGTAACAGCATTAAAATATAAAGATATATTAGCAGAAAAATTAAGTTACATTTCAAAATTAAAAAATATAAGTATTACAAATTTAGCTTCTGCAGCAACTACTAAATTAGCTGCAATAAAGGGAATATTGACATTAACAACAATAAAAGAAACAGCAGCATCTGTTGCATCGACAATATCACATGGAATACAAGCAGTTGCGATGTTTGTGTTAGGTGGTGCTGCATTAACTACTGCTGGAACAATGACAATTTTATCAGCAGCGATGCTTCCAATAACGTTGATTGCATTGGGTATAGTTGCTGCAATAGGTGCAGTAATATACATATGGAAAAACTGGGGTAAAATAAGTAAGAAATTGGGCAGTAAAATAAAACCAGTAGTTAGTGCACTAGAAACAATAGGAAAAGTTGTTGCTACTGTAATCGTTGTCTATTTCAGAATATTATATAGAATTATATCTTGGGTATGGGAAAAGTTTATTGGATTTGCTCAATTTATATATGATACTCTAAAACCAGCATTTGATGCATTAGGTAAAGTAATTAAAACAATATGTGATGGTCTTGGTATGATATGGGGAGCATTGAAAGTACTTATTCCTGGATTTCAAGATTTAGAAGACATAGTTATAGATACTGCAAAAGCAATATTTGAGGGTGGAAGTCAATTAGATAAATTCAATGACGCATTAGATAACACAAAAGAATACTTAGATAATTTCAATTATGCTGCTGAGAGAGTAACTGGAATATTAGATATCCAATCAAGGATATTTAAAGAAGCAAAAAAGTCTGGTAAATCATACACTGATGTGTTAATAAATGTTACTAAAGCAGAAGCAGAATTACTCGATTTAGATGAACAATATATGAATCAAACTGTTGATTATAATACAGTATTTGATTCACTAGTAGATGCAAAAGAAAATTTGAGTAAGAAATTTGGTGAATTTACTGGAGAAATAAGGAATCAATCAAAAGCACTAAGCATTGCGATTTCAGAATATAATAAATATGGTGAAATAAATGATGAAGTTATGAAAAAGGTTAAACTTATGACTCATTGGGAATTTGCAATGTTCCAAGAATATATGAATACAAGTTCAGCACTAAATGAATATAATAAAGAATTAACAAAATATAATATGTTAAATTCTAAACGTAATTTATTACAAATGAATTATAACGAATATCAAAAAAGATTTGATGAAAGACTAAAATCAATCCATGATAAACAACAAAAATTATATAATATAAGACTCAAAATGTATAAATTACAACATGATGAAATTGGATCTTACGAAGATTTGTTTAATTCATTGGCAAGTTCTGGACAGATGACTGCTGAAGTAAAAAAGGAATATCAAGATATGATGAAAGCACAAATTTCAATGAAAAGAGAAAGAGCAGATTATACTGATGTTCTAGGTGATATGAACACAGAAAACAGAGAAACTATGACTAAGTGGGTAGAGAATTATATATCTGCACTCGATTCTGGTGTTTCAAAAGAAGAAGCAATGGCACAAGCAAATCAACAAACCGGAATAACATTTTCTAAATTTGCTGGATTATCAAAAGAAGCTCAACAAGAGATTCTTGAATATGGAAATGCTGCTTCATACTCAAATCAGCAAGCATCTGAATTTAGAGAAGTTGCAATGGGACTTGCTGGTGATTTAGTTGATTCTGGACAAGCAACATCTGATATAGCTAATCAATACTTTTCAATACTTAAGAATGTGACAGAATTACAAAAACAACAACAAGAATATAATGATACTGTTGTAGATGAAAATGAATCATTAGAAGAAACTAAGAATTTAATTAAAACAGTTGGAAGATTGTGGCAGTATTATCAAGAAATTCAAGGATTAGATAAGGATGGACCACAAATACTCGAGGAAATGGCGAAGACACAAGGAACATATGATGAAATAATAGCAAAATATGGTAGCATGGAAGATGCATTAAATGAATTCTATAATACTAGTGGTAAAAATGTAGAAGATTTTTCTGATACACAAAAAATGACGTTCATGACTGCTATTGATATGCTTGATGAACAAGGACAATCATTATCAGATCTTGATTATACCACTCTTGCTGATAGTATACCAATAAGAAAATTTGAGTTATTCCAACAATCGGTATATGATATGGTTGATGCGTATGAAAGTTCAGCAACATCTGGTGAAGAAGCTTTTAATGGATTAGCTGAAACGATAGAAGAAACGTTTGAAGATTTAAAAGAACATCTAAATTATCTAAATCAATGGGACCCAGACATGGATATTGAAATGTTTGATATTAATGTCAATGATTGGTTAAAAACTGCTGAACCTGTAGATATAAATAAAATCATTAATTGGGATGAAACAATAAAACAATTAGAAGGACAAGAAGATTTGGCTAAATTGATTATGGGTATGGCTGATAGTGGTAAATTTGATGGAATCGCTATAGCAATGGTAATGGAAGGAATGTCACGTGAAAGCCCAGAAGAATATTTTAATAGTTTACCAGATAAATATCAAAGAGATGTCATTAGTGTAATAAACAATAGCTCATTAGATATAAAAGTAAATGAAGATGAATGGGATGAAATCAAAGAAGAGTTCAGAACTTATGAGTATCCATCAGCAAAATTTGGATTAGATATATCTGGAGCAGAAACCTCAATTGATCAATTGGCTGAATATATAAAAAATAACTTAGCAAAAGAATATACTATTACCATCGATGTTAATAACAAAGGAAATGGTGATGGAGACGACGAATTTGTTGGACCACCAGCACCACCAGGATTTGCTAGAGGATTAATTGCTAAGGCACCAACGTTAGGAATATTCGGTGAAGCAGGTGCAGAAGCAATTGTTCCATTAGAAGGTTCGAACAAAAAATATGGATTTGATATATTAAAATCTATAATACCAAAATATTTCCCTAGCTTGATGATGGCTAATGGTGGAGTAACAAGTCCTTCATCTAGTCCAGGAAGGTTATCAACTTCTAATATTGAAGAATATAATTTTTATGGAGATTTCAATATAACGGGAGTAGATGATGCAGAAGAATTGTATGATGAATTTATGGAAAAATTAAGAGAAAGGAGTAGGATGAGATAGAATGGCACTAACATATGATATAAATATTGGTGGATCTACACTATCAAATGGAGATAAAGTTACACTACTTAAAATAGAGAATAACATCAATTCTCAGTATCAAAGTGCAACAATAAATTATAATGGAGATTCACCATCTCCGTCTATAAATGATAGTGTATCGATTGATATCAATGGAACGACAGTATTTTATGGATATGTATCTAGGATTGATAAAGATTTAAAAGGAATCAAAGTATGGAAATTACAATGTATTGGTAAGACATATGATTTGTGGAGAGAGTATATAGATGATTCACATACTCATTCGTTTTCTAATGCAAAAACTAGTTATATGATTAGTAGTCTCATTTCTGACTATTCAGATTTAACATTTCCACAAAGTGATGACATTGGTCAACAATTATCTGGTGAATATGACTTTGAAGATATGTGTCTTGGTGATGCAATAAAAAAGATAAATTCATTTGATTCATATAATTTCTATGTAAACGGAAGCGATGAATTAATTTATTATAAACCTAATACTACCCAATCATTGACAGTGACAGAGAGTAATCTCATTGAAAAATCTAAATTTGAAGAATCAGATGATGAATTATATAATCGTGTATTAGTAAAAGGTGATGGTGTTAGTTATACTTCACATGATGCAGTAAGTGAAAGTAATTATGGAAAACACTTTTTAAAAGTTAGTGAACAATTAGTAAACAATGAAAGTGATGCACAAACATTAGCTGAATCATATGTCAATGAATATAAAGATCCTGTATTATACGGTTCTGTGACTATCAGAGGAGATGAATCTGTTAGTATATCTCAACAATTCACATTAAGTTTAACTAATCTTGGAATAAGTGAAACCCCAAAAATTGTTAGTTATGTACATACTATAGATAAAAAGGGATTTAGAACTAAAATCCAATTTGGTAGAGAAAGTTATGAACCAGCAAAGGAATTTGAATTCTTACGGAGAAGTCAATCTAATGTTGATTATGGAGTATATAAGGCATTAGCAGATGCTGCTAGTGCTGAAGCAGCAGCAGACGGTAAAATTAACTCATATTGGTATGATGATAGTAGCTCAATATTAAATCCTCAAGAGGGTGATATATGGTTTGATACTGATGATGGTAATAAAATCTATAGATATAATTCAGATTCGAGTACTTGGGTAGAAGCCCAAGACAGTGATATAGCAATTGCTATGGCATCAGCATCAACTGCACAATCAACTGCTGATGGAAAGGTTACTACGTGGTATTGTGCACCATTTCCTACATCAACTGAAGTTTCATTAGGAGATTTATGGTGGGATACATCTGCTACTGATGATGATCCAGAATTATATAGAGCAAATAAAGATAATGCGTCTACATATTCTGATTGGGATGATTGGACTGGATGGACATGGAGTCATATAATCGATGATGATGGAAATAAACCATCAGACGGTGCTACCGGCAATCATATATATTATCAATCAGATACACCAGATGCTTCTGACACACCTCCACCATCGGATGGAGATATATGGGTAAAGACTCCCGATAGAATCATATATATTTATGATAGTGGTTGGCAACAGTCATCATGGAGTGAAGTAAATACAAGTGATTTAGTTGGTACTATAGCAACTGAACAAATTCAAGACAATGCTATTACTATTGATCAAATACATGATGATGCAATTAATAGAGATAAATTAGTTGATGGAGAAGTAATTACTGATAAACTAGATGATTTAGCAATTACATTAGAGAAGATAGCAGATAATGCAATATCTGGTACTAAAATCATGCCAAATGGAATTAAAACTCAGAATTTACAAGTTGGATGTGTTCAGGCAGACCAAATTGATTCATTAGCAGTAAATACTGATAAGTTAGCTGCAAATGCTATAACAGCTGATAAAATATTAGCAGGTGAGATAAAGGCCGTGCATATAACTTCAAATGCTATAGAGTCAAATCATATTGATACAGATACTATAAAATCAGAACATATTGATACTGATGCTATTACTGCTAATCATATTGATGCGGGAACAATTACTGCAGATGAAATTGCTACTCATACACTAACTTCAGATGAAATAGATACATTAGATTTAGATACCGACCAATTAATGATTGGAAATGATTGTTCAAATCCATTAATGTTTGATGTAGTAGATGACCAAGCAAGAATATACCCACAAAATACTGGTACTTGTGATTTAGGAATTGAGGATCCTGGTAAAGCATTCAGGAATTTGTATATTTATAATATAGCAATATTAAATAATATCGTTCCATTTTCATTTGGGAGTGCAACATGTGGTGCTTATATGCTACCATGGGGTTCTACATATACAAATTCTATATCTCCAGGATATTTTGGTACAATCGGAGATATAGGAACTGCATCAAAACCATATGTGAATATTTATGCTGAAGATTTTGTATCAATGGAAGGTTCTGTATATACAAATTCTATATATCCGGGAAATGTTGGTGCAACTGGTGATATAGGAACTTCATCAAGTCCATATGTAAATATTTATGCTGAAGATTTTGTAACAGTATCACCTAATGATCCAAAAATTGATGTATTAAAAAATTTAAAAGATTATAATTTTAATAATAAAAATCTACCAGACGGTGTTGTAAATGAAGAAATCGATGAAAAATATCAAAAAGAATCTGGTGATACAAAACCAGTAAAGACAGTAAATCTTGGTAATATGACATCATATTTATTAAGTGTATGTAAAGAACAAGAAAAAATCATTGAAAATAATAAGTCTGAAATTNATGATCTTAAAGAAATGATATTAATATTAAATAATAAAGTTGAATTAATGGAAGGGAAATAATGGCATTAAATTCATGTAGAATATATTATTCGTGTATGAAAGTAACACCAGAATACATAGATGTACCAATTTCAAGATGGGATGAAGATAATTGGGGAGTTACATTAGAATTTTTCTGTAATGCAACAAATAGAAATACTTTATTCAGTCATTTAGTTCCTGGACAAGTAACTGAACAAGAGAACATATTAGGTAAACCTACATATATAGATACAACGTATAATTCAGGTAATACACTAAGAATAAATCCATTAGATGATATTGGATTAGATAATTTAAGAAACAATAGAGTAATAGGTGTTAAATCAATCAGCGATACTTTCATAACACCAGATTTATTTAGTATTAAAATTGAGGGGAAAAGGGTAAATATATGGTAGATTTAGAAATAACATATGATTTAAGTACAGATGATTCGTTTAATTGTTGGTGTAGTAGATGGGATACATCAAATTATCAAATAACATTAGAATTAATTTTAGACAAAACAAGATTAAATTACTTAAGAAATAATACAAATCCAGGATCTTATTATCTAAATAATATTATAGGAACTCATCCAATAATATGGGATTTAACTCCAAATGATGAGAATACTCTAAAAATAAGTCCAATAGCTGGTAATAAATTAAATAATTCTAGAGATGAAATTATAGTATTTGTGAAAAATATAAGTGATTCTCCTTATGAAGGAATGAATGGAATGTTATTAACAAAAATTGAAGCATATATAAGTGGTGCGAATATATGATATTATATATATTATTATTTATGATTATAACATTAGCAGTTGGAGCATACTACTTCAGAAATGATGTAATCAAATGGTTTAAAAACCATTGGAAGAAATTCATTACATTAGCAATTGGTGGAGTGGTAATCAGTGGTGGTGGATTATTAATAGATGATGACGATGGAACGGTTGGTGCAGATACACCATCAATATCTGTAATATGGCCTGACAATGGAGATACATTTAGTATTGATGGTGGTGATAAAATTCCTATTGCTGTGGTTGCTGAAGATCCTAATGGTGAAGATTTATCTGTTGGTGTTAGAATAGATAGTGGCTCATGGGTTTGGAATAATGGAATTAAATCAGGAGAAGTAGTAGTAGTTAACTATGATATTTCAGTTAGTGATGATACATCTTATACATTAGATGTTTATGTTAATGATGACGGTGATACAAGTGCTGATGTTTCTGATACTGGAAATACAATTTATTCTTATGATGAAAGTAGTTATAGAACTTGGTCGTCATGGGATTATTATGCAACAGGTGATTATACTGTCAATCCTAGTTATGGTATAGATGGTGATATAGATACGTATACTAGAACTGAAAGTTTTGCTGCTTTAGATGGTTGGCAATACGAACTTGCATATTATGGAGTTTCTAATAATGATATAGATGTTGTCAATACTAGATGGGCAATGTGGGATCCAGAAGGAAATGGTAATATTGATGATATTGATTATTATCTTAGAGATGGTACTACTAATATTAATAGTATGACAGATATGACTGAAAGTGATATTCCACCTGGTCAAGATGGAGATTACTGGGATTGGACTACTGAAACTGGCGGAAAAGATTTTTTTACTATTGATAGAGTTGTATTAGAATGTGATTATAAAGATGCAGCAATTCCATTAGATGAGACTAGTCCTAGCATTTATGAAATGCAATACATGGAAGCCAATGAAGTAGGAACACCACAACTTATATATCCACCAAATGGCGGTGATGTTAGTCCACTTACTGTAGGTTTATCAGTATCAGTTAGTGATTTTGATGGTTTAGGAAATAATGTTGATGGTGAGAGAATTGCTTGGGATATTTATGGAGAAAAGGGAGATAGTACCCCAGATAATGTCATAGCATCTGGAACTAATCAACAACTAAAAACNATAGTTTATAAGAACTGGGACAACTTAGATGAAGATTCTACATATTATTGGAAGGTAAAAGTTACTGATGAATTCGGAAATGAAAAAACTTCTAGTATATTTAGTTTTGATACTAAATCTTCACCATCTTTAAGTAATCCAGATCCAGCTGATGATGAAACTGGTGTAGATTTATCTCCATGGTTGGTTATTGATGTATCTAATGATGTAGGAGATAGAAATAATCTACAATTTAAAGATGCTAGTGATGATTCTATTATAACAGAATCACTTGATGTTCAATCAATGGGAATAACTACACAATGGACTGACGTAGATAGTCCTGGAACTGAATATCAGTGGTATGTGTATGCATGGGATGCTGATGGTAGTACAACTTCTCCAATTTATACATTCACTACTGAAGGAAATGATCCACCAATTGCATCGAATCCAGATCCAAGTGATGGAAGTATATCATGTAGTACATCAGTTACATATGATATAGATATAAGTGATGATGAAAGTGATTCTATAGATGTCAAATTTTACAAATCTGATGATACTTTAATATCAACTCATACATCACAAACTAGTGGATCCACAGTTACTTCATCAAGTGTTAGTTACAGTGCAGGTGATAGTGCAGATTGGTATGTAGAGTTAAAAGATAGTAATCATGACTATACAAAATATCCATCATCTGGTTATTATGAATTAGATATTAACAGTGAACCAACAGCACCAACTGATAATTCACCAAGTAATGGAACTGAATTTGATTCTAATTCAGTTACACTTTCTGTAAGACCTCAAGATCCAGATGGATCATTAGATTCTTTAGATGTGAGTTTTTATGGATCGACAAGTAGTGGAACACCTTCATTATTAAGTACTGATAATAATGTAGTTCCAGGAAGTACAGCATCATATGAATGGTCTGGGCTTAGTAATGAAGAATCATATATCTGGTATACAATTACTTCAGATGATTGCTCCGATGAATATGATCAAAGCGACTATAGTATACAATATAATTTTGATACAAATGTTACTGTAGCTCCTCCACCAAATAATCCTCCAATAGTAACTTCGTTTGAATTAATTGATGAAGGAAATACTGGTTGGGATTTAGATAATAATAATTTTACTGCATCATGGTCAGTTTATGATAGTGATGATGATCAAATAGATTTATATTTTAATTTTGGAATTGGTAGCGAACCAAGTGATCCTACTAATACAAGTTATCATGCAAAGGTTATTAATACAAATGATGAAGAAAATAATATTGATATACCAATTACTAATAATGAAGCAAATTGGGCAGATACATCATCTACAGTTTACGTTAAATGTATAGCTTTTGATGGCACTAATTATTCTAATGATGTTGTCAGTTCAACTACAGAATCACAATACGATGAAGGTTTTGAAGGCCCATTTAATTCTCAAACATCTACTTTTAGTGTAGCAAGATATGGTCAAACTTTCAGTCCTACTATTGATATGGAATTAAAATCAATGGAAGTTTATGTAAAAGTAGAATCAGGTGAAAATCCAGGTAATATTCCTCTAAAATTATATGAATGGGATAGTGGTATATCAGGATCAATGTTATCTAGTGGTACAGTTACAAGTAGTGAAATAGGAACTTCATATGAATGGTATGAAGTAGATATGTCTGATTATAATTTAAGTGAATCAACAAATTATTTTTGGTATTTTGATTCTCCAAATAGTGATGAGATGTATTTTAGATACAATTCAACGGGTACATCATATCCAGATGGTAGTAGACAAAGAAGTCTTGGTGGTGGATCTTGGAGTTCAATGGCTGGAGATATTGGATTCATATTAAATGGAACTGCTGTAGTTGATAGTTATAATAGTAATGGTAATTACATAAGTTTCTGTTATCATATGTATGGTTCTAGTATGGGAACATTATCACTACTTGCACAAGAATATGATGAAAGTTGGACAACACTCTGGAGTGAAAGTGGTAATCAAGGTGATACTTGGTATTTTGCAAATGTCAGTCTTGAAAATTATACATCATCAACACAAACTCTTCGGTTTGATGGATATACAGGTAGTAGTTATAGAAGTGATATGGCACTTGACACAATTACTATTGGTAATAGTGAAACTGTAATTGATATTGAAACTTTTGAGAGTGGTACTGGTGATTGGGATATATTAGTTACTGGTGATGATATGAATTGGACTCGAGATTCGAGTGGTACTGGTAGTGGGGGTACTGGACCTAGCAGTGGTGCTAATAGTTCTACATGGTATATTTATACTGAATCAAGTAGTCCTAATTATAATTATCATACATATGCTGATATAACTGTTGATTTCAGTGATACATATATTGATGAAATTGATGAAGGATTTGAAAACGGTTTTCCACCAAATGGGTGGAAAAACTATAATGAAGATGGAACTGGAGATGGATGGCAAGACAGTAAATATGGTTCGTCGCATAGTGGTAGTCATTTTGCTTATAGTTGGGTTGAAGGAGACGTTTTGACTACTCCACAATATGGTTTTGGTATTAATGATACATTATCTTTTTGGTATGCATCAGAGGGACCAATATATGCAATGGATTTAGAAGTCTGGGTTGACTATGGAACAGATGATGAATATCTTTTATGGTCTGAATATAGTATAACTGATACGACTTATGATCAAGTAACATTATATCTTGATAATCATTCTGGGGAAATTCATGATATTACATTCAAACAACTCCAATCTCAATATGAAGGATTATTATTAGATGACATAATACTTGAACCAACATTCAATCCAGCAAATGTGGTCGATACATTTGATGGGATAGATGGTACATCACCAAGTTTTGGTAGTTTTACTGAAGATGGTGATACAACTAGTACAGGTAATTACGATCCAAATACAGGATATTATGATGATTCTTCATACCAGGGAGATTTTAGTAGTTGCAGTGATTCTGCAAGTGGAATAAGTGAATATTATATTAAAGCTGATGGGGGTAGCTATGGTTCTAGTGATTCAGATGGTTCAAATGTTGGTTGTACTATTTCTTTAGGTGATAATGACATTATGTATAAACTTGTTGATACTGCAGGTAATTATGTAGAAGGTGATACTACAGAAAATGTCTATTATGGAACAACTGCTCCAGATGGAGGAACGTATGATGTTATAGGAGATATTACTGGATGGCAAGATGGTCATTATACTTATTGTCCTAATCCAAATGATCAAACTACTTCAGGTGTAATATATGTAAATAGTGGTGGTTCATCAAATTGGGGAATTTCTGCTGATGCATCATCAATTGATTGGGGATCAGGAGGATTCTGGTCAGTCCTTATTACTGGCGGATGGGGAGGAATTCCAACAANAGACACTACTCCACCATTTACGACTACAGATGATCATTATTCATCAACGGGATCAAGTGTGTCACAGATTTATATTGATTTTATAAATAATTGTGGTTTAAAAGAGAGATTTGCATTAAGTACTACGTTAGATACAACTGCTCAAGAATTACAAAATGATGTGCTAAAAAGAGATAGTCTAACAGGAGAATCATATTCTGGAACTATGTATGATGATGATACAATGGTATATTATACATGGGATGAAGCAACAGATGGTGAATCTGGAATATATAAATATTATGCAGAAGTAGGTGATTCAACTCCTGATGTAGAAGCTGATAGTACAACCCATGATGTAGGAATTGGTTTAGTTAATCAAGAAAATTCTTATTATGCTAGAATAGTAGATAATGTTGGAAATTATGGAAATACAGTTTCTGGGGTGTTCATCCCAGATACAATTAGTCCATATGTAGATGTATGGGAAATAGAAAATAGTTCAACTGGACCTAGTGAAATACAGGGTAATTCATCTGATAATTATGGGTTTAACATAAAAAATGTTTCTATATATAATTTGACTAGCGGTAAATCATATAATGGTAATTCCTGGGTTGATTCTGATACAGATTTTGAAGTGAGTTATGTATCAGGAACAGATGATGATTTTGTTTGGGAAATAGATAGTAGTGATATGCCTTCATCATGGATAACTGGGAATGAATATAGAGTTGTAGCAAATTTTTATGATTTTGTTAATAATGATGGATATGACGAAGAATCATTTACTATTACCGCTGGTGGTAATATGACTAGTGATATGCCATATGAAATTTATTGTAATAATGTGACACTAGTAGCTACTAATGAAACACAAATAGATAACATGACTCTATATTGGAGAGAAAGCGAAGATAATTCCACTAGTTGGTCTTCTTGGACTGAATGGAATGATGCATCTAATCCTGATGAGACATGGCCATTTGAATGGGATTTTACATTCCCAGATGGTGAAGGTTATTATGAATTCTATGTAATATCTACATATAATGGTAATTCTGATAATGCACCAGATTCAGCCCAAGTAATACATAAAAATACATTTTCAACACCATCAATTGATAGTGTAAATGAACCTTCTGGGCCAATGAATCCTCCAATAATTATACAAGACCAAACATGGGCAATATTAAACGTAACTGTTAATTCTAATTGTCAATATGATACATTAGACGTAGAATTTATTAATAAAGATGATTATTCAACAATAGATACTGTTAATGATGTCAGTCCTGGTGGTTATGCACAAACTAATTGGAGTGGCTTAGATTATAATTATACATATAATTGGTATGTAAATGTAACTTCTGATTCCACAGAAGTAACTCAAATGGATAACACAACATTTATATTAAATGATATTCCAGAATTAACTAATTTTAGAATAGAAGATATAGAATCTGATAATATATATCTTGAATGGAATAATCCAGAAGATATATTATGGTTTCAAATAACCATATCAAATGAAGACTCGTGGGTCAGTAAGATGACTAATGATAGTGGTAATATTGACATAGATACTTTATTACCATCAACAGTTTATGATGCTGAATGGTCAGCAGGTGATGACTTAAACGGTATAGCAGATGTTAGAGAATTCAATTTCTCTACTTATGGATGGAATACAAATTATTATAATTGGAATTATAAAAGACTTATAAATATAAGTCCTGATTCAATAAGTAGTGACTTAGAAAATTATGCAATTACTTTTAGTTTAACAGAAGATAATTTTAATGTACAAGATAATTGGTGGGATCCAATAACACCTTCATTCACAAAAATGTTAAGTAATGGAGATGATATTAGATTCACTGATTATTATGATACTAGTGATTTATCATATGAAATAGAATCATGGAGTGTACCAGGAAATGGGGGTATATCAGAAGATGAAACTGCAGATGAGGCAGGTTATAGTGGTACATTTATTAATCCATCATATGCATGGGATAATGATTGGAATACTAAAACTAGTGCTGACACCGAGGGTATACTATATATCAACTATACAGTTCCTGGGGATATATTAACAGGAGATTATAAAAATGAATTTCATATATATGCTGGAACTGATATTTATCTTGGATTATTAAATGAATATATTTCAGGTTCAGAATTAAGACTAAAAGCAGATATGAATTATTCACAATCATATATTGATATTAAATTATATAATTGGACATCTTCATCTTATGAAAATTTTGATTATTATGATTTTGACTCTGGTGAATATGAAACATCTAATATATCATCTAGATACTTTTATGATACTTCTGTGACTTGGGCATATGATTGTGAAGTTGAAATATCTGTTAAACCTTTACATTTTAATGATGATACTCAATCCCTTGGTGAGGGTATTGATGCAAACTACACAACTAAAATGTGGATGTATTATGGTAATAGCGATGCATCTAATCAAGAAACAGTTCTAAGTCCAAGTGGATATGATACATCATCAGTTACAATAGGAGATGAAATTGATAAATTCTTACCAAATCCAGAAATTAGTAATTTAGAAACAGAAGTATGGAATGATGGAGGAAGCTATAAAGTTAATGTGACTTGGAATAATAGTATTAATTGTAATAATTATTTATATTATAGTGAAAATCCTTGGAATGCTGATGCGAATTTATGGTATTACTCAGAAGACAAAAATGAAGTTTTTGAAGATCAAATAGGAAATAAAATACATGTTAATAGATTATATGCTCACGGAGATGAATTAGAATCATATAGTGTTGATTGTTCTAATAGTTCATATGATGTTGAGAATACATATTGGGAAGTTGATGATTCACCAAATGGAGATAATGCATATTTTAATGTGTCTAATTGTGGTACATCAGAATTATTAACTTGGTGGGTTAATTATACTTATAATAAATCAGAACAGAGATCATCAAGTAGTCCATCATATGTTATTAGTGGGTTAGATAGTCACAAAACATATTATATACAAGCAAAAGCTGAGAGTGTATTAAATACATCAAGATATGATACTGAAGATTCATCATTTGTAATTGATGGACTTAACCCAGCTCCAGTAGTTGAAATATCTAGTTATACTGAAGATAGACCTGATGAACAAGTGACATTATCATATACAATAACTGATATGAATAGTCAGGCAAATGTTGATATATCTGTTCAATATATTAATAATGATGATGATATATTATATGAAACAACTCCAGTAACAAGAAGCTCAACTGGAACTTATACTGAAACTATAAATGTTGAATATGATAACGAATATGAATATAGAATTAAAATAGAAGGAAGTAATACTAATTATAGTGATATTTATACTAATTGGTTTATGCCAATTGGGCCTTTCTTTGCTGGTAATTATATTGAAGATGATGATAATAATAATAATTTATCGAATGTTCGTGATAGACAATATTTACCTCCATTAGAAAATACATCTATGGATTTAGATGGTTCAGGAGATTACTACAATTGTGGCGATGTACCAAATTTACATAACAATTTAACAATATCTTTTTGGGCTAAACCAGAAGGTGACAGACTCACAAGACAGAATCCTATCGGAAAAGCATATGGTGGAGAATTTGCAATTACATTTGAAGATGAACCAAGTCCAAATTCAGTGAGTTATTTTTGGGGATCAACTGGGTTAAACTCAGGTACTGGTGGTACGACATATGAAAGTAGAGGTTGGAATGCTTTATTATTAGATGAATGGGCACATTATTGTTTTGTTAGAAATAACTCTGCTCAAACAGTTAAATTATATGTAAATGGTGAATTGCAATCTGGTTGGGGTGATGGATGGATAACACCAGTTGATAGTTCACTTGATTTATATGTTGGCAATGGATACACTAATGAATTTGAGGGATGTCTAGATGATGTTATGCTATTTAATGATGCACTAACTCAAAGTGAAATTAATTTAGTATATAGTGGGTGTACTTCTTTGTCATCTCTAATACATTATTGGAGTTTGGATGATGCATCTAGTAATGCTATTGATAGTGTAGGTAGTTCGAATGGTACTGTATATGGAAACCCACAAGATACATATAATCCATATTTACCTGAAGTTAATTTAGATGAATATGGATATGAACAATATGGTTATTGGGAAGGTTCAGAACAAGAAGAAGATTGGATGTGGGTTGAAACTAATATATCTAATAATTTACCATTAACAATTCATTTATATAAAAAAGATGGAACTCATGTCAATGATTACACAATGAACAATGATGCTGATAGTGTAATGCAATATTATAATATTACTGGATTAGGACAAGATTGGTACACATTCTATATAACTGATAGTACAAATGATATAGTTTTGAATTGGACTAAGCCAGGGCCTTATCATAAGATGGGTGATTCAAGAATAGATGAGAGTAAATATGTTAAATTTGGTGGAACAAAGACAACTGACGACATGGATTATAGACTAATGTATCTTGATTGGTTTTATTATGATACGTCTGCATATAGATATGTTATCAATGAGGGATATGATTTATACGAAGCAATGTCAGTTACATATTGGGGACAAGAAGAGTCTGGTATTCCCAATGAAGACCAAGGAACACCTTATGATAGAGGACAAATGTTCAGAGGTGGTGTAACTAATGGTGAAAATCAAGATAGTGGAATGATTAATGATAATCGAATTATATATCCATTAGAAAGTTTCAATGGACTTTATGATAATCCTGGTATGGATGATAATCCTCAGAGGCATTGTTTTTCATTTACAGCTTATTGGTTTAATGAATCTGCATTATTTGATGATGAAATAGAAAATTGGTATTTTAGATTCTGGGAGCAAGATTCATGGTATTCGACGTATTTAGGTAGAGGCCAAACTGCATTATGGGGTGGTGCTCATTTATTTACTTGGCAACCAGATGCTGCAGGGGATACTAGAGATTGGTCAATGTATGATGGATCACAAATAGAAGAATATGATGGAATACCAACTGATGATTATACATTAGATTCAACTTATTTAAGTAAACAAACAACATCTAATACTACATTTAATTCAACTTATGACCAACACTTGATGGTTGGATATAGAGATTTATCCAATACACTAAAATTATATAAAGACCAAGCATATAATTTTGGTGTTGCATTTGATGGTAGATGGCCAAATCAACAATTAGGTGAATATCAACAAGCATATGTTGCATTTAACTTACCAGATAATGCTACATTAGAAACAATGGATTCAGATAGTGACGGATTAAATGACTATGATGAATTATTTGCTTATTATACTAATCCAAAATGTAATGATACAGATGAAGATGGATATGAAGATGGAGACGAAGTAAATTATAGTACAGATCCGAATTTATATACATCTTACAATCTTCCTCCAATAATCAATTTAGTTTCTCCGTCTAATGATACAATAATATATGATTTAGATAGCATTTATTTAACATGGACTAGTTCTGATAGTACAATAGATGATGGATTAACATATGATGTATATTTCGAAAAAGGTGATGATAATCCAGAATATGTTGGTGATTCATCTGATTTATTTTATGAAGTTACTAATTTAGATTATTCATCTACATATTATTGGAAAGTAATTGCAAGTGATGGTGATAAAACAAACACATCTTCAATTTGGTGTTTTACTACTAGAGATAAACAAACACCAAATCCACCATCACTATTCAATGTCATCAGTAAAAATATATCTAGATTAACATTACGTTGGTCAAATGGTTTATATTCTGATTACACATATATTGAATATAGTGAATCTAGTTCACCATGGAGTAAAGGAAGTGGAACTGAAATATATAATGGTACAGGTATTGAATATGATCATAGTGATTTAGATGATGACACAACATACTATTATCAAGCATGGAGTTGGAATGACGTAGACAAAGTATGGAGTAATACATATTCAACAACATCTGACACAACTGAATTAGATGAATCTCCAATAATATACAGTATTAGTCCATCAAACCATACTACTATATATGAAGATTCATTTACTTGGTCTGGTGATGTTTATGACAAATATTCTGATATAGATTGGAGTATAGAATGTAATGGAAATAGTGATAGTGGAACTGCATCTAGTGGAGGTACAATATCATTAAATGTACCAATAGAACCTGGTAATGAATATATTATATATGTAAATTTAACTGATGGAAATTCGTGGACTAGAGTTTATTATGTAGTTAATTCAAGAGATTTTTATACACCATCAATATCATCATTCAGTACAAATGCTTTAAGTAAAGATGAAATAAGTATATCATTCCTTGTTGACGATAATACTGATTATACAATATTAGAATGGAATTCTATATCTGACTGGGATAAAGGTGATGGTAGTCAATTATTAAATACAACATCAAATTCAGTTTATTATACACATACAAATTTAAATCAAAATACACAATATCATTATAAACTATTTGCATATAATATTACAGATGGTGTATATTATAATGAAACACAATCAGAAACTACACTAAGTAATGTTGCACCATATGTTTATGGAATAACACCATATAATAATTCATATGTATATGAAGATTCTATAAATTGGAGAATAACAATACAAGATGATGATGATCCAGATAATATAGATTGGTCAATTGAGTGCAAAGAAGATTCTAATAGTAGTACTAATGATGATGTAGGAACAAAATCACTCACAATAGGGGATTTAGGACAAGGACAAGAATATACTGTATATGTAAATATATCTGATGATTATAATTCGTTGAATTATTGGTATAAATTTACAAGATATACTGAAGATATCCCCTATCCTCCAGAAACTTTATCAGTGGATAGTTATAATTTTACATGCATAAATATATCATGGGGAATGGGTTCTAAAGCAGATCAAACAAGAGTTGAGTATGATACAACTGCTGATTGGGATAGAGGAGAAGGTACATTTATATTAGAAGGAACACAGACTAGTACGTCTATATGTGAATTGCAAGAAGGAACTACATATTATATCCAATTATGGTCTTATAATAATAGTGGATTCTATAGTGATTCATATGCATCCATAAGCCAAAGAACCAAAGGAGATAATGTTCAGAATATTTATAATCCTATTCCAAATGATGATGATGATAACGTTGATATTGACTTGAGTCAAGTATCTATTAATCTATATGATTCAGAGGGAACAGAGTTTGATTGGTGGATTCAGGGAGATTTTATTACTAATACACAAGGAACTATATATGATGATGATTATTACACAAAAACTGCTAGTGTAACATCTCAATTAGATGGGGGAACTGAATATTCATGGACAGTAAAAACTCACGATGTTAAAGACAAATGGTCAAACAAAACATATACATTTATTACTGAATATCCAGGATATGTATCAATATCAGATACTTCTAATCCATCAAATGGATCAGTTAATCAAAATACGTCACTAACTTTTGGTGTATATATGAGTTCGGATGAATCATTTGAATGGTGGCTAGAATGTTCTAATGGAGACACAACACATCAATCTTCCGATACTAGTGGTACAAAGAGTCTATCTATAAGTGGACTCGATTATTCTACTGAATATACAGTATGGGCAAATGCTACAGTCAATGGTAATTATACAAGAAAATGGTATACATTTACTACTAAAGGTGAGCCAAGTCCAGATTTCTCAATATCAGATAATCCTATATATGATGACGTTNTTTACTTCACTGATGAATCTACAGGTTATGTATATAACTATTGGTGGAATTTTGGTAATGGAAAAACAAGTACTAATACCAATCCTACTACTACATATAATAATATTGGGAATTATACAGTGACTCTTAATATCAATGATAATACATCAAGTCAAAGTTATTATGTCGATGTGGGCTCATTAGTAAATACTAGAAGTGATGTTGACTATTTTGTTTGGCTTGGTGATAATACCACATTAAATGAT
>P_1C_Sed_2_UnCtyDRAFT_1000179_pt1 | contig 19639 bp, 15 predicted proteins | sample Pon1CUnioCityCA_4_FD_10229 | JGI IMG/M metagenome (IMG submission 10229) | reverse complement strand
TTTTGATGCCCTTGTAAAAAGTCCAATTGTAGGCCCAAGGGGGCGTAGTACTTGTTCACAATTGTTTTTATTGTTTACTTAGTTAGTGAAGTTCCCCTAATTTTACCCCCCCTGATTCCGGATTCCCTTTTCACGTTGCAGGGATATGGTTTTTTCCAAGTGAAAATGGGGGAACTTTGAAAGGGTGGAAGAAGATGGACCTCCGAGATAGAATGGGGATGATCTCCCAAAAATTCACCATTCAAATCAAGGAGGTCCAGTAACTATGATACACCAGCTTGGCAGGAAATTGCGAGTCCAGATCAACAAATTTTCGGGGGAACTTTCTCGCGGTCTCAGCAAGCCACGGCGTCGGTTTGTGGAGGAGATGATTTACGGCATTCAAACTCGGGGCTCGGTGCGTTTGACCGAGGTTGCTCGCGCATTGGATGAGCCGATCAGCTTGAAGAAGACCCACGAGCGCTTGAGCAACAACCTCTCCGACCCGCGGATTCTCGATGTTGTGAGCGAGCAGGTTTTATCTCACGGCGCGTCCCGTATTAAAGATGACAGTCTTTTGATCGTAGACCCTTCCGACCTTTGCAAGAAGTACGCGAAGAAGATGGAGCACCTGGCGGAAATTCGCGACGGGAGCGAGGACAAGATCGGCAAGGGCTACTGGCTGTGCGAAGTTATTGGTGCTGAGGTGGAAGAGTCCGAGATCACCCCTTTGGCGCAGAGCCTCTGGTCGCAGAAGGCGCCGGGCCATTTCAGCGAGAACGAGGAGATTCTCAAGCTGGTGCGCCGTGTTTACGAAGCAACGGACCGGCGGGGTATATTCGTTATTGACCGTGGCGGGGACCGTCGCGAGCTTTACAAGGAGCTTGTTCCGGGCGGTTACCGTTTCCTGATCCGGCAGCGGGGCGACCGTCATCTCTTATACCGAGGGACTCCCATCGAGACCAGGAAGCTTGCGGAGTTCTGTAAGCTTCCTTATGCGGAACACATCGTTAAGAAAGAGGGCGAGCAAGAGAAGGTTTATACGCTGGAGTTCGGGTTTTTGCCGGTCCGTCTGCCGGAGTTCCCGGACGTGCCGCTGTGGCTGGTTGTGGTAAAAGGTTTCGGCCAGGAACCGATGCTTCTTTTGACCACGGAGAAGATGCGCAAATCACGCGAGGTGTTGTGGTGGGCGGTTGAGGCGTATCTTACCCGGTGGAGAGTTGAGGAGACGATCCGTTTTATCAAGCAGAGCTATGAGCTGGAGGACATTCGGGTTTTAGGGTATGACAGCATCCGCAACCTTGCCATGCTGGTGTTTGCCTGTTTTTATTTCGCTGCGGTTTGGCTGGGCAGGAATGCCAAGCATAAAGTCCTTGTCAGCCACGCTTTCAAGGCGGCAAAACGCCTGTTCGGCATTCCTGACTTCTGCTATTACGCGGTCGCCGACGGCATCAAGTCCATCCTGCAACGCGCCGGGCAAGGCCCACTCCACCCCCGAGGCGCTGAACCAGCCCCTCACCCCCAGCTCCCGCTGTTTGATACCTGAAAAAAATTGGGGGAACTTCACATAAAATCAACTTTGCAAAGCGGTAATGTGTGTGATAACTTATTGAAAAGCGGAGTGCGCGAGGGTGGCGGAACTGGCAGACGCGCTGGACTTAGGATCCAGTGCCCTAGTGCGTAGGGGTTCGAGTCCCCTCCCTCGCACCAGGGTCCGCCCGCTCTTATACATACTGCCTTACCGGCAGTCTCTATAAGCTGATTCAGTCTTTAAAATCATTATAGAAAGGAAAGGTCAAGAGGATGAAAGTAGAAGTTGAGGAAGTGTCCCCTGTAATCAGACGTTTGAACATCGAGATCCCTGCGGAACAGGTGGACGATGAAATTGAAGAGCAGTACAAGGAAGTGCAAAGCAAGGCACAGGTGCCCGGTTTCCGTCCGGGAAAGGTGCCCCGCAAAATACTCGAGCGCCGCTTCTGGAAACAGATTCACGAGTTGGCCATGGAAGAGCTCGTCAAGCACTCGCTGGAGCCCGCCATGTCCCGGAAAGACATTCAGCCACTGGTCGAGCCGGTGATTGACCCCTCCGAGGTGGTCCCGGGCGAGCCATACAAGTACTCGGTACACATCGAGGTCAAGCCGCAAATCGATCCCGATAATTACAAAGGCGTGACCGTGACCCACAAGGACGAAGAAGTCTCGGACGAAGACGTGGAAAGGTCCATTGCTTCCGTGCAGGAGAGTGTTTCCACCATCAAGGAGATCGAGGAGGACCGTCCCGTCAAAGATGGCGATGAAGTGGCCCTTAAAATCACCGGAAAGGACAAGGACGGGCAGGTCCTGATCGACGAGGAAAAGGACGAGGTAAAGATTAATGATGATAGTGTGTCTTGGATACCCAACCTTGCAGAAAGGCTGAAAGGAAGGTCCAAAGGCGAAGTCCTCGAGTTCACCGAAACACTCCCCGACGATGCGGACGTTTTCGAAAATATCGCCGGAAAAACCCTGGATTTCAAGATAGAGATCGAGACGATAAAAGAAACGATACTCCCCGAGCTCAACGACGATTTCGCCAAAGAGTACACTCAGCATGAAACCATGGACGACCTTCGCGAATCCATAAAAGAAAGGCTCATGGAGCGGACTACGAAAATAAACATGGACCGGATGCAGGGCGCTGTTCTGGACAAGATAGTCGAGAACAATGATGTGGAGGTCCCGCCGACCCTGGTAAAGGAAGAAGCCAAACGTCAAGCAAGGGAGTTCTTTAAGACAAATCTCGGTCGTGANGTCGGAGAGGATGAGTTGGAGGGCGTTTTGGAGATGTTCAAATCTCAGGCCGAGAAGTCCTTCAAGATAAACTTTCTGCTGGATGCCATAGCCGAGAAAGAAGGCATTGAAGCCACCGACGAAGACGTGGAGCGAAAAATCGCCGAACGGGCGGAGATGTCGGGCATGCACCCGGACAAGCTGAAAGACCGTCTTGATGATAACGCCAAGGACTCTCTTAAACAGCAGGTGAGGCTGGAAAACACTCTTGATTTTCTGGTGCGGGAAGCTAATATCAGTGATAAGGAAGAAGAGCCGGATGCAAAGCCGGAACAGGAAGAAGAAAGCGACACGGAAAAAGAGGAGCAGTAAGTATAGATGGCATTAATCCCTATGGTAATAGAGCAGACGCCCCGCGGCGAGCGGGCCTTCGACATATATTCCCGTCTTCTTAAAGACCGGATCATTTTTGTGGGCACGGGAATCAACGACGAAATGGCGAACCTTATCATTGCCCAGCTTTTGTTTCTCGAGTCCGAAGACCCTGACAAGGACATCAACATGTATATCAACTCTCCGGGCGGTTCGGTAACATCGGGACTGGCCATATACGATACCATGCAATACGTAAAGCCAGATGTAAGCACGCTTTGCATGGGGCAGGCCGCCAGCATGGGAGCGCTTCTTCTGGGGGCGGGAGCCAAGGGCAAAAGATACGCCCTGCCCCACTCCCGGATACTTATCCACCAGCCTATGGGTGCTTTCAGCGGTCAAGCCACAGAGATAGAAATCCACGCCAAGGAGATATTAAAGCTCCGGGAGTGGATCAACTACGTGATTTCCACCCACACCGGCCAGGACATGGAAACCATTGCCAGGGACACCGAAAGGGACTACTTCATGGACGGCAAAGAGGCCAAGAGCTACGGACTGATCGATGAAGTGGTGGAAGGCAGGGCCCCCGACAACAAGTAAAACCTGCGCCCTCGCCGCCCGGTTTGCGGAGGGAGCGGGACAAGCATCAAGCAATCGCATCTTGCAAGATATAACAGGGAGGATTTTGAAACTCGAAACCAATGAAGAACAACCTTTTTTGAGAGGTGAGGGCCGTGGCGAAGAAGAACAGTAATAATAACAGTAATAATAGCGATGGAACAAGTGGAAGCTCTATAACATGTTCCTTCTGCGGAAGGAGCCAAAGAGAAGTCAAGAAGCTTATCGCCGGGCCGACGGTTTACATCTGCAATGAATGCATCGAGCTTTGCAACGACATCATTGCGGAGGAGCGCGAAAAAGAGCGCGAGTATTACACCGGCAGGGGAAAGCTTCCCACACCCAAGGAGATCAAGGATTTCCTTGACGAGTACGTCATCGGCCAGGAAGACGCCAAGAAGACCCTGGCGGTGGCGGTCTACAACCATTACAAACGCATCTACTCCATGGGCATGGGAGGCGACGTCGAGCTCCAGAAGTCCAACATTCTGCTGGTAGGCCCTACCGGCGTAGGCAAAACCTTGCTGGCCCAGACCCTGGCCCGTTTCCTGGATGTCCCCTTCACTATCGCCGACGCCACCTGCCTGACCGAGGCGGGATACGTGGGAGAAGACGTCGAGAACATCATCGTCAACCTCTTGCGGGACGCCGACGACAACGTGGAGCGGGCCGAGCGCGGCATCGTCTACATTGATGAGATCGACAAGCTCTCCAGAAAGTCGGAAAACCCCAGCATCACCCGGGACGTCTCCGGCGAAGGCGTACANCAGGCGCTTTTGAAGATCATCGAAGGCACGGTGGCCAATGTGCCCCCCAAGGGCGGAAGAAAACATCCCCAACAGGAGTTCCTCCAGGTGGACACGTCAAATATCCTGTTCCTCTGCGGCGGCGCGTTCGTGGGGATGGACAAGGTCATCGAACAGCGGATATCCCGCCAGGGCATGGGCTTTGGTGCGGACTTGAAGTCCAAAAACGAAAAATCGATCGGGGAAATCCTCTCCCAGATACAGCCGGACGACTTGATCGGTTACGGCATGATCCCCGAGTTCGTGGGCCGGATACCGGTGGTGGCCAGNCTTAACGAACTCAGCGAAGACGACCTGATCAATATCCTTGTAGAGCCCAAGAACTCCCTCATAAAACAGTACAAGAAGCTCTTCGAGCTGGAAAACGTCAAACTCAAGTTCTCAGAAGGCGCGCTTCGTGAAATATCCAAAGAAGCGATAAAAAGAGGAACGGGGGCCCGCGGACTTCGTGCCATTCTGGAACGGAACATGTTGGAGGTAATGTACAAGATCCCCAGCGAACGAAACATAAGGTGTTGTGTGATCAATGAAGATGTAATAAAAAAGGGCGAGGAGCCCATTCTGGAACTGGAAAAAGAAGCGGAAATCGCTTGACTTCAATAAAAGAAACTCGGGGGTAATCCATGTTTTTTAAAAATAACGAAGACGACTCTATATCCAACACCACGGAACAAGACAATAAGACAATGCCACTTCTTCCCCTGCGGGACGTGATCATGTTCCCCTACATGGTCCAGCCGCTGTTTGTGGGAAGAGAAAAATCAATAAACGCCCTTGAAGAGGCCATGAACAGCGACAAGGGGATTCTGCTCGCCGCCCAGCGAAGCGCCAAAACCAACGAGCCTTCCCCTGACGACATCTTCCAGGTCGGCACCATAGGCACCATAATCCAGCTTCTTAGGCTTCCCGACGGGACCGTGAAGGTGCTGGTAGAAGGCAAAAGGCGGGCCCGAATCAAACAATACCTTGACCGGACCGACTTTTTCCAGGTGGAAGTAGAAGAAATCCAGGAGACCATCTCAAGCTCCGTCGAGGTCGAGGCCCTGCTCCGGTCCATCAATACCACCTTCGAGACCTATGTGAAGCTCAACAAGAAAATACCGCCGGACATGCTGGTCCACGTCTCGAGCATCGAGGACCCGGGAAGGCTGGCCGACACCATAGTGGCCCACCTTACCCACCTGAAGCTGGAAGACAAGCAGGAGATACTGGAGCTGGAAGACCCCACCAAGAGGCTCGAGAAACTTTACTCGCTCATGCAGGGCGAGATCGAAATCCTCCAGGTGGAAAAGAAGATCAAGGCCCGGGTCAAAAAGCAGATGGAAAAGACCCAGAAAGAGTACTACTTAAACGAACAGATGCGGGCCATCCAGAAAGAGCTCGGCGAGAAAGACGACTTCAGGAACGAAGTCCAGGAGTTGGAGGAAAAGCTCCGCAACAAGGACATGCCCGACTACGCACGGGAAAAAGTGGAAAAGGAGATCAAGAAGTTTAAGATGATGTCTCCCATGTCCGCAGAAGCCACCGTGGTCCGGAACTACATCGATTGGATGCTTTCCCTGCCCTGGAACGAAATGAGCGAAGAGAAGATCGACATTACCGAGTGCGAAAAGGTCCTTGACGAAGACCATCACGGCCTTGACAAAGTAAAAACGAGGATCATTGAATATCTTGCCGTGCAGAAGCTGGTGGGCAAGCTGCGGGGTCCCATACTTTGCTTGGTCGGCCCTCCGGGCGTGGGCAAAACCAGTCTCGGCAAATCCATTGCCCGGGCAACGGACAGGAGCTTCGTCAGGATCAGCTTGGGAGGCGTCCGCGACGAGGCCGAGATCAGGGGCCATCGCCGGACCTATATCGGCGCCCTTCCCGGCAAACTCATCCAGGGAATGAAGCGCGCCGGCACCAACAACCCCGTTTTCCTCCTCGACGAAGTGGACAAGCTGTCCTCCGACTTCAGGGGAGACCCCAGTTCCGCACTCATGGAGGTGCTGGACCCCGAACAAAACTACATGTTCCAGGACCATTACCTCGATTGTGACTATGACCTCTCCCACGTCATGTTCATCTGTACGGCAAACCAGCTCAACTCGATTCCGCCCGCCCTCCAGGACAGGATGGAAATCATCCGCATGGAAGGCTATACCGAAGTCGAGAAGCTCCAGATAGCCAAGGGATGGCTCGTCCCCAAACAAAGGGAAGAGCACGGCCTGGCTGACGTGGACGTCGATATCAACGATGAAGCCATCCTGGACCTGATCCGCTTCTACACGAGGGAAGCGGGGGTCAGGAACCTCGAACGGGAGCTGGCCAGCATTCTTCGCAAGATCGCCCGACAGGTCGCCAAGGAGGAAGAAGAGGCGCCGGTCATAAAAACGAACAGTGAAAACCTCTCCGACTACCTGGGAGTCAGAAAGTTCGAGTTCACCGAATGCGAGACCCGTGACCAGATTGGAGTGGTGAACGGCCTTACCTGGACCGGCTATGGCGGCTCGATCCAGACAGTCGAGGTCTCGGTTGTCCCCGGCAAAGGCAAGGTCAGGATCACCGGCAACCTGGGAGACGTTCTGCAGGAGTCCGCACAGGCGGCCATATCCTACATCCGCTCCCGTGCCGACCACTTGGGACTGGACAAAGACTTCTACCAGCATAACGACATCCACGTCCACCTTCCCGAAGGCGGACAGCCTAAAGAAGGACCTTCCGCGGGAATAGCGCTGGCCACCGCCATTGCATCGGCATTTATACAGGCGCCCGTCCGCTGCGACCTGGCCATGACCGGTGAGATCACCCTTCGCGGAAGAGTGCTCACCATAGGCGGAGTAAAGGAAAAACTCCTGGCTGTGCAAAGGGCCGGGCTCAAAAACGTGGTCCTCCCCAAAAGCAATCAGAAGGACATTCCCGACGTACCTGAAAGAATCACCAAAGACCTAAACATAATCTACGTCGAACACATGGACGAGGTCTTGAAGAATGCCCTGGTGGACGGGGCAGAAATCATGAAAAAGGCGATGGAAAGGATCGAGAAACCCAGAGAAGAAGAGAGCGAGCGGGAGTCGGAGAGGACCTCGGACTCGGTCACCACATCATTGCCGACGAATTGATCATAACCGGCGGAAATTATAACAAGCCTCTTGCGGCCGAAACCGCAGGGGGCTTGTTTAATTCGAACGCGGTTTCAAAAGAAAAAGCAATCTTGTTTCCAAATGAAGTACAAATTGAATTTTATGTCCTTGATTTCCTTTTTGGCCTTTGCTATGGTAAAAAAAGAACAGCCTTTATATAAGCTCAAAGGACGTGGATAAAGCATGATTATTCAGTGTGATAAGTGCGGAACAAAATTCGAGCTTGCCGACGAAAAGATTGGAGATAAAGGCGCCCGGGTACGGTGCTCCAAGTGTAAAAGCGTTTTTACCGTCAAAAAGCCTGAAGCAACTCAGGAAGAGCCCAAGGCGCCCCCTCCCCCTCCGCAGCAAGAGTCTTCCCCCGCGAAACCGCCAGGGGCGGAAGAAGACCCTTTTTCCGACTTCTCCTTCAACGATGACCTTGACTTCAGCGAAGGAGACGAAGAGGTAAACTTAGACAGCAGCGGTACACAAGGGCAAAGCGTTCCTCCCCCTCCGGAGGCCGGCGGAGAAGACCTCCTGGGAGAATCGCCGGACGTCTCCTTCAGTAAGCCGGCGCCCGCGCAGGAGGACCCGTCTATAGGAGACGATTTTGATTTTCCGGAGTCCGATTTCGATTTTTCCGATGATGCCGACACAGACGAGCCAGCGGCTTCTTCCAGCGCTTCCGAACCTCCTCCCCAGCCGCCCGGCGCCGGTGGTCCCGCCGATTCCCGGTCTGACGAGCCTTTCGATGATTTCGGCGACATCAGCTTTGATGAGGAGAGTTTTTCCGATGGTGGTCCTCAAGACGACGAAGGTGGAGGAGAAAGTCCTGACGTCGACGAGTACGGTAACGTAAGCCTCTCCGACGTTGACAAAGACCCTGAGAAGCCTTCCGGGATGGAGGACTTTGACGACCTGGACAGCGACTTTCAGTTTGACTCCGGCGGCGAAGAAGAAGAAAGCATGGACATGGACGTTGAGGATTTCGTCAGGTCGTCGAAATCCAGGGCGCCGGTCAGCGACGATTATGAGGCCAGCATCTCCGAGTCTGAGGCGGAGGGCGAAACTCCGAGACAAAGACCGGCGGCAAGGGAAGAAGACGTGCCTCCCCCGCCCCCTAAGCCGGTGGTGAAAACATCCGGAAAGAAAAAATCACATGGTCTCAGAAACTTTATTCTGGTTGTCCTCGTCCTTTTCCTGGCGGTCGGCGGAGGCGTGCTTTTCTATACCAACTCGAAGGGATGGTTCACTTTTGAGGACCTGACAAGCGGCAACTTTGGAAAGCTCGCTGAAGTCCCCGAAAAGTTCATGCTTGCCCATGGCTTAAAGACCATTCCATTGAAGGGCGAGTTGAAGATCGACAAGAATTCGTTTGATTACGAGGAAAGCGTAAAGCTGAATGACGGCAACATTGCCACGGTCATACGGGGCAAGGTGGAAAACAACACCAATAAAACCATGGCCTCAATCTCAGTGGAGGTGCCCCTGCTGGACCAACAGACCGAAGAGGTCATCATAAACGACTCGACAGGGTCCCCCTACGTGGTCTGGAGTTACTGCGGAAAAACTTACAGCAAGGAAGAACTGGGCGACTACAGTCAGACCGCCATCGAGCTCGAGATGCACGAAGAACCGGTGGCAGTGCCTTCCGAAGAATCGTGCGAGTTCATGCTGGTGATTCCCTACGTCCCCAACTCCATGATCGACCCCGGCAAGATAAGCATTCGCGACCGGGAAGTAGAACCCGACAAAATCCAGTGAAAACTGTTCTAACGGCCTTGCCATGTCTTCGGATGAAAGCCCTCTCATTGACCGGGAAAAGGTCNGGGAAACAACCGAGAAGATGGTCCGGGACGTCTCCGGAATTCTGGACTCCAACCAGCGGTTTATTCTTGTTACCGAAAAGCTGCAGAAGATGTCTCCGCAGCTTATCGTCGAGGTCTTGAGGCTCGTACTGGAAAAGGCCACCCATCACGACCCCCTCTACCAAGACTTCTATCAAAACATCGTGGACATAAAAAGGGTCGCCAAACGTCTCGGCATGGGCAAGATGAGCGAAGTCTATACCCTGGCCCGCCGCCAGTCTTACGACGAGGTGGTAAGATACCTGCAAATGATGCCTCCCGCGAAAAAAGCCGGAGTAGACGAAGATATCGAGGAAGACGCGGTAATGAAGGACCTGTCTCTCGGCGTAAAACGCTCGTTGGCCCGCACCAAAGACCAGGACACCCTGAACCGTCTCACTCAGGAGCAGGACCCCATTGTCATCGAACACCTTTTGCAAAACCCCCGCGTCACCATCAAGGAAGTGGTCAAGATCGCCTCGAAGCGGCCCACCGGCGAGAACATACTCTGGACCATCTACCGGAACAAAAAATGGATGAACCACTACATGGTAAAAATGTCCCTTATCAACAACCCCTACACCCCTCCATCGATTTCCGTCTCCCTGCTCCACTTCCTCATGGAAAGCGACCTGGTCGACGTGGCTGAAAACACCATTCTCCACCAGACGGTAAGACGGGCCGCAGTGCAAATGATAAAAAGCAAGAGAAAGACCGACAACCGGACTTGAGACGGTCTTCAGGAAGGTAACATGAATATTCTTGTCATTTCCGACACCCACGGACACACCGAGTCCGCTGAAAAGGCCATCAACGCCGAGTCATGGGACCACGTCGTCCACCTTGGCGACACCGCGCTGGACGCCGTTGCCCTGGCAGCAGACCTGGGCATCGACGTGGTCGCCTTGCGGGGCAACAACGAGTACCCGGACTCGCCGGTCCTGGACGACGAGCTCATCTTCGACGCCGGTGGTGTCAAGTTTTACGCCATCCACGGCCATGAACTGGACATAAATCCCTGGGACGGAAAAATGGAGGAGGCCCTTACGGAGCTGGCGCGAAAGGCGGAAGAAGCGGGAGCGCGGGTCGCCCTTTTCGGCCATACTCATCAGCCCATGATACGGGAAGTAGAGGGGATACTACTGGTCAATCCCGGCGGCCTGGGCCTGGGAGACAAAAAGAAGACCTATGCAGTGGTGTCGGTCAGTGACGGCAGCGAAGTCTCCGCCCGCGTCGAACAGATATGACCCTTGCCGCAACTTCAGCTGTTGCGATTTAGATTAGAAGGCCATGTTCATCTGGTGCATCAGTCCCGCCTCTTCCGGGCTCCAGGCCCACTCGAAGGTTATAATGATGTGCGGCGGCACATGGATCCTGAAGCTGAAGCCGTAGCCGTGGTGCCAGGTCTGCTCCCAGCTTTCCTGTTCAAGCATGTCGTCCATGACCATGCCGGTATCATAAAAAACCGCCACGTCATGGAAACGCCACCAGCGCCACCTGTACTCCAGTGACGCCATCACCGCGTCGTTGTCCCGGAACCTTTTGGACTGGTATCCCTTCAGCGTGCTTGAGCTGCCCAGGTAAGGAAGCTCGTAAAACGGCACGTCCAGGACGTCCCTGCCGTACCAGTCGGTTTCGTCGGCAAAGGTCCTCACCAACCTGAAACGGCCGGCGATGGTCCGGTTCTTTCCCATGCCGAAGAACTTCTTGGCCATCGAGTAACGGCGGTTGACGTTCTCGTCCAGATAGGGGATGGGGTTGAGCCAGTCGGGATGGTAGTATCCGCGCAGGTCGATGGTGACCTTGGCGTAATCGTAGTCGGCGCCCAATGCGGAGGTCACAACATCGGCCCGGATTTCCTGGTAGTTGCCGAACTTGGGGAGCTTTTCAGCGCTGCGCATGTCGCGATAGAGGGAGACCTCGAAGCCGGAGTGGTTGCCGCCGTCCATGCCGTACACCGGAGGCCCCCACCTTCTGCCTTCCAGCTCGTCGTCTTCGCCGAAATGCTCTTCTATCGAGGGGGTACCGTCACCACTGCGGGGCTGGATGCCGCTGTCAAGCTCGATGGCACGGTAGCCTATCTTGAAGTCCGCACCATAGATATGGGCGAAGTATTTGCTGAACTCGACCTCGGCCTCTGTCTCCGTCCACCAGTAAAGCACCTTGTCGTCCTTGTCCGAGTCGTTGCCCATCCCGTAATAAGGCTCTGCCGGAAAGGAGCCGTAGCCCGCGGAAATCTCGAAGGACTCGACACCCTCGATAAAGCGGAGTTCGCTGATGGTGACGTCATAAGTGGCGTATCCCCGGTCCGTCCACATGGCCATGGCGCCGAAGTAAGTTCCCGTGCCCAGAAAGTCGATGTTGGAATAGCCCACGCCGGGCCCGATTCCCAGCAGGTTGGGGTCAATTATAAAACTGGGCGCCAGAAACTGGGTGGTCTCAAAGGACTTTTTGTCTTCAGCGTAGATGGAGCGGGGTCGGTCGGCGCGGTCGTCCTCCAGTTCCGGGCCGTCGGGCACAACTGCCCGGAGCCGATGAGAGTTTATCTTGACTTTCAGAGGGGACTGGTACAGAGGCACAAACTCCTCTTCCGCGCCCTTTTCGTAGTTGCCCGGCCGGCCGTAAATTGCAAAGCGCACCGGGAAATTGTCGAACCCCGCCTTCTGGAGGTCCCGCACATAGTAGCCGAACTTTCCTATCATGCCGGGGACCTTTTCGGGAGGGTCTCCCCTGTTGTCGTTGTCCGAGTAATAAAGGTCATTGTAAAGCTCGGTCCAGCGGTAAAGGCCCATGTGGACCATGATCGTGCCTGCCTGCTCGCCGCTCACGCAGGACCATTCGGTGGGACCGTAGTCCATCTTCAATTCCGTGGTACTGGTGTGGCCGTCCACCTTTTGGCCGCGGAGGTTCTTCTCGCTGTAGAACTTCATGTTCCTGCCCTGGTCATTAAGGTCTATGGCCATGATCAGGTGGCTGCGATGGATGTAATCTCCCCAATTGGCGGCAGCGGTGACATCCATGTCATACTCGATGTGGTAGGGATAGAAATAAACGTGGTTGTAGCTCCTCTTCTGGGAATGGGACCAGGTCTCCAAGACCGACTTGTACTCCTTAATCACACGCACTGGACCCGCTCTGACACCCCGCACGAAATGCTCATAGTCACTGTCAGTAAGAGGATATCCGGCCACACCCCGCAGTACCTGGACCTTGATGCCCAGTTTGAAACGGTCCACCACCTGACGCTTCAGCTCGCCGTCCTCCCCCCTCACCCGGAAGCTCGTAAAGTTCACCGGATTTACGGCAGGGTACTCGACACGGTAGCCGTCGGCGTCTATTATGTTGGCGCCCTTTTCATAATCCAGGTCGTTGACCTTAACACGGCTCTCCTGCAAAGCCGGCGCCGGCCTTTCCATGATACAGGCATAGAGGTATCGGGTCTCGCCGTTTAAGGGGTCGGATATCTCCATCTCTTCGCAAAGCGAAGCGCCGCCCGGCAGACTGCCGTCAGGCGCCTTTTCTGCGGCGGAGGATGCCATGAACACGAACTCGTCGTTTTCGTCAAAAGAGGGGTCCGGGTCTTCGGTGTTCACTCCGCTGTCAAAGGCATAGGTCAGAATCCGCTCCATGCTCACCGCGCTGGGATAGACGGTTACCTCCATCCTCTCGTCCACCTGGTAGAGAACGGGGGTGAAGTTTCCCGACCGGTAAGCATAGGCCCGGAGATTGCGGGGACCGGCGCCCAACAAGGCGTCGGCCTGCTTGCCGGTGACTATGACAGGGTCGATCCGGCGAGGCGGACCAGCCAAAGCTTGCGACAAAGGAACCAACAAAACGGCAAGGAAACACAGAACGGCTCTATTAAGACTGAAACGATTCAAAACTCCTCCCCTTTCGAAAAGGGCCGCATGCCCCAAAAAGTAGAGGCTCTATTGTAAACATAAACAGAAGTGTTTGGCAACAGGAAAAAACGCCCCCCAAACTGCATCATCGCAGCCGGTGTCCATATCACGTAGGTGTTTCGTAACGGTCAGGAGATTGTCGCAAAGTGCATTTTCTTAAATGAGGCCATTCTTTGGCACCATAACGCAAGCAGCCCTTAAGTAGTGTTGACTGGTAATTGGGCTTGTGGCCGTGAATGTTGCTTTATATCTTGCAGCCCTCTTCAAAACGTCTGTAGTTGATTCTCCTTGCTATGTTGAAAGCGAGTATTTCGAAAAGGCCGGTCCGGAGGCTTGTCGTTCTTTTGAAAATCGACGGCAGTGAATACATTTTTCTGTAGGCCTTCAGGTATCCTTCCAGCAGTTCGTCGGGCGACATTTTTCCGGGCTTATGCACGACGTGGTTGCAGTCGTACTTGCTCCAGTCTCTGTGAATAATCCGGTTTTCCTCTTCCATATCTTCGAACAGCTTGGTAAAGGGCAGCGGCGTATATATGTAGAAGTTGGCCGCCTCCAGTTTGTTTTTTATGCAGAACTTGACGATCTCGAGAAAGTCCCCTTCCCTGTCGTCGTCAAACCCCAATATAAAGGACCCGAAAACTTTAATGCCGGCCTTCCTTATCTTTGCTATTGACTCACGATATTTTTCAACCACGTTGACCTTGGACTTGCCCACCTTGGCGAGATTTTCCGGGTTAATGCTTTCTATGCCTATAAAAAGCCATTTGCAGCCGCTTTTGGCGGCCAGGTCGAGCAGTTCGGGATCGTCGGCTATCCGAATGTCCGACTGTCCGGACCACCTCCGTTTAAGAGGCATCATGGCCTTGAAGAGTTTTTTGGCACGGTTATGGGAGCCGGCAATGTTGTCGTCTACGAAGACCAGCTCACCTTGCGGCAGGGCCTTGATCTCTTCGGTCACTTCCTCGATGGGCCGGAAGCGGAACTTGCGGCCCCAAAACAGGCTCACCGCGCAGTAGGAGCAGGCGTGCGGACAGCCTCGGGCGGTCTCGAGGACGTTGGGCAGGCCGTAGGCGTCTCTTCTCATCAGGTCCAGGCGGGGAGCGGGCAGGCCTTCCAGGTTATGGGGCCTGTCGGTACGGTATTGCCGTTTCATCCGGCCGGCCAGAAAGTCAGCGAGGAGCTCGTTCCAGGCGCCCTCCCCTTCGCCAAGCACCAGCGCGTCTGCGTGCTCATGCGCTTCTTCTGGAAAAAAGCTCACATGAAAACCGCCCATGACTACCGGTACGTTCATCTCCCGATAGGTGTCCGCGATCTCGTAAGCGCGCAAGGCGGTCTGGGTGATGACCGAGATGCCGACAAGGTCGGGCCGGCAGGAGAAGTCGATGTCGTCCACTGCCTCGTCGATTATTCTGACGTCAAAGTCCCGGTCGGCGTGGGCGGCGAGTATGGGGAGGTTCAGCTTGGGTATGGAAGATTTGCGCCGGCGATGCTTGCCCAAACGGTCTTTGTCCTGTGCCGGTTGAAGGAGCAAAAGCTCCGGGCGGTCTGATTTCATTTTTGCCTCCTGACGGGAAGCCCCTGTGGTCTTTTTTGCAGCGGTCCGCAAAAAACCCGCACTTCGCTCGGCGTCCCTCCCGCTGAAAAGCGCAAGCCGGGCAAAGGGCCACAACTGTGGAACAACAGTTTCAGATGGTCTGACACAAATAACAGGCGTCCCGACAAGAGACTATATATGATTTTTCCCCTTCTGTAAACCCCCATGTTTACATAAATTTTTGCATGGATATGATAAGGCGCCGCAGGATAACACTTGGGAGGAAATGGACAAGAGCCTGTCCCTTGTTAACCTATCTACCGGGTAAGAGAGGTGGGGCATGTAGAAATTACATGGTGAGGTAACATTCCTCCTAATAATAGGAGACGTGAATCGTGATGCGTGAAAAGTATCTCGTATTTCGGAAGAAGAATCTTGCAAGCGCCTTTAGCCGCGAATGGAAGGAGGCATTGGTTTAGAACGCAACGGCGCAACAGCTTGACGGGGAAGAGGAATTTCACGCAGAGGCGCGAAGACGCAAAGGATTTTATTATCACAATTCAGAATGTTAAACATTGTCTTGCCTCCTCGGCGCAGGATTTGGGCACTCTCGGACGAGATACGTCTTCTCTCTGCGCCCCTCCGAGAAACCTTTTCCTTTCCAGGGCGGATCATTGGGACACGAAACGGAAAAACCGGCGAGGTCAGGTGCTCATGGGATTGAAAAACTGGGTCCCGCCTTCAAAGCGGCGGAGTTCTTTTAAGAGCGCGACCATATCGTGTTTGTTTTCGACAAAGTCGATATTTTCGGTGTTGATGATAAGGAGCGGCGATTTTTCATAGGAGAAGAAGTAGTTGGTATAGGCCCGGGAGAGGTCTTCGAGATATTCGATTTCAATGTTTTTTTCGTAGTTGTTTGCTCTTTTTTTGGTCCTTTCGAGGAGTGTCCGCGGCGGGGCCTGGAGCAGAATGACGATATCGGGCCTGGTGACGCGAGGGTCGAGTAGCCGGTAGATTTGTTCATAGAGGGCGAGTTCGTCGTCGGAGAGGTTTATGGATGCGAAAATTTTGTCCTTGTCCATTATGTAGTCGGAGACGACGATCTGTTTAAAGAGGTCCGGCTGCATGAACTCGGTTTGTTTTTTATACCTGGAGAGGAGGAAATAGAGCTGTGTCTGAAAGGCGTACTCTTCCCGTTTCTGGTAGAACTTTTCGAGGAAGGGGTTGTCCTCGACTTCTTCGAGCACGAGCCTTGCCTGGAGTTCTTCGGCGAGCATCCTGGCAAGGGACGTTTTTCCCACTCCGATGGGTCCTTCAATAGCGATGTGTCGGTACTTCATTTTATGGGGGCCGGTCCTTATATCAATGGCAGGAGGAGCAGCTTCCTGACGAACAACTTGAACAGCCGGAGCCACCGGAGCTGGGCACGAACTCTCCGCCGCTTTTGTGGGCGCAGGCGCTCATCAGTTTGTTGACTTTTTTGTTGCCGCAGGAGGGGCATACTACGGGGTCGTCGTCAATGACCAGGTCTTCAAAGTCCTTCTCGCATTTATCGCAATGAAACTCATATATAGGCATTCCATCACACCTCGATTGTTTACTTATGTTTAATATAATTCGATTCGGGGCGCACGTCAACGGAGAAAGCGAGGGCGGTTGTTATGGTTTGGAGGGTTATTCGTCCTCGGGAAAATATTTTTCCATGCACTGCGGGCATATGGAATGTGAAAACTCGGCCTCGGAGTGGCGGTCGATGTAGGCCTCCAACTGGTCCCAGTATCCCTGGTCGTCGCGGATTTTTTTGCAGTACATGCAGATGGGCAGCATTCCTTTGAGGACCTTGATCTTGTTCTGCGCGTCCTCCAACTCGCGGTTTCGGCGGGTGAGCTCACGGGTCATGTTGACCAGCTCCTGCTGGAGCTCGGAAATCTTCTCGACCGCACTGCTTTCGGTGACCATGGCGTTCTCGCAAACGGTGAGCACGGACCCGCCCATGGCGATTGACCGGCAGTCCATGGTCTGTATGGAGCCGGGCCGCAAAGTAATCGCCAGCCGGGACTTCTCTGCCGTTCCTTCGAGGAGGGCGTCCCAGGCGTCGAGGCTTTCCTTGACGAGATATCCGCGGAAGCTCTCGCCGAGCGGTTTTTGCGCCGCTCCGATAAGGCCTACAAAGGCGCGGTTACATTCTTCTATCACGCTGTTTTTGTCGGTGACAATGACCGCCATGGAGCTTGCGCACTCGAGTAGTCTTCTGAAGGCGGAAGGAAAACTTTCCACAAGCTCATCAAAGCTCATGATATCCGCTCCGCCCACCACTTGCGGGCCAGCTCGCGGGCGTCTCTGGCGTCTGCAGCAAAACCCTCGGCGCCCATCAACTCGGGAGCGTCGGGGATATAGTTAAATGCCAGGCCTCCAACCATGACTTTGAGGTCGGCAAATGCGGGATCGTCCTTGATCCGGGCAATGGCCTGTTTGGCGGGCAAAAGGTTGAAAGGCATGGCCACTGAAACGGCGAGAATAAAAGGATGGTTTTCTTTTACAAAACTTACCATTTCCTCGATAGGGACATTGCTTCCCAGGTAAGCGACATCCCAGCCGTCGGCCTCTAGAAAATCGCTGACCATTCTGGCGCCGGTCTCGTGATACTCGTTGGCAGCGGCCGTTACCACTGCAAGTCCCTTGTTTTTTTCGGCGCCCAGGACCAGAGAATAGAGGGCCGCCATGATCCTTCCCACGGTGGCTGTGGCAAGATGCTCCTCCGCCACCGAGACTTCCCGGGTCTCCCACATCTCGCCGATGCGGTAGAGCGCGGGTTGGAGGACTTTTATATAAAAGGCTTCCAGGTCGGCGGTGGTCTTTACCCGCTCTTTAGCCAAGGCAAGGCATCGCCGATGTTCTCCTTTCAACAAAAGAGGAATGAATTGGTCAACAGCCTCGCCGTTCTTTTGGCCGGCTATATAAAGCGGCCCCTGCCTGCTTTTTTCGAGCAGCTCTTCGTGGAGGGAGATGATCCAGTCGTAGACGGCAGCAATGTCGGCGGCGTTTTCGGCTTCCATAGTGTCAAAGACGGCCTTTTTCCAGTTTTTCAACGCTTGGGGGAAATAATCCTGGTGGAACCCGTGTCCCATGTAGGTCCTGTAGGCCCATGGCAGTATTGCCGCGAGCACCCGGAACTCGGAAAGACGGAGTACGTTGCTCATGATCATGGCGTGGTTGCGGTGGTTGTCGTACATGGTCCGGTACGGATTTCCGCCGACCAGCTTATGAATATCGGGGTGGTTTGCCATCTGCTTGTTTACTTTTTCCACCATGGCGTCCAGCTTGGCAGCGTACTCCTCTGCCGCAGCTTCCCTCACAGGAGGAATTTCTTTGACTCGTTCTTTAAGCTCCGTTGACATAATCGCTCCTGCCGTTCTTTTACGCTGTTCTGGCCAGGCTGAATCCCGAGAACTCGTGTTTGGGCCCTTCCCATCTTTCCTGCACGTCGGTGACGCGGGCGTGGGGAGGTCCGTGCCGGCACCACTCGACGAACTTCTCGAGTTTTTCCTTAGGGCCCTCGGCCACCGTCTCGACGGTCCCTTCTCTGCGGTTTCGTACCCATCCGGTAATACCCAAGGCGTCGGCCTCGTCCTTGGTGCTGTATCGGAACATCACTCCCTGGACCCTGCCGGAAATAATCAAGTGCACGCGGGAATCAGTCATTTTTACTCACCTCCAAGCATCTTTATAAACTCTTCTTCCGAGATTACTTCCACCCCCAGCTTTTGCGCCTTGTCCAGCTTGGAACCGGCCTCTTTGCCGGCCACTACCATGTCGGTCTTCTTGCTCACCGAGCTCGAAACATGGCCTCCTGAGTCGCGTATTTTGCGGGAGGCCTCGTCGCGGGTCATGCTTTCGAGACCGCCGGTAAGCACCACTGTTTTTCCGGTGAACGGCGTTTCCGTGCCGCTTTCGGCGCGCTCGCTTGCGGGATTTACTCCGGCGTCGAGGAGTTCTTTCACCAACTTCTGGTTTTCCTTGCGTTCGAAAAAGCTTTTTATAGACGACGCCACTTCCGGCCCGATGCCTTCAATGGCGATAAGTTCGTCGTATGATGCGTTCATGATCTTGTCGAGAGAAGAGAATGCCTGCGCCAACAATCGGGCCACGTGCTCCCCCACGTGCCTTATGCCGAGCGCAAAGAGGAACTTGGACATGGTGGTGTTTTTGCTTTTCTCGATGGCATTTTGCAAGTTCTCCGAGCTTTTGTCTCCCATGCGCTCGAGATTGACCAGGTCTTGTTTGCGCAGCCGGTACAAGTCGGTAATGGTGCGGACCAGCCCGGCCTCGAAGAACTGTTCCACCAGCTTTTCGCCGAGACCGTCAATGTTCATGGCGGAACGGGAGGCGTAATGCTCGATCCTTTCTTTCAACTGGGCGGGGCAATTGATGTTGATGCAGCGGAGGATGGCCTCTCCCNCCGGCCGCTCGGCTTTGACTCCGCAGACCGGGCACTTATCGGGAAGGCGATAGCGCTCACGAGAGCTGNGTTGTCCGTCGTCGATGANCTTGACCACTTCGGGAATAACGTCGCCGGCGCGCTGAATGAGCACTTTGTCGCCGACCCGCACGTCCTTCCTGTCGATCTCGTCCTGGTTGTGGAGGCTTGCACGGCGGACGGTGACTCCTCCGACTTCGACGGGCTCGAACTCCGCGGTGGGCGTCA
>P_1C_Sed_2_UnCtyDRAFT_1000178_pt1 | contig 19741 bp, 12 predicted proteins | sample Pon1CUnioCityCA_4_FD_10229 | JGI IMG/M metagenome (IMG submission 10229) | reverse complement strand
GAAGTGCCGCGTATATGGCCGTATTATCGCTCTCCGTGCCGGAGCCGGTGAAAATAATCTCCCCGGGTGCTGCCCCGATCAGGTCGGCCACGTTTTTTCTGGCAGCGCTGATATTCTGCCCCACTTGTCCGCCAAAGGCATGCATGCTGGAAGGATTGCCGTAAAGTTCGGTGAAATAGGGGCGCATTGCTTCCATGACCGCATCCGACACACGGGTGGTGGCATTGTTGTCCATATAGATCACATTCATTGTCTCACCTCCTCTACCACCAGTTGCCGGGTAACAAATTCCTGGAGCTTGGCCTCCACGAAATGCTTCAGCGTGAAGTCCGCGGTTGCACAATTCATGCAGGTTCCGATAAGCTTTACATAAACCGTATCGCCTTCCACATCGATCAGTTCAATACTTCCCCCGTCTTTTTTCAGCGCCGGTTTAACCTCACGCTCCAGGGTTTCCTCGATTCTCTTGATTTTCTCTACATTGCTAAGCTTTTTGGGAACCGGCTGCGGTTTCTCGTATTGCTTATGAACTTTATCGATCACCGCCCGGATAGATTCATGGCAATTGCCGCATCCGCCACCCGCTTTCACATAATCGGTCACCTCGTCGACGGATTTGAGGTTGTGCGCGCTGACCACGTCCTCGATCTGCTTGTCCGTGACGCCAAAACACTCACAGACCACATTGCCCTGCTGTTCCTGCGGCTCACTTTCACCGCGATAGTTTAAAATCGCCTGCTTCAAGGCATCCTGCCCCATAACGGAACAATGCATTTTCTCTTTGGGAAGCCCCCCCAGAAACCGGGCGATATCATCATTGGTAATTTTCTCCGCTTCATCAAGGCTCATACCTTTAAGCATTTCGGTAAGCGCCGATGAGGAGGCAATGGCGCTGGCACAGCCGAAGGTCTGGAATTTAACATCCGCTATCCGCTGCGCTTCGTCCAGCTTGAACATCAGCCGAAGCGCATCGCCGCAGGCCATTGAACCCACTTCACCGACACCGTCGGCACCTTCGATCTCCCCGACATTGCGGGGATTCAAAAAATGATCCTTAACCTCGTCCGTATATTCCCACATGGCTCTCTCCCATTTTTAAACTCGTTTAAACGGCACATGCTGCCTTCGATTAATACCACATTGTGACATATATACCAATTACAATAATTCATTCCGGGCAAATATCAACCCAATTGGTTTTTGACACTGAACGACGCCGCCGGAAAAATCCCTGCCTGCCTTTTACACGCTCGCAGTTCAAGGGATGCTAAGGAGAAATATTGAATTACAAAATCAAATCCGGGGGAAAGGTATTCTGCGGGGGCTTTTAGGAGACCGTCAATAGGGATAGTGCCCAGACGAAATTCTGCTTTTGATGGCACAGGGGCCAGACCAGCCAGAGCGCTTTAGTCCCGCCTGCTCTCAACAACACCAATCTCGCAGGCAAACCGGGCCAACTCAGCCATGCTCTTGATATCCAGCTTCTCCATTATACTGGTCCGGTACTTATAAAAACTTTGGGATCTTATGTTCAATTCATCAACAACCGCATGGACGTCGCTGCCTGAGGCCAACATCTGGAACACCGCTTTTTCCCTTTTGTTGAGCGACTCATACTTTGAACGGGGGGTTGCCTCTCCGCTTGCGATATTTTTTATGATGACGTCCTTTAATCCACGGCTGATATAGCTCTCCCCATTATGGACGGTCTCAATTGCCTCGGCCAGTTCCCAAAACGCCGCGGACTTTGAAATACACCCCAGGGCCCCTGCCTGCATGGCAGCGCGTATCTGGTCGGCCTGAGCCTCATGCTTCAGCAGGATGACGACCTGGGGCCTGGGATCCGTATCCCGGATTTTGCCGATGCCATCATAATTGGCATATCCCAGAAATGCGGAATCCAACAATACAAGGTCCGGTTTAGTCTTTTTGACCGCCTTCAGGGCTTCCTCCTGGTTGTCCGCTTCGCCCGTCACCGTGAAGCGGTCATCATTTCCCAGCAGACATCTCAGACCTTCCCGGAACATAATGTGATGGTCCGCGAGCAGCAGTTTAATTTTTTTTGTCATAATCAGGGTTCCGAATTAATGCCCACTGCAATTTAGAACAAAGTCTCCCATCAGCAATGCCGACGCTTCAGGGGTCTCAAGCATGGGCGCATGGCCAACCTCCTCCAGAATCACCAGCCGGGAATCGGAGATCAGATCATCAAACACCCGACCGTTTTCCACATTGATTACCCGGTCATGCCGGCCCCAGACAATCAGGGCAGGAACTTTAATCGCGGTTAATACATCCTCAAAAGCCTCCTCCTCATCCCGCCGCATGTCCTTGAAAATCTTTTCATTGATCAACCGATTGAATATTGCTTTTTCAGTCAGCACGCTGGTAATAGGCCAGAAGAGGAAGGGCTTTTGTTCCATGGTAAAATCCATCATTTGCTTGTAATCACGCGAATTTTCAACAATCAGGGGATTCTCTCCCCGGGCCAGTAGCCTCATCAATTCACTTTCATGGGTATGTATGCCCGCCGGATTGAACAGCGTAATACTGGCCACTGAGTCCGGGTAGCGGGCCGCGTAAAGCGAAACGATGGCCCCCCCCATGGAATTGCCGGCAAGATGAGGGGCATCTACCGCCATTTCAGATAGAATGGCGCGCAGATACCCGACTTGACTCGGTATGCTGTAGTCCTTGTCCATCCGTTTTGAGCTTTCCCCGTGACCGGGAAGGTCTATGGCGATGATGTTAAAATCCTTTTTCAACTGCCGTGAAAATCTCAGCCAAATTTCCTTGCTGGTAGCGAATCCGTGCACCAGCACCAGGGTGGGTCGCTCGCCCCTGTCCCTGCTTTCGAGTAGCGCAATGTCAAACCCATCAACATGCAAGGTTGCCGGCTCAAGATCTGCTCCCCGGCGCTCCAGTCCCATTGCCATATCATAGACCCCGTTTTTGAAACCAGAGCAGGCTGCCAGGGTCAGCAATATAAGGGTGAGCGGAAGCAGCCGCAGCATCACCTGTCGTTTGGCATATTGCATTGCAGGGGGTCTCCTTTTAATCCTTATCAGAGTTATGGTAATCGGGGGGGTTCCATAAAATGCGTCAAGTAGCTGATTTAAATTTTATACAGGCTTTCCAAACCCGGGGCCAAAACAATAAAGGCGGGGAACCTATCTATAATCGCAAAAAAATACAATATTTTCTTTGCATCCCCGTCACCTTTCCACCTTCCCGGTTTCAAAGGATTTCCAGTACCATCTTTTGATCAGGGCATATTTTTCTATGAACCATTCCGGGGCGGTGGCAAAAACGGAGTACAGAGTGGGAACAACCACGAGCGTCAAAATGGTGGCCAGCATCAGGCCGAAGATGACCACGATAGACATGGATCGCCAGTATTGGGATGTCTCGCTTATCAACGATATTGAAAATTCTCGGAAATTGATGGAAACCCCGGTGGCCATGGGAATCAAGCCCAGAATCGTGGTGATGGCGGTTAACACCACCGGCCGCAGACGGGTGGCCCCGCCGGCAATGATCGCCTCATGGCAGGGCATTCCCCGGCTTCGCAATTTATTGATGTAGTCGATAAGAACGATGGCGTTGTTTACGACCACACCGGCAAGGGAGATCACACCCACCCCGCACATGATAATGCCGAAGGGAAACCGCATGACCGTGAGTCCCAAAAAGACCCCGCTGAGTGACAAAATGACCGAGGTCATGATAATCAAAGGCTGGCCGACCGAATTGAATATGGTGACAAGGATTAAAAATATCAGGAAAATGGCGATCATAAACGCTCTGGACAAAAACGCCTTGGCCTCCTGTTCGTGTTCGTGCTGGCCGGTGAATTTTATCCGATAGCCGGAAGGCAGGGTGAAGTCGGAAAGCAGGGTTTCAGCCTGCATTTTGGCCACGGAACCGGGAATCTTGGTCTCATCCACATCGCCTTTGACAGTGACCACCCGCTCGTGGTTGATCCGGTTGATGGCCCCGAGACTTCCCGAAAACCTTATATCCGCCAGGGTCGTGAGCGGCACCATCTGGCCGGAGGGGGTTGGCAGCATCAATTTGCGCAGGATATCCGCCACCTTCCGGTCATCTTCGGTGAACTTAACGGTGATATCATAGTCCTCATCCCCCTCCCGGTAAGTGGACACGGTTAATCCGTTGTAGGCCGTTTTCAGGCCGAACCCGATGGCATTGGTGCTCAACCCGAACATTGCCGCCTTCTGCCGGTCAATATCCACCTGCACAGAAGGCAGAGCGTCCATGTAGTCGTCCTTGACATCCACCACGTGCGGAATCCTGGCGACAATGGCCCGGACCTGACTGGCGAGTTCCCCCAGAACACGGACATCATCACCGGAAATTTCAATATTGATGGGTGCGCCGGTGGGCGGTCCGCTCCGGGCTTCGGCAACGGTGATCCGGGCGCCGGCAATATCTTTGACCCGATGGCGAATGCGTTCAATGTCTTCGACTGAAGGGGTCTTGCGGGCTTCAAAATCAATGAACTGGATGCCCAGGCGATTGTCTGAATATTCGGAAAAAAGCGAACTCCCGGCTTTCTTCTTGGCAGTGGCGTAGATATGTTCAATATTGCTGATATCCGTCGGCCCCTTAAAGGTTTCCCCGCCTCTTTTCACATGCACCTGGGGGACGTATGCGCTCTCGTAGCTGTCCTGAAAAGTGAGGGCAGTATCCCCGGCCGGATAGTTGGCAACCGCCATTTCAATTTTTTTAACCACCCGGTCCACGTATTCCAGATCCGCCCCCTCGGGAGGGTCAATATTGACGTAGGCGCTCTCGGGATCCACGTTTGGAAAAAATTCCACCGGCTTTTCCAGGCCGATAACCAGCTGCCAGAGCTGGACGAGAACAAAGAGCAGCAGGAATGAGGCGCCCACCACGCTCAAGCGGTGGTTTAGTGAATATTGCATAATGCGTCGGTAAGTGCGCAATATGCGGCCCCGGATTTCCACCGGCTTTTCGCCCATGGCCTGGATGGCGGCAGCTGTTTGCGCCGCGGGCTCTGATGGCTCCTTTTGTTTGACTTTCATGAAAAATGCGGTAAACGCAGGGTTGATGACCAGGGCCACGAACAGGCTTGAAGACAGGGTGATAATCAGGGTGATGGGAAGAAACTTCATGAATTCGCCCATAACGCCGGGCCAGAAAACGAGGGGAAAAAAGGCGGCGATAGTGGTCAGGGTGGAACCGATCACCGGGTAGGCCACCTCTGCGGTGGCTTTTTTGGCAGCCTCGACCCGGGAGATGCCCTGCTCCATGTACCGGTAAATATTCTCCACAATCACGATGGCATTGTCCACCAGCATGCCAAGCGCCAGCGTGAGGGAAAACAGAACCACCATATTTAACGTTATCCCCATGGCATAGATCACCATAAAGGACAACAGCATGGAGAACGGGATGGCAAGCCCCACCAGCACGGCGTTTCTAACACCCAGGGCAAAAAAAAGCACCAGCACCACTAGTACCAGGCCGGAAAGGATATTGTTTTCAAGATCAGCCAGCATCAGCCGGATGCCCTTGGCCTTATTCATGAGCTTGGTGATCTCAACCCCTGCGGGCCATCCGGTTTTCTGCTCGTCGATGAGCCGGTCCACGGCCTCGACGATATCGATAATATTTTCCCCTGCCCGCTTTTTGACCGCAATATTAACGGATTCCCGTCCGTCCAGGCGGGAGCGGCTTTCTTCATCCTTGAATCCGTCGCGCACCCGGGCCATATCCTTCAGATATACCAGCCGCCCGTCGAAATTACCCACGACCAGGCCGTATATCTCATCCGGGCTGTTAAACTCACCCCGCACGCGCAGCTGATAACGGCCGTCTCCCAGGGTAATGGCACCGCCCGAAGTATTTGTGTTTTCATTGGCCACAACATCCTGAAAGGCTGTGATCGGGATGTTGTAATAAGCCATTTTGTCCGGATCGACCTCGATGATAATTTCGCGCTCCCGACCGCCGGTGAGATCGACTTCCAGCACACCCGGAATGGATTCGATATCATCTTCCAGGTCATCGGCGAGCTTTTTCAGCCGGGCCATTCCGGTGGACCCGTGAAGGGAATACACCACAATGGGCAGTTCCGAGAGGTTGACCTCAAATACGGAGGGGTCGTTCTCCAGGTCTGTCGGCAGGTCCCGCCGGGATTCATCCACCTTGTCCTTTACCTTCTGGAGCACATCATCAATATCGGTTCCGGGAATAAACTCGATATTGATTTTGGATTCGCCTTCGGAGCTGACGGATTTGATATTCTTGACCCGTTCGATGCCTTTTAACTTTTTTTCGACAGGTATGGTTATGGCGGTTTCAATGTCAGCCGCCGCCACCCCTTTGTACGGGGTATGGACAAAAACATAGGGGATAGTGACGTCCGGTTCGTCCTCCCGGGGGATTTCAATGTAGCAATAGGCACCCATAATCAGAATGATGACGGCCAGCACCATGACACTGATACGGTTTTTTACCGCGACATCGGAGACTATCAATTCATCATGTCCTTCACGTCCGATACCGTGCGGACCAGGTTAACCGGCTGACCATCACTGACGCGCCGGTGGCCCACAACAATAACCCGCTCACCCGCGCTCAGTCCCTCCGTAACCTGGATCTTCCAGCCTTCCTGAATACCGGTTTGAATTTTCCTGACGTGGGCCCTGTCATCATTTACGACGAAAACGGTATGCTCGCCGTTTACGGAAATTATCGAATAAAGTGGCAGGGAAAAAGCATTGTCGACTTCCTTTTTGATAATATCCACCCGGGCGAACATGTCCGGCAGGATCTCATGATGCGGATTCTCGATAGCCAGCTCCAGGTCATAGAGACGAGCCTTCGGATCACTGGAAACGGAGAGAAAATGTTTTTTACCGGCAAAAACCTTTCCGGGCAGGGCGTCAAAACGAACCAGGCAGTCATCAACTGTACGGACCGCATTGACATCGGACTCGGGGATGCCCACTTTCACTTTTACCTGGTCCATCCGGATAACCTCGGCCACCGGTGTTCCCGCATTGATATATTGGCCCGTTTCCATATAGAGCTGATTGAGGATGCCGGTGATCGGACTCTTGATGGTACAGCGGGCAAGATTGAGTCGGGCTGTGGCCACCTCGGCCTTGAAGCGCTCCACCTGGGCCGTTATATCATCGAGCCGTGATCGGGAGGCCAGCTGCTCGGCATATAGCTGTTCCACCCGCTTTTTTGACGCAAGCGCCGCGTCATAGGAAGCTTGGGCGGCCTGAAGAGCGATTTGATAGTCGCTTTTATCAAGAACCGCAATAATATCGCCCTCCTTAATGGGGGTGCCTTTTTCCATGCGCTTTTCGATCACTTTTCCCTGCACTTCGGCAATCACGTTGAATTGCACCCAGGGCAGGACCACGCCGGGAAGATTGATTCGGTCCCGCATCTTTTGAGGGGAAAGTTCCAGGGCAACGACATTGACACCGGCCCTGCCCGGGCGGACGTCAATTTTGTTCTCGGCTATCTGCTGGCGGATAGCGGCAATCTGACGGTCAAAAACCTCCTGCTGCTCCCTGCCCAGATCTGCGAGCGGCATGTGCAGAATGGCATTTACCTGGTCCGGCGTCAGGTCCAGCTGTCTCTCAATGCGCTCAGCTGCGGTTTTCCGGTCCGGCGCGGTTTTCAGGATGTCGATCACCGAATCGATTTTCGCAGCAGCCACCCGCTTGCTTTCAAGGACGCGCCATCCTTTCTTTACAACCTCAAGGCGATCTTTCTGGTTGTTGACGAGCTGCATGAGAACGAGGACCGCAACCAGCAGCACCGCGATGGAAAGCCATCCCCGCCGGCTACGCATCAAAAACCGTTTATTCAGGGATTGAAGTGCGATGGGAAACCATCTCTTGATGCGCACCAAAAGCTGTTTATCCAGAAATTGAAGTACGATGGGAAGCCATCGCCTGATACGCACCAAAAGCCATTTACCCAGGGATTGAAGTAGGGCGAAGATCTGCTTAGCGCTCATGAGATGGAATCTCCGGAAGGGAATAGCGGGTTTTTATGTTTTTCATAAAGATGCCCTGCGCCCGCTGCAGGCCCAAATAAGCCAGCGCCAGCCTGTTTTGCGCCTCTGCCAGCTCTGTTTCCGAATTGAGCAGGAGGGTGTTGGCATCCATCACATCCAGGCTGTCTGCCTGGCCCAGTTCAAACTGAAGGGTTATGGCATTGAAGTTGGCGCGGGCGAACTTGAGCCGGTCCTTAAGGGCGACGATGCCCTCTTTTGAAGCGATAACATTCAGGTAAGCCTGTTGGACCTCCAGGGCGATCTGCTTTTCGAGCGTTTCCATCTGCAGACGGATGTTTCTTTTCTTAGTCTTTGCCTGCCCGAGCGTCGCCTTGCGAAGCCCCCAGTCAAATAGCATCATTTCAACTTCTACAGCGCCGTAGATGCTCTCCTCTTCCGAATCGCCACCAGGTATAAGGTCAAGTTCGGCATTTTCGACCTTATACCCGGCCTCGACTGACAACACGGGCCAATAGGCGCTTTTTTCAATGGCAACGTTTGCCTCCGCCAAATCCACACCCGTCTGCGCGGATTTGATTTCCGGGCGATTGTTTTGCGCCGTGCGGAGAAATTCGGCCAAGCGGCCTTTAACGCTTGTTTCTTCCGGTTGGCGGGGCGATTGCACACTAACCCCGCGCGGCAGATTGACCAGGCTTGCCAGGGCTGCACGGGCATAGGCAAGTTCGTTTTCCGCGCTCACCAGTTCCGTGGCCGTGCCGGAGAGTTCCGCATCTGTGCGCAAAAGGTCGGTTCTGGGGACCGCTTCGAGCTTAAGGCGCTTGATCACCGAGGCCTTGTAAGTTTCCAGACGCCTGACGTTTGCCCTTAATATTTCCACCCGGTTTTGCTTATTCACCACGTCATAAAAAGCAGCCGCCACGGTGAACAGGTAAGCCTCAACAGTGGCAACCAAGTCGTATTCCCGCTGTTTAATAGTGTCCAGAGCCGCCTTGTAGCCTGTCCATTCCTTGCCGTTGAGGGTTACCTGCTGCTGGAGTCGGGCGCCATAGTCATATGCGGATTCGGGTTGGTAGGAGTTGGTATCGTTGTAGCGGATATAGTTGCCAAAACCGGCCAGCCTCGGCAGAAGGGCGGAGCGTGCCCGTTTTTTGTCCTTTTCAGCAATACTAAGTTTGTTACCGGCGATCCGGATATCCTCCGAATGCTCAAGGGCAAGCCGGTAGAACTCCGGTAGTGTGTAATCCGACCCTTTGTTTTCCGGCGTTCCCGCAAGCACAAACACCGGAAGCAGCAAAAATACTAAAGCCCGTCCAGGGGCGCTTAACCATCTCACCATAAATGCTTCCGCAAATTAAAGAGTGCCCCATGTAATTGTTTCGATGGGAGATCAACAGGTCCGAAAGGAAGCTTGCACCTTTCGCTTCGATTTATTTAATACACCAGTATGCTTAGAAAATCAAATGTTTTTTCCTATGATTTCAAAAATCAGTTGGATTCATTAAAATCAACCTGTTATCAACGATAAAAGCGCCATACTTTATCATAAAGCAAGACAAATGTTTTTTAGTAAAATAATTTTCCATAAATTTCCATAAAATTTTATGTATTCGATTTTACAATTATTTTAATGGCAGAGTAGACGTTCTAAATCTCTCAAGAGGGCGCTTGCCATTCTTCATTTTTCCTGATAAAGTACTGCTTAAAAATGAGCCATTCAATCGATTATGCAATACTTTATCAGGAACGCTTTATGTCACCACCTCCAAAGTCAATCGGCGACATGCTTGCTCTATTCCAACAGCAGCCATGCTGGAAGATCAGCCCGTTGGCAGAAGCACTGCAGTACGCTGTGCCATCGACCCGGCGTTTTCTGGCGCAAACCGGCTACTACAGCAGCTTCACACACAACGGGGCATGGTACACGCTCCGTTGGATCCCCCGCTTCAATCGCAGGGGACTGTGGTTTTACGAGGATATCGGCTTTTCCAAAGCCGGCCCATTAACCACCACTATTGTCGCCCTGATCCAGCAAAGCCAGGCCGGCATGACCGCCGAAGACCTTGCCGATATTCTCCGATGCCGCTGCCACTCGGTTCTGGCCAACCTTTATCGAGGGGGAAGACTTCAGCGACAAAAGCAGGGCCGGTCATACAATTATTTTGCAGGCGATCCGCAAATGGCAAACAGCCAGCGCAGGGCAAAAACGCTTCAGCAAGCACCGACAAAGCAGTTGCCGGCGGAGATCGCCGTTTATATCCTGGCCGAGCATATCAAACACCCGTATGCAGATTTCCCGGAGCTGACCCAAAGGATCTCGGCAAAAGGGGTTTCTGTCAGGCCGGTGCAGATCGAAGATCTCTTTGCACAGCACGGCATAAACAAAAAGACGTAAACGGCCCCGGCAAAGCCCTGCAAGCTCCGGGAGTACACGATTATATCTGCGATTTTCACCGCCAGACGGAAAATTCCCCCAAGCGGCCCCCTTGCCATGCCGGCCAGGAGCATGGAAATGGGACCAAGGCCGCCCGGAAGCGTTCCTGAAGCCTTCACTTCCGGATTCTTAAAACCTCTGAAACTGTGGAAGAAGCAGGTAGCGCCCGGATGCTCACAGGTCAATCCAGATGCCCCAGGCCCAGTATGTTTCCTCGTGCCTGGAAAATTCACCGATCAGGGATCGGCCGTCCCGGTATTCGAGACCCATTCGAAAGCTTCGGCTGATGCGCGCCACCGGCACCATCAATCCGGTTTGAACTGTAATTTCCGGATCCCAGTCCGCCTCCTGGAAGGACCCGATATCAGCGGCTGCATAATATCCCATCCGACCGCCCCATAAGGCGTCTTCATCTTTATATTCCAGGCCGGCCTGGAACCGCCAGTGATCCTGGATTGCCTTGTTTCGAAGGTCAAAGGCCCATCCGCCCTCGCCATAGACCCTGAAGCGGGATAAAACCGGGAAACTCATTCCCAGGACATATTCCTGGCGCGTATAATCGATCCGCTGCCGGCCGGTGCGTTCCATAAATTCATCACCCACATGGCTGGAATCATGGTGCAGCCCCAGCTTCAAAGCCAGACCGGAATGGTGGCGCCAGTTCAAATCAAATCCATACAGGCCGTCCCACCCAATGTTATCCAGTGAATGCGCCCGGTCAAACACGCCAAGAAAGGTTCCATGAAGGTTTAACTGAAAACCCCGGCTCACATGGTTTGCCGGAAATATCCGGAGCAATCCGAGCCGCCCCCCGATACGAAACATATACCGGTGGTCCCCGGCCTCCGGAATTTGTGAATCTCTGTAGGACACCACGGTCAAAGCCGTGCTCGGGTGCCGCGGGTCGGCGAGATAGACAGGATAGAGGTTCGTTCCGGGAGCAAACATGGCGCTCCATTGCCTGTTAAGAGAAACAGCGATGGAGGACTTATCGGTCTCTTGTGAGGTAGCGGATCCATCAGGCCGCTGCCGGCCGGCCGCTGATGGATTCCCTGCTGAAGCAGCGGATTGCGCCTGCGTGCCCGCCGGAAAGTCGAAAAAAGCTATCGCAAGCACGAGCATACACGGGCCCGCCAGGCGGATAAATTTTGAACTGCCGTTTTTCTGCAAAACAGATTGTCCCTGTATACGGCTTGATTGCTTCATCCTGGTTTTCATTCGGGCTCTAAATTAAAATAAAAAAAATTTCAAAATTTGCAAACCGTCAAGGAAAGGGGCACTAAGGCGGCGCAAGCGAAGCGTGTCCGCCTACAAGAGAAAACGAAGACACGCTTCGCTTTGAAACGCTTCGCTTGCGCCGCCCTTGGAGAGAGCTGGAAGCGCCGCGCCGCCACGGCGGGGGCGGCGCTTCCAGGGGCATGGGTTTCCGGTATCAAAAATCCTTGAATTCGTCGTCATCCAGGGGAATAACCTGCTCCGCACTATGCTGACGGCTGTTGCTGTTCTCACTCCCTGCAGCCGGCGGCCTGCCGGACGATTGTTTTCCTGTCTGCCCGTGTTGGGCGGAACCGGCGCGGCCGGAAGTTCCCTGATTGGATTGCCGGTTCGTCCGGGGCGCCGCCAGGGCCTGCTGCCGCTCATGATCATTCCCTGTGCCGCCGCCTTTCCCCCCGCCGGAGCTTCTGCCGAAGCTTCTGCCTTCAACCAGGGCTTTGAGTTCCGCCACCATCCGCTCCATTTCCGCGGCCTGGGAAGAGAGCTCTTCCGCGGCACTGGCCGATTCCTCGGAATCCGCGGCATTCTGCTGCACCACCTTGTCCATCTCCGAGACCCCCGTGTTGACCTGGTCGATGCCCTGGGCCTGCTCCCTGGATGCGGCCGTTATCTCCGCGATCAAGGTGTTGACCTTCTCGGAGCTCTCCTTTATGGAGTTTAACTGGGTGGCCACCTCGTCTGCCACGCTCACCCCGTTATTGGCGTTCTCCTGCGACTTCTCAATGAGTTGGGAGGTGTTCTGGGCCGCCTCCGCGCTGCGCTGGGCCAGGTTGCGCACCTCCTCGGCCACTACCGCGAACCCCTTGCCCGCCTCGCCGGCGCGCGCGGCTTCCACCGCCGCGTTAAGGGCCAGCAGATTGGTCTGAAACGCGATGTCGTCAATGGTTTTAATAATCTTGGAGGTCTCGTTGGAGGAATCCTTGATCTCGTTGATGGCCGAATTCATGCGCTGCATGGATTCCACCCCGTCCTTGACCACCCGCGAGGTCTCTTTGACCGCGCCTTCGGCCTGCTCGGCATTGTTGGCGTTCTGGCGGGTCTGGGCCGCCATCTCCTCGAGCGACGAGGAGGTCTCCTCAAGGCTTGAAGCCTGCTCGCTGGAGCCCTCGGCCAGCGACTGGCTCGATGAGGCCACCTGACCGGAGGCCGAGGCCACCTGGTCCGAACTGCTGCCCAGACCCCGGACAATACCGTTGATGGGCTTGGTGATGGAGCGGGTGATAAACAGGGCCAAAAGGATAATGCCGGTAATACTTACGATCCCGATCACGCCGACCACCCAGCGCATCATGGAAATGGCGGCAAACGCCTCGGACTTGTCGATTTCCGCCAGAAGCGCCCAGCTCGTGTCCCCTACCGCAACCGGGGCGTAGGCGGAGAGCACCGGGTTGCCGTTGTAGTCCAGAATGATTTTCTCGTCCGTATTCCCGGAAAGCGCCTCCCGTGCGGCTTCCGTATCCACCCGGCCCTGGGCCGGATTGGCAAAAGAGGCCGTTACCGAATAGTTTTCGGGGTCCAGGTAGGCGTCCGAACGCATGAGCTGGTCCTGGCCCACCAGGTATGTCTGGCCGGTCTCGCCCATGCCGGCGCGCTGCTGCATGATACTGTTGATGGAATCCAGGGAGAGCTGCAGGGCCACAATCATTTTTGTGTGGCCATTGTTTACCAGGGGCTGGGCGATAAAAGCGCAGGGCGCATTGTTTCGCGGCACATAAGGCGAAAAATCCGCCAGCCCGTAGCTCTGGCTGCCGACCACCTGCCCAATGAGCCGGCCCAGGTTGGAGTCCGCGTACTTGCCGTCCATCATGTTCGTCTGGTAGTCGGATTCTTTGGCCACGGTATAGAAAACATAACCATTCTCATTGATCAGGAAAAGATCGTAGTAGCCGTATTCCTGGATGTAGCGGGTGAAGTAGTCGGCCTGCCCTTCTTTGCTGGTATTGGTGAGCGCCTCCTGCAGGTTCTGCTTGGTGACCATGGCCCATTGAATGCCGGAGCCGATATCCACCAGGCTGCCGGCCACCATGACCGGGTTGCCGGCGGAATCGGTAAACACATCCGCCACTGTTTCCCCGGCGATGGTCTGCTTCAGGTAGGCAGGGGCGATATCAGTGGCATCATAGCCGATCACATATTCGCCGCCGCCCATGGTTTTAAGGTCGCTTCGAAATTTTATGCGGCCCTCCTGGCTGGTGGCCAGATAGGTCTCCCCGGTCTTTCCAAGCCCCTGGCGCTGCTGGACGATATCACTAATGACGCCGTTGGGGATCTGCAATGCCACCACTGCAACCACATTTTCCATTCTATCAAACACCGGAGCGCCCACAAAGGCTGCCTGCTTGCCCCCGCTGGGGCTGTAGCTGGAAAAATCCTCGATAGCAACAGATTTTTCATCAACTACCTTCTGCCACAGGCGGGCAAGGCCTTCGTCCTTATAAGGCCCGGAGACGAGATTGCTGCCAAGATCCGCCTCCTGGGCCTGGGTAAACATGATATGGCCGTGGGGTTTACAGATTAAATAAACATCATAATAGCCAAACTCGCTTACATACTTCTCAAAAGCCTTGCTTGCCCTCTCCCAGAGCACATCGTACCCGTTCCCATCCACGTCAAACCGGCCATCATCAGTAAATGACATGTCCTGATACGACTTCAGCTCATTGTAGGCGCTGTGAACGCCCCTGCTATGGGACAGCACTTGGATGTCATCATGAAGCTTGTCCACCAACTGCTCGAGCTGGCTCTTTTTCAACTGCTGCACGCTTTTTAATTTATCGAAGGATTCCTGTTCTATTTGGGCGACCGTATGCAGCAGCACCTGCATATCCCCTTTCCGTTCGGAAAAAAAAGACTCGATTTGACGCTGCTTAACACCGCGCATGGCGGTTAACTGGTTAAACGCCTGCTTTTCAAGGGCAGACCCGGACTTTACCAGGGCGACACCGCCCATGACGGCAAAAGGCAGCAAACCCACCATCAGGAATGAGAGTAGCAGCTTGGTGGCCAACTTCATGTTCTTTAACATTTTTTCCCTCCTTATTCCCCTGAATCAAAAAATCCATTTTATGACGAATAAAGCCTGAGCCCGCCGCCCTTGCTTTTCTCATTCGATTCCACGGCCATGAAAAAACCCTTACAGGCGAACCATTTTCCGGTCGGGGACTGCCAAAACTACCCGGATTGGAGGCCAGAGCCTCAAAAAACGATGGTTACCCTGGATCTGTTCCGGAAAAAATCCATATATCCTTCCTCGAAACTTATTTTAAGCAAAATATATGCCGATTTTTACCAAAAACAATTTTTTTGAATTTACTGAATTGGATCTCTCGCGTTTTAAAACGGAATTTGAATAATTAACCATTATTTCCGTGTGCTTAAAAAAATTATCCCCATTGCGGGTAAAATTGATTCCCCACAAAACAAAAATAACGACACTTACTCAATAAAAAAAATGTTTCCCCGTTAAGCCAACTTTTTGACTTCCCGAACGAAAAAATTTCATAACCGAATCCTCGCCATAGCTCAGAAGGAAAAAGCTATTCTACGCGTAGCTGGCGACTGCTCTCCCTCCCTTCAGACAGACTCCAGTCCTGTTGCGCCGTCCTGTATTTTGCCGGAGCCGCCACCTTCAATCAGGGCTTTGAGTCCCGCCACCATCCGCTCCATTTCCGCGGCCTGGGAAGAGAGCTCTTCCGCGGCACTGGCCGACTCCTCGGAATCCGCGGCATTCTGCTGCACCACCTTGTCCATCTCCGAGACCGCCGTGTTGACCTGGTCGATGCCCTGGGCCTGCTCCCTGGATGCGGCCGTTATCTCCGCGATCAGGGTGTTGACCTTCTCGGAGGAGTCCTTTATGGAGCTTAACTGGGTGGCCACCTCGTCTGCCACGCTCACCCCGTTATTGGCGTTCTCCTGCGACTTCTCAATGAGTTGGGAGGTGTTCTGGGCCGCCTCCGCGCTGCGCTGGGCCAGGTTGCGCACCTCCTCGGCCACTACCGCGAACCCCTTGCCCGCCTCGCCGGCGCGCGCGGCTTCCACCGCCGCGTTAAGGGCCAGCAGATTGGTCTGAAACGCGATGTCGTCAATGGTTTTAATAATCTTGGAGGTCTCGTTGGAGGAATCCTTGATCTCGTTGATGGCCGAATTCATGCGCTGCATGGATTCCACCCCGTCCTTGACCACCCGCGAGGTCTCTTTGACCGCGCCTTCGGCCTGCTCGGCATTGTTGGCGTTCTGGCGGGTCTGGGCCGCCATCTCCTCGAGCGACGAGGAGGTCTCCTCAAGGCTTGAAGCCTGCTCGCTGGAGCCCTCGGCCAGCGACTGGCTCGATGAGGCCACCTGACCGGAGGCCGAGGCCACCTGGTCCGAACTGCTGCCCAGGCCCTGCGCGATGCGGGTCAATCTCCGGCTGATACCACGGCTGAAAAAAAAGCCGATCAGAAGAGCCGCACCGACAGTGCCCAATGAGATAAGCAGCAGCAGTTTTGTTTGCGCGCCCACGTCACGCTCAATGCTGTCAATATAGACGCCGGTTCCAACAATCCAGTCCCAGGGCTCAAATCCTGCCACATAAGACATCTTTGGCTCGATTCGGTCCGCGTTGTCATAATATTGCCACTTATAGGGGACATGGCCGGCCCCTTGCCGGCGCACCGTTTTGACAACCTCGACAAACAGGTTCACTCCGTCCGGATCCGTGACGCTGGAGACGTCTTTTCCTTCCAGGCCCGGCTTGAACGGATGCATCACAATGCGGGGCTCAAAATCCTGAATCCAGAAATAATCCCGCATCTGGGAGCCGAACCGGATTGACCGGACCGCCGCTTTGGCCTTTTCCTGCGCCGCCTCCCGGCTGAGTCTGCCGGCTTTCTCCATTTCATGATAGTGCTGCAGCACAGAAAGGCCCACCTCCCCCAATTCGCTGGTTTTGTCTTCTTTTTCAGTGTAAATGGCGCGCTCCAGGGTCCGGGTGCTGATCAGCATCACCGCACTCCCCGTTGCCATCACCAAAACAGCGGTCAGGGCCATAATCTTGACGCTCAGACCGAATTTTTTAAAAAATTTCATAGCACCCACCTTTTAATTATAAACTTTGTTCTTTTGCATGAACTGCATTTATAAAACGTGCATATTTTATGCCCATTTTTTCTTCGCATCCACTCCCAATTCGACGATGTTTACACTTACTTCGCCATGGATCGGATCGCCAATAATTTGACACGAGAATCAACAATTGATAACTCGTAAAAAGCGTTATACATGGCCTGATGTTTTTGCAGAAAGGAAGTCCAAGGTCGGGGGGGGCGGCTTGAGATATGTCCGGCTTTTGCTTCCCAAATCTTGCCGGGAAGGAGGGTAGCGGGACTTGAAACCGAAATGTTTTGACTTCGGATTATCAAGTCGTTTTTCCGGCATCCGGATTGCGTGTATATTTTAACCTAATGTATACCTGTTTTTGCAAATATTAGTAAGTGCCTGTCTTGAAAGGCTTCCCCCCGGCCGCAAGCAGAGAACCGAGATCCGGCAGGCTGTTAAATTCTATTATGCAGGGAGCCTGCTGGCTGCTGAAATTCCAGGCACTGACAAGGGTTTGCTCCGGCACATCAAAAAAAAGCGAGACACTGTCTGCCGAATCCAGAATGCCGGCCTTGATCTGGGAAAGTGAAATTCCGGAGTGGATGAGCTTATGGATGATTTTTTGCAGACTTTCCACGTGGGGGGCGACAATCAAAAATCTTAGTTCCCGGCTCTGGCAGGGTTTTATGTCAAAGTAGTGAATGCGTCGCAGCAACTGGGAGACCAGGTCGGTGGATCTTCCCGCAACCTGCTTTTGGTCTTGGGGGGATAAGTCGTAGCTGTCATCCACCGGGGAAAGGTGGGTCATATAAGCAACCCCGCCGCCTTTTCTGAAGGCAACCAACCCGGTACAGGTAGCCAGACCCGGCGTATAAAGATGTTTTCTGTCTCCCGCCCGCACCAATTCACTGACATCAACGCGCCTGGCCGATTCAGCCGGAAAAATTTCTGTGCTTGCGGGACGCTTTGCCGTTTCTGCTTCCGCTCTCACCGCGTCGGCCAGCAGCTGAAACAGCCTGTGACTATAAGTTTTGTAGTAATCCGTGAGCACCTCGTCTTCGTCCTTTTCGACAATGAGCCGCCAACTCGTGCTTCCAACGGGAAAGCCGACGAAAGTACTCAGGACCCGGACCCCCCGATAATCAGTAATCACTTCCTTTCCGCTGGCACCACTCCGGCTTTTTACTGCCCGGGTATCGATTTTCTTGCTGAGCACGGTGTCGGCATTGATAAAGCGCGACTTGGTGAGCATCAAATGCTGATCGTTGACCAGGTAGGCCTCTCCGGTCCGGCCCAGACCAGGACGCTCCGTAAGCAGCTGATTGAGGTGGTTGATCGAGAGCTGAAGGGCGATTGCGCCCTTGTACCGATTTTTCTCCCATACCGGGAGGATATAAAATGCAGCCGGCTCGTCCGAGGCCGCATAATATTGAAAATCAACAAAGGTTGGCTGCTTCGGGGATTTTTTTATCACTTCGGCAAGATGGGTGTCCGCATAGGCACCGGTTTTCAGGCTGCTCCGAAAGTCATCTTCCATTTTCACCGAGTAGAAGACCGTTTCTCCGGCATCAATGAACAGCAGGTCGTAGAAGGCACCGAGCTGATAAACAAAAAACCGCTCAATCTCTTGGTTTAGCAGCAAAAATCGGGTTTTATCGAACCTTCCGTTAACCACCGTCCCCATTTGCTCAAAAAACGCCATTAAACGGGAGCGCGATTGGCTCGTCTCCAAAAGGTTCTGCTGATCGCTCAGCCACCGCTCAATTTTTTCAATTTTGGCCTCCCGTATGGCAACCAACTGCTGGAAGGCCTGACGGCGGAATTCTTCGTAAGCGGGAACCCTGCATTCAGCCTTGTTTTCACAGCCACAGGCACAGGCACAGGCTGTTATTATGCCCATCAACAGAAAAAAACGTTTCACCCCTGGCTCCGATACTGCCGCATTTAATTCTATCCGGCCTGGTTCAAGGCGGCCATCTCCTCTGTAGAAAGCACCTTGTCGATATCGAGCAGGATCTTTACGGCCGATTCGGTTTTGGCCATCCCCAGAATAAAATGGGTGTCCACCTGCGTGCCCAGCGAAGGGGCGGCCTCGATCTGAGATCCCGCTATGTTGAGGACCTCGGAGACCTCATCCACGACAATGCCCATAATCAGAGAGGTCTCCCCCCGGCTGACCTGGACCACGATAATGCAGGTCTTGCGTGTTACTTCCTGGGCATCCATTTCGAACTTGCGGCGCAGATCAACGACCGGTATCACCTTGCCTCGAAGATTGATGACGCCCTTTACATAAGCCGGGGTGCGGGGTATCTTGGTAATCTCCTGCATGCCGATGATCTCCTGGACCTTCAAAATCTCCAGGCCATAGCCCTCATCCCCGAGATTAAAGGTCAGGTATTTTCCCGCCAGATCCTTCAGGTTGTCCTGGCTCTCCATAGTCTGCGCATCCATATTTTCCCCTTTTTAGTTTTGCACGAGGAGAAGCGGCCCGCAGGCCGCCCGCCTCATTGTGAACCATTGCTATTTTTTACCGAATATCAAAAATCCTTGAATTCGTCATCATCTAAAGGAATAACCTGTTCCGCGCTTTGCTGCCGGCTGTTGTCACTTCTTTCAGCCCGGGCATTGCCGGACGATTGTTTTCCTGTCTGCCCGTGTTGGCCGGAACCGGCGCGGCCGGAAGTTCCCCGGCCGGCGGTTCCCTGATTGGATTGCCGGTTCGTCCGGGGCGCCGCCAGGGCCTGCTGCCGCTCATGGTCATTCCCTGTGCCGCTGCCTTGCCCCCCGCCGGAGCTTCTGCCGGAGCTTCTGCCTTCAACCAGGGCTTTGAGTTCCGCCACCATCCGCTCCATTTCCGCGGCCTGGGAAGAGAGCTCTTCCGCGGCACTGGCCGACTCCTCGGAATCCGCGGCATTCTGCTGCACCACCTT
>P_1C_Sed_2_UnCtyDRAFT_1000177_pt1 | contig 19924 bp, 15 predicted proteins | sample Pon1CUnioCityCA_4_FD_10229 | JGI IMG/M metagenome (IMG submission 10229) | reverse complement strand
CGCCTCGGCGATCTGGCGGGGGGCCATTTTTTGGCCCGAGGCATTTAGCATGGCAAAATTGGTTGCCAGATCTCCGTGCGCGGCGTGCTTGGGCTCTTCAATGGCAAAGGGGGCAAACTCTCCGGAGTTGAGTTCTCCGGCTTGATATGCGGTTTCTGCGGCGGTGCGGATCATTTGTTTCAGTTTTGTTTTCATTTGTTAAACCGGCTGCCTGGATTATAAGGTTAGGCGCATTCTGGAAGCTATTATTGTTGAATCTGTGTTGAATCTGTAGGTCATAAATTATTTTTCATGTCCAAGTCAAGAATGATGCTTGCGTGAAAGGAAGGTTTTCTATTGGGAGGTCTCGGGCTGTGCTGTAACAATCGCATGAAGCTGGTTGACCAGGGCCGTGATTTCCCCCTGGTGCTCCGGTGGAATCAGCAGCAGGGGAATGGGTCGGTTAGCAATCACATGGCAGCGGGGATCACCAGTGTTTAAGGGCGGCTTTGCGTTGTCATTTTCCCAGTCAAGACAGAGCAGGACATCTGAAAAATTGCCGGATATCCCGTCGTGGTCGAGATGTTCAATAAACTGGGAAAAAACATAATTAACCGTTATCGTGTATGCATCGATTTCAGCATAACCGGAAATACCGCAGTCCTGGCGGGATAGCAGGCAGCGGCAGCCGAAAGGGCGAACCTCATAGATGGGACAGGCGTTGTTTTCAAGCAGCGGACAAGGTCCCCAGTCCGCGTCGATTGGCTCCTCCGGTGGTTCTTGCTTGTTGAGGTATCCTTGTGCCAAGTGATTCAGGGTGATCTGCGGCTGGAAGCGCTGCCGGTCAAGTTGTGGGGATAGGTTGTGCTCCAGATCTGCACGGCGTTCGGGCCGGAGGGCTTTAATGATATGACGGGCTTCAATGCTGGTGAGGGTCACATTGCAGGTACAGCAGTGGGCGCAGTGTTTGCGGCAGGCGACCGGCAGCTGTTGGCTGTATTGATCATACAGGTCAAAGAGCCGCTCGAGCGCATTAAGTTTGTCTTTGATTTCCATCAGTTTCCAAGGCGCTTGTACCGCGCGTATTGGCCCATGACCCGGTTTATATAATTTTGCGTTTCGGGGTAAGGCGGCACTCCGTTGAAACGCTCCACCGCCCCCGGTCCGGCGTTATAGGCTGCCAGTGATAATTTGAGGTTGTTGTCGTAGCGGTCTAACAAAGACTTTAAATAGCGTGCGCCAGCCATAATGTTGGACCGGGGATTATACGGGTCATGGAGGCGAAAAGCCTTTAAATTGGCCGGCATGATCTGCATGAGGCCGATGGCCCCGGCCTCTGAGATAGCAGCCGGGTCGAAATTGGATTCCACCCGGACGATGGCTTTGACAAGCGCAAATTCAAGGCCGTAGAGCTTGGCCGCATCGTGGATGAAGGTGTCAAACTGTTGGGCCGAAGTATAACCCGGGCTGTGGCTTCCTACCTCCGGGGCCTCGTATTGATAGCGCGACGAGGTGGGGGCATTGCTGTAATGGCGCACGCCGTTTTCATCCATATAAGTGTAGATTTCAGCTTCTGCGACGCCCATGAAGCATACGGCAGATATCAGCAGGAACCCGGCGCTCATTTTTTTTAATTGGCACATAAACACCTTTATTGGCCCAGCACCTGATTGACCTTGGCGACAAGGTTTTTTATGGAAAACGGTTTCTGGATAAATGCCACGTCTTCATCCAATATGCCGTGATGGGCCACGACATTGTCCGTATAGCCGGACATGTATAAGACTTTTACATCAGGATGGTACCCGGCGACCTGCTGGTAGACTTCCGGACCCTTCATGTCAGGCATGATGACATCTGTCAGGATCAGGTGGATCGGATCCTGCTGCTGCCGCGCCTTATCGATTATTTGATTAACATCCGCAGCACTGATAACACGGAACCCGCTTTTTCGCAACACGTCACAGGCCAGTTTCCTGACCACCGGGTCATCTTCGACAACCAGTATCGTGGCGGAGCCATTAATCGGGGCGGTGGCCCCGGCATCGGCACTGTCCGCCGAGGGCTCCTGCCCGGTGCTGTAAGGGAGGTAGATTTTAAATGTCGTGCCCTGCCCGGGTTCACTGTATACCCAGATATTGCCCCCGTGCTGCCGCACAATGCCGTAGCAGGTGGCCAGCCCCAGTCCGGAGCCTTTATCCTTGTCCTTGGTTGAAAAAAAGGGCTCGAAGATATGCTGCCGGGTTTTCGCATCCATTCCGCTGCCGCTGTCGCTGATGGCGATCATGACATGGGGGCCGGGCGAAACCCCCTGTTTATTATCTGTATAACACGCGTCAAGATTGACAGCGGCGGTTTCGAAGGCGAGGGAGCCGCCGTCCGGCATGGCATCGCGTGCGTTAATCGTCAGATTCATTAGGACCTGCTCAATCTGGGAGGGATCTGCCTTGAAATAAATCGGCTCCGGAGAAAGTTTGAGATGCAGGCGGATGTCTTCGCCGATGATTCGTTGCAGCAGTTTTTCAAAACCGCTGATTACCTTGTTGGCATCCACCGTTTGAATTTCCAGCACCTGCTTGCGGCTGAAGGCCAGCAACTGCCGGGTTAAATTCCGGGCGCGGACCCCGGCGTCATGGACCTGCAGCAAGGGGTCCCGGTGAGGGTGCGTTTCAGGAATAGTTTCCATGACCATTTCGGAATAACCCAGTACAATGGAGAGGAGGTTGTTGAAATCATGGGCCACCCCTCCGGCCAGCCGACCCACGGCTTCCATCTTTTGGGACTGCTGCAGCTGTTTTTCCAGATCCAGTCGTCTCTGCTCGGCTTCTTTCTCCTCCGTGATATCCATGATATTGCCTATCAGGCGCACGATTCGCCCCTGCTCGCTCTCGGCTTTTGCTGTTGTGCGCACCCAGGTGCGATGTCCGGTTGCCGTGATCAGGCGCAGTTTCATGTCATAGCCCACGCCTTCGTTGACGGCCCGGTAAAAGGCCTGCTCCAGGGCCTCGCGGTCCTCGGGCGCATAGAAGGACAGGTCTTGTTCGATATCATTGGGATCGTAGCTTTGCCTTGAAACTCCATATATGCGGTAGACCTCGTCGGTCCAATACAGGCGGCCCTTATCAATCAGGTATTCCCAGCCGCCGACTTTTGAGATCCGCTGGCTCTCCTGAAGCAGGCGTTCGTTTTTGAGCAGGCGGTTCTGCATTTTTTTGAGTTCCGTGATATCGGCGGTAAACCCGTCAATGGCGAACGTGCCGTCACTGAAACGCTGGCTGATCCGTGCATTCATGGAGAACCATCTGCGGGACCCGTTAAGGCGCACGGCCTCGTATTCAAATCCCTGCACTTCCCCCGTTTCTTCCAGAATCTGCAGAAACTCCGCCCTTCTTTGGGGATCGGCGTAGAGCTGATGGGATAAATCCGTGAACAGGGGGGGCGTCGATGATGGCTGGTCGCCGCCCACCAGCCTTGCCATGTAAGGATTGATGAAATTGGCCCGTCCATCAGAGGTGGTCTGGAAAATGCCGATGGGCGCATTTTCAAACAGGTCCTGGTATCGGGACAGGCAATCTTCCAGGGCGCTTTCTGTCTCTTTCAGTCGGGTCGCGTTTTTTTCCCAGAGCCTTTCATACTCCCTTAATTCCTCCACCTGTTTTTCCAGGTCCCCGATCTTTGCCGTCAATTCCTCGTAAGTGGGCTTGGATGCCATTGATCGTCTCCGGCCTGTGGCTTGATTGTCGTGGCGTATGCTTCGGATAAAATACACCAAACACACAGCGGGGACAATAAAAAAACCGTTGGCAGCCCGGCTGCAAGGCCGGGTTTGGAATTGACACAGGCACAGGCAGGTGGCATATATGAAACCTTCTACGAGAGCATCAAATATTAAGGAGGAGGGAAAATGATATACAGGAAAACCGGCTTTATCACCTCCGGGCTCCATGTGCTCGGCACACCTGCTCTGCCCGCCTTTTTGCTGGACGCGGCGCGTCCGGTCATAATTGATGCCGGTATAAGCTGCATGGGGAGTAGCTATATCCGGGATACCCTTCGGATTTTAAAGCAGCGGCAGCCCGCCTATCTTTTTCTCACCCACGTCCATTATGACCATTGCGGTGCAGCGGCTTTGCTGCAAAACGCGTTTCCCGGCCTTCAGACAGGCTGTGCCGTGGCCGGTGAAAAGATCCTTGAAAACCCGCGGGCCATTGAAACCATAAAGGCTCTCAATCGGACCGCCGCCCAATATGCCATAGCCCTCGGGGAAATCGAAGCATCCGGGGAAAATCCGCCTGAGTTTGAACCCTTTGCCGTGGAGAAGCGTTTCTTAGACGGTGATACAGTTGAGTTGGGCGGGGGACTCAGCATGGAGGTCCTGGCCACTCCCGGCCACACCCGGGACTCCCTCAGCTTTTACGTACCGGAAAGAAAAATGCTTTTCACAGGCGAGGCCGTGGGTGTCATGACAGGCGACGGCTATGTTTCCTCTGAGTGGCTTTCAAGTTTTGAGGATTATTGGCATTCCATGCATAAACTGCAGGCCCTGGATGTCGAGGTGCTCTGCATTGGTCACGGATATGTACTGACCGGCGGGGATGCCGCCGCACATATCCCCCGGGCGATTGCGCATGCCGAAAAATTCCGGGCGTCGATTGAAACGCATCTCCATGAAACCGGCGGGGATGTGGAGGCGGTCAAGCAGCGCATCAAGGAAAAAGAGTATGATCCCCTGCCTGACCCCGAACAACCGGATTTCGCTTACTTAATCAACCTGGATGCCAAAATCCGTGCCGTTATGCGGCTCAATGAAGCATAGCCGGACATTGCCCGGCCTCATGAGCCATTCATCAGTTCCGCAATGTCTTTAACCAGCAGTTCATTTTCCAGGCCCTCCACCTTGACGGCGTCTTCGAGCATGCTCAGGCAGTTGGGACAGGCCACGGCCAGGATGTCCGCCCCCGTCTCCCGGGCCTGGCGGGCCCGGATGCGGGCCGGGCTGTCTTCACTGCCGCCCAGTAAATCCGTGAAATAATTGCCGGCGCCGCCGCCGCAGCACAGGGCGCTTTTTCGGCTGCGCGGCATCTCGATGAACCGGGACCCTCCGATTGCCTGCAGCACTTTTCTGGGCGCCGTGTACTCATTGTTCCATCGGCCGAGGAAGCAGGGGTCGTGATAGGTGATCCGGGCATTTTCCATCTGCGAGGCCTGGAGTTTGCCTGCCTGGAGCAAGTCCTGGAGTATCCGGGTGTAGTGATAGATTTCATAATTGCCGCCAAAGCGCGGGTAGACAGTTTTAAAAGCGTTATAGGCGTGCGGCGAGAGGGTGATGATTTTTTTCACGCCCAGTTCATTAAATCTGGTGATATTTTTCTCCGCGAGTATTTCGGTGAGGCCGTCTTCGCCGAGCAGTTCGACTTCATTGCCGTCGTCGGTTTCGGCATTGCCCAAAACACCGAAGGAGGTCCCGGCTTTTTGCAAAAGCCCGGCAAGCGCCCGGGCCGCAAGCTGCGCGCGGGTGTCGTAGGCGCCCTCACTGCCGACGAAGTAGAGAAATTCCTGCTTATTATAAGGCTCCAGGGAAAGCTCGCCCATCCATTCGCTGCGTTTTTTTGCCGCCATGCCGTAAGGGTTTCCGTGCAGCTGCACGTTTTCCAGGAATTTTTTTACGGGCGGGGGCACAAGGCCCTGCTCCACCATTTCATTTCTGGCCGCTGTTACCATGTTGACAATATCACCGGCAAAGGAGAGCGGGCATTTTTCCTCGCAGTTCTTGCAGGCCACGCAGGAGTAGACAATGTCGGCCAGGTGCGGGGACCACTCGATCTCGCCCGTAATCCAGGCCCGGATCAGCCACAGCCGGCCCCCGTTGGAATAGCTCTCCAGGCGGTGGCGGGCATAGGCGGGGCAGTTGTCCACATCCTCCCAGTCCTGGGGGAATTTGCAGTAGCCGCAGCGAAAGCAGCGGTGGATTACATCCATATATTTGTATTGCGTGAGTGCCATCAGGCCACCTCCCAGTTTCCGGGGTTCATAATGCCGTTGGGGTCAAGCATGGTTTTTACTTTTTTCATCACCTGCAGGGTGTTGGGATCCATCCGATCCATGAGCAGCTTCTGGCCAAACACCGCGGGTTTCCACAAGGTCCCGCCAAGCTTGAGGACCACCTCGTCGGTTTCATGCAGCGCCTCCCGGGAATGGCGCACCGAATCCGCATCCGCCCGGTTGAAGGCAAAGGTCCAGGAAAACATCATGCTGTGGCCGGTACCCAGTACCCGGCCCAGGGTGGTATAGGGGATGCCGTGCCGGGCGGAGACCGCTACGCCGTGCCGGTAGCATTCCGGGTAGGCGGTTACCGGCACAATCGCCCCCACATATTCAAAGCCGCCGCCTTTTCGCCAGTCCGAGGTTTTGCTGACCACGGGCCGCTCCACGTCCATGCCCCCGGCGCCGATGCCGGCGGTGCCATCCTGGATAAATTTGCTGAGTTTGCCGTCAAACATGAGCTGCCGCTTAAATTCCATTTCATCCCGGCAGTCCCCGGCGATGTTGATCAGCACGTAGTGAAGCCGGTTGAATGGGGGCGGAATTTCCTGGCTGACCACCACCAGGTCTTCGGCCATGCCGATGTGGGTCAGTTCATAAAGAATATCCGGGATCAGGTCGCCGTCATCCACGACAAAGATATCCTGCTCCTGGATTTTTTTGCAGGGAAACAGCCGCAGCGAGACCTTGGTGATGATGCCGGTGGAGCCGCTCCATCCCATGAAAAGGCTCACATCCGGCAGCGGGTGCAGGGTGTACCAGTCGTTGCCCAGGGCGCAGGAGCCGAATCGGCAGATCTCACCGGTGGGCAGCACCACTTCCATGCCGTTTATCATGTCCGAGTTGAACCCGTAGGGGTGGCCCAGGTCGCCCTGGCCGTGAATGGCAATGTTGCCGCCGATGGTGGCCGCGGGCGGGGCTCCGGGTTCGGAGTGCATGAGATGCGGCGCATTCTTGTGCAGATGGGCGGTCAGCTTGCCGTGGGAGGCGCCGGCTTCGACGAGTACATACCGGGCTTTCTGGTTGAGCTCCAGTATCTGGTCCATACGCTTGAGATCCAGCTCAATGCCGCCCTTTAACGGCAGCGCCAGCCCGGCCAGGGAAAGTCCGCCGCCCAGGGGCACCACCGCCACATTTTGTTCGTTTGCCAGCTTTACAATCCGGCTCACCTCTTCCGCTGTTTTGGGGGCGGCCACGTAGTCCGGCCACCGGGGCTCGGATGTGCCCAGGTCCTTGGAATAGGTAAAGAGTTCTTCGGTTCGATTGGATACGTAATCGCTTCCGACAATATCCACCAGTGCTTTATAGATTGAATCCATTCAGGTACCTCCTCAGGCGGGTTTTTCGCCGATGGCCATCCGGCAGAGATCGCTCATCCAAATGGGCATGATGCCGTTTTCAGCCACTTGTTTGCCGATGGTTTGCATGCACGCCGGGCAGTTGAAGATGCAAAGCGCCGCCCCGGCCTGTTTCATGTCCGCGATGTTTTTCTTTTGAAGCTCGAGGCTGAACCGGCGGCTGCCTTGCTGCCGCTGAGACAAAATGGTGCTGCCGCAGCACAGGGCATTTTCATCTACATATTCGCGCTTAACGTGTTCCACACCGATCAGGTCGAATATTTTGTCCACATAGGGGTGCGCGTCCGGCGAGAGCCGCGAGGAGCAGGGCCGCTGATAGGCCAGTTTGTAATTCAGGGGCCGGATCTGGTCTTTCAGTTCCAGCAGGCGCTTGTAGAGGTGCTCAAACAGGTGGATGGATTTAAACGGCACATCGATGCCGAAGGCCGGCGCGTAGGAGGTGTAGGTGCCGTAGCATTCGTCGTGGAAATGCACCACCTCCGTGGGTTTGTAGGCGGCGATGGTGTCGATGACGCCGGGCAGTCGCTCGTTGATCACCGAGGTCCGGGCAAAATGGAGATACATCAGCTGGCAGAAAAAGTGGTGCATCTTCCGGCTGTCCGTGGATATGGGCGTGAGTCCTTCGAAGAGCTTTCCCTGGGCCAGGCGGGTAAGCGGGCTGAAAACGCCCATGTTGAGCACGGGTCCGTTTACTTCCGCAATTTCCGGGTCGCCCCGGAAGGGAATGCCCATCTGAACGCCCTGCTTGATGATGGGCTCGGGCAGGGGTGGGATGTTTAACTCCTCCTGTCGGCTGACGATCAGGTAGAAGGGGTGGTTTCCCATGGGGCAGTACTCCTCACAGGCATAACACGTCCGGCAATCGTGCAGTACAAACGAGTCCTCTCCGGCAATGATTTTTTCCATTTCGGTTTTGGCTGCCGCCGCGTCCAGGTCCAGGTACTGGCACCGGCTCAGGCAGTCATGGCGCTCGCAGGCCAGGCATTTGTTTTCATCGAACGCAAGTTTAGACATCTATGGCCTCCCTGTTTATGGGTTTGCATGTTATTTAGGGGCAGACATGGCCGACGCGGTCATTTTCAAACCAAAACCCGGCGTCTTCAGTGTATCAAAGCGTCTCCGGTGTAAAGGCCACCACCTCGTCAATGGTTTTTGAATCGGTTAACAGCATGAGCAGACGATCAATTCCCAAAGCACAGCCGGCAGCCGCCGGCATCAGCTGCAAGGTTTCCAGAAACTGCCGGGGAAAGGGGCTTTCCGGAAGGCCCGCCCGGCGTCGGGAATCCAGTTCCTCTTTAAAACGCTGTTCCTGGGCGGCCGGGTCCTTGAGTTCCGTGCATCCGTTACAGATTTCAATGCCGCCAATATAGAGTTCGAAGCGCCGGGCGATTTCCGGATTATCCGGCCGGGGGGATGCCAGCGGCGAGGTGGCGGAGGGGTAGTCATACAGGAAAACCGGCTGCTCAAGACCAAGGCAGGGTTCAATGGAAAGGCCCATGTGTTCATCAAACCGGCCATTGGAAAGGGCGGCTGCCATATCTTCTTTGGCAAACCGGGCAAATGCATCCGAAACGGTTAAGCGGGGCCAGGGCCTTGTGAAATCGATGTTTTTGGACTGGTAACAGATTCGGGACGTGGCAGACACATCGCGCAATACCGCCTCCAGCATAAGTTCACAGGTATGCATCAGGTCTTCGTGGGAGTGTCCGGTCCCATACCATTCCAGCAGGGTAAATTCCGGCAGATGCCGGCTGCCGCGCTCGGATTCGCGGAAACACTTGCAGATCTGAAAGAGTTTGCTGAATCCGGCGGCCAGAAGCTGCTTCATGCAGGCTTCGGGTGATGGCTGCAGGTAGCCGCAGGCGGCCCGTGGTGCGTTGATATGGGGTTCGGGCAGGGGGGCCGGGATACAGACCGGGGTGTCGACCTCCAGGTACCCGTTTTCGATAAAAAAATTTCGAATCCGGGCAAGGCACCGGGATCGGACGGGAAGTGTTTCCTGAAGCCGCTGCTGCCGGTCGAAGATCATTAAAACATCCTGAAACAGTTCATGGCGGTGTATTCGCTAAACGCCGGAGGCCTCCGGCATTGCTTCCTTTTAAAAATTTCAATTCCCTTGCTGGACAGTCACAAGAACTGATAACTGATAACTCGCATCTTCCTTGATCGTGACAAAAAATCCTGATTTCCGTTCGGGCTCTATTTATTCATCGGCGGCTGTCGATGTCAACAAAAAAAATAACGAGCGCTCGTCCTTTTTTTTCCGACCTTTTCCCCCTCCTTTTTGAAACGATCAGTGGAGCCCGGTCGGAGCGGATACCGCCGGTATTCTCAAGGCGTTTTTACCAGATAACTGTCCTCGACCCGGTCCTGGATGCAGATCATGTCATAGGCTTTGGTTTTTGCGGATTCATACCATTGATACCCCAGATTCCGGCAGTTGCTGCAGGATTTTCGCGGGACATGGATGGCCAGGATATGGGCGCCCCTGTCGGAGGTGGAGTCGATTTTAAGCGCTCCGCTACACTCCGGGCAGAGTCTGAGCGTCTCATTCTGAGTTTCATGAATTTCCTCGGTGTCATAGAAAACACTGCGTCGCCGTTCGGCGAATTCCTGATCGCCGCGCAGCCGTTGGCCGATGGCCTCGCGTTGTTTCCAGGAGGCCATCACGGTTTCACAGGTCTGCTCAACCGTACGGGTGACGGTCTCGGTCTGTTTTAATTTTTCCGGATCGTATCCCGGCTCAATGACATGGCTGTAATCCATGCCGGCCAGGGCCAGGATGATGCCGATATTGACATAGGGAAGGGCTCCCTCAATGGAATATCCGCCTTCCAGGACGACGATATCCGGTTTTAACAGACGGGTCAGCTCCGAATACCCTTGTGCGGTAAACAGCATGTTGGTCAGGGGATCCGTGAAGTGATTGTCCTGGCCGGCCGAATTGATGATGAGTTCGGGTTGGAACTCATCAATGGCGGGCAGGACCACTTCGTTTAGCGCATGCAGAAAACCGGCCTCCCCGGTATAGGGCGGCAGCGGGATGTTCAGCGTGGTGCCGGCGGCATTGGGCCCGCCTAACTCCTGGGTAAAGCCGGATCCGGGATACATGGTCCGCCCGTCCTGGTGCATGGAAATGTAGAGGGTGTCTGGATCATGCCAGTATATATCCTGGGTGCCGTCCCCGTGATGGCAGTCGGTGTCCACGATGGCGACCCGGTCGATGCCGTACGCCTGGCGCAGGTATTCCAGCATGATGGCCTCGTTGTTGACGTTGCAGAATCCCCGGCCCCCATGAACTACCCGCATGGCATGATGTCCCGGAGGACGCACAAGGGCAAACCCCCGCTCCACGGATTTATCCATCACCGCTTTGGCAATGGTTTTCGCCCCGCCGGCACTGATAAAGTGGGATTCCGTCATTACACGCCAGGCATCCGGATAAGAGAAGTGGACGCGCTGAACATCCTTGATATCGACAAGCTCGGATTTATACTCGGTTATGCCGTTAACATCAAAGAGCCCCTCCTCGAGAACCTGGTCCTGGGTGTATAAAAGCCGCTCTTCACGCTCCGGGTGGGTGGCGCTGATGGCCCAGTCAAAGGCCGGGAAAAAGACAAGACCGGTTTTGTGGGATGCTTTCAGCATATTGACTCCGTGTTATGAAGGAATTTCCCCCGATTCCCTGGAACCGGCTGGCTATTTGCCTATTCATGGAAATCTATTGAGGATTGCACGCAACTTTCGGCAATTTTTTTTGAAATGGTGTAATAGTCATGTATCAGGCCGGGTTTGATCTGCTGCTTGACCCGGAAATTTTTTCCCATCAGCCGGAAACCCCGTACGATATTGAATTCCAGGTCCTCTATCATTTCCGTCTCGATATCCTTGGCATCGGCCCCCAGCCGGACGGCTTTTTGCTTGAGCAGTGCGGCCGCCATACGGTGCGCGTCCTGACGCGAAAAATCCAGGTTCACTGTCTGGGAAAAAGATTCTTCCGGTGCCGTCGCCAGGCCCTTCTGGGTGTCCGCAAACAGGGTGACCTCGCAGGTGGTTCGCGAAAGGGCGGTGCCAATCGCATTGGCGACCTGGCATTCCGGAATGGTTTCCACCGCATAGCCGCTGATATTTTGAAAATGTTCGGCAAAATAAGGCGCTGGACCGCCTAAAACCAGGATATGGTCGGGATTTACCTGGTAGCCTTGCAGGGCCTCTTTAACGGTATAGACCGGCTTGCTGTTGATGTCTTCGATCATTCGCCGGGCGCCGGCAAGAATTTCCCGGCAGGTTTTATCAAAGATTTCATAAGCGGTTTCTTCCACGGAAAGGCCCAGTTGGCTGGCAAGCGGATCAATGCCCTTTATGGCAAGCTCCCGGTCACCGCCTTCGGATCGATCCAATACGAAAAGGGCATCGGTGGGGGTGGGGGCGGGACCGCCATAGCCCATTGCCGGTCCGGAACGGTCCGGTCCTATGGTCAGTCGGCCGTTGACCACCCGTACACAGGAATCCCCGCCGATTCCGATGGACTTGGTTTTCAAAGCACGGATCAGCGTTTTATAGTCGCTGATATCCACTCCATTGGGGGCGAGCAGAGGAACACGATTGATCAGAACCGCCATGTCCGTGGATGTCCCGCCAATATCCAGGACAAGCGTCTCCGCGCCATCCTGGGCAAAGGCCACCGACCCCATAATACTGGCCGCCGGACCGGACAGGATGGACTGTCCGGGGAAATCGATGGATGTATCCAGTCCCATGGTGCCCCCGTCCGCTTTCAAGATATGGATGGGGACAGTGATGCCTTTTTGTTTCAGGGATTTTTTTACAGCTTCGAAGAAATTGCGGTGGACAGGATAGACCGAGGCGTTTAGAAAAGTGGTGTTGATCCGCCTGGGAAACCCGAAATTTCCGGATATCAGATGGCCCAGAAAGACTTTGTCAAAACGGTCCCGGATGATCTCTTCAATCTGGCGCTCGTGCATCGGGTTTCTGGCGGAGAATTTTCCTACCACCCCCACGTGCCGGATGCCGCTGGCGGCAAGTTGATCGGCCGCGGTTTTGACCGTTTCGGGATCGATTGCCTCAATTTCGCGACCGCTGTGGTCAATTGCCCCGGGAACAATGAAATAGTGGGCGTCGGTCCGAAAGGCTTCCGGATCAATTCCGGGGCCGCCGGTGATGATCATTCCCGCGGGCGTCAGCTTGTCCTGGATAATTGCGTTGGTCGTCAAAGTGGTACTCAGGACCGCGTGGGTGATTTGACCGGGCGGGATCTTTTCTGTAATTTTCTCTAACCCCGTGAGAACCGTTTGGAACAGTGCAGAGGTGTCAGTGGGAACCTTGACCTGTTTTTCCAGACCCTCTTTCCCAATGAGAACGACGTCCGTATGGGTGCCGCCGACATCCAGCCCAATAATCATAGGCTTTCCTTTCCCGCTAGTCTTTGGTGGCCCCGGCGATGGATAAATGCAAGCCATTGCGGGCCTTTTCCCTCCTTATCCAAAATGCCTGATAATGTCAACAGGATCACTTTTGCGCAAGGTTTTATTTGATTAGGATTTGATTTTTAGGCTCAATCATGTGAGGTATAAAGACGGTCGGATGAGCATTTGCTGAGAAGATGAACGAATGAAGGCAGGCGATGACGGACGAATATTTCATGGAACGGGCGCTGGACCGAGCCGGGCAGGCCTTGGCTGAAGGCGAGTTCCCCGTGGGTTGTGTGATCTCAGACGGCAGGCGGGTGGTTGTTTCCGGCGCGCGCAGAGGCAGTGCCGGGCGGCGTCCAAATGAACTGGATCATGCGGAAATAATTGCATTGCGAAGACTTTATGAAAATGGTGATGTCGAGGGGTTGCAGAATAAGGACCTAACGATCTATTCGACCATGGAGCCCTGTCTTATGTGCTTTGGCGCGATCCTTTTAAATCAGATTTCGCGGGTCGTTTATGCCTATGAAGACGTTATGGGCGGCGGAACCCGGATCAACCGTTTTGAAATGCCGGCGTTGTATGCCCGGTCGCGCGTCAGCGTTGTTTCGGGGGTGCTGCGGGAGAAAAGCCTGGCCCTTTTTCAGACCTATTTTGCCGATCCCCGCCACGCTTACTGGAAGGACAGTCTTTTGGCCCAATACACACTTTCTCAGGACTGAATTCTTTCGAAAAAAGTTAATTTGAGATGGCAAAGAAAAAAGTTCAAGATTAAGGCGTCGCAAATCCCGAGGAATGCAGCGCAACGCAGATATTGGACTTTTTACGAAGCCATCAGGATTAGGACATGCCGGAAACAGTCAGATCAACACCGGAACCAGAGGCCTTGCCGGAGCCGGTTCAGTCGCAAATGGCAGAAAAGTGGCGCAAGTTCGGTGCAGCTTGTGAAAAAGCCGGCCAGCCAACGCCGAAGGCCCCGGAAATGGTGCGTGCATTAAAACTGGCCTTTGCATTCAGCGAATTTGTCAGCAAGCAGGCAGTTCGCGATATCGGGATCATTTGGGATTTGATTGCCACTGGGGATATGGCTTGCGCCTATTCATCGACAAGCTATCAATCCAAAATAGGACCTTTATGCGAAGCATCGGAAACCGAGGCAGAATTGGGAAGCGTGCTTCGAAAAATCCGAAATCGTGAGATGCTGCGCATCGCTTGCCGTGATCTGGCCGGCTGGGCCGGCCTGTTTGATACTATGGCGGATTTGTCCAACCTTGCGGAAGCCTGTATCAGCGGATCTCTGGACAAGATCTACCAGTGGATGGAGGCTCCGTATGGTCTTCCCGCTGATGCCGCTGGCCTCCGGCAAAGACCGGTCGTTTTGGGTGTGGGTAAACTCGGCGGGCGGGAATTGAACTATTCCTCTGACGTGGATCTTTTGTTTGCATTTCCGGAAGCCGGTCAAACTCGGGGGGGAGTGCGATCCATAACTCATGAGGAGTTTTTTTCAAAACTTTACCGGCGACTGATCAACGTGTTGAGCAAGAATACGCCGGAGGGGTTCGTGTTCCGGGTGGATGCCCGTCTCCGGCCATATGGGGATTCCGGCCCGCTCACCATGAGTTTTGATGCTTTTGAAACCTATTACCAGGAACAGGGGCGGGAATGGGAGCGCTATGCGCTGATCAAGGCGCGGCCGGTGGCAGGCGACAGGGAGGCTGGCGGCCGCCTTATCAATCGTCTCCGGCCCTTTATATACCGGCGTTACCTGGATTATGGCACTTTTGAAGACCTTCGCGAAATGAAGCGCAAAATTGTCCGGGAAGTCCGGCGAAAAGGGCTTTTTGGAAACATCAAGTTGGGGGCCGGGGGTATCCGGGAGATCGAATTTTTCGGCCAGGTGTTCCAACTCATTCGGGGCGGGGTGAACCTGGATTATCAAAGCCGCCGCCTGATGACCACCCTGAAGCTTTTGCTTACCGAAAACTGTATCCCTGAAGCTGTATACAATGAACTGCAGGGCGCCTACGCATTACTGCGCGATACCGAGCATCGCCTGCAGATGGTTGAGGACCGGCAAACCCACAATCTGCCAAAAGATAAAATGGAACGCACCCGGCTGGCACTTTCCATGGGCTTTGCCGACTGGGAGCCATTTTACAAGGTACTCTGCGCCCATATGGACCGGGTTCATTGGCATTTCAATGAATTGCTGGCCGACCCCGCCGAAAGTTCCGAACAGAGCGTTGAGACGGGGCAGCTCGTGGAGGAATTGTGGCATTACCTGGCAGACGCTGAAAAGGCCCGGGAAATTCTCTCTGAAATCGGCTTCCAGGATTCGGATCCCATCCTGAAGGTTCTGCGCCAGTTTCAGGAGGTCTCCGATGCGAGCGATATCAGCCGCCAGGGAAGAGACCGGATCTACCGGCTTTTGCCCCGGATTCTCCAGAAGGCCGCTGAAAGCCGATCGCCTGAAGTTGTGCTTCAGCGGGTATTTGAGCTGATACGATCCATTCGCCGCCGCTCCTGTTATATGGCTCTGCTGCTTGAAAATCCGGAGGCCCTTACACACCTGATCCGCCTGGCGGCTGCCAGTCCCTGGATCATCTCGTTTTTATCCCGCCATCCCCTGCTTCTTGATGAACTGCTGGATCCCCGGAGCCTCTATGTGCCGCTTGGCAAAGCAGAACTTGAAAAAGAAATCCATCACCGGCTGGACCGGGTGGACACCGGGGACCTGGAGCAGCAGATGGATGAGCTGCGGATCTTTAAACAGAGCCATACCCTTCGTATTGCCGCAGCTGATGTGGCGGGCTTGCTGCCCCTGATGAAGGTGAGCGACCGGCTCACCTACCTGGCGGAGACGGTTCTTGATGCGGTACTGGAATTGTCATGGCGACACCTGGTGGAGAAATACGGCCGGCCCGGCGGTGTTCCGGAAGATGCGCGCAAGGATTTCTCCGTTATCGCCTATGGCAAGTTGGGGGGCTATGAGCTGGGCTACGGCTCTGATCTGGATCTTGTATTTTTGTATGCCGCCGCGCGCGGTTACACCGGCGGCGGCCGTTTATCGGCTATTGACAATCACCAGTTTTACGTTCGGCTCGGCCAGCGGATCATTCATTTTTTAACCACCATGACCAGCACTGGCAAGCTTTATGAAGCCGATATGCGGCTTCGTCCCAGCGGCAAGGCCGGCGTGCTTGTCAGCCATATCGACACGTTTGAGGAGTACCAGCGAAATGAGGCCTGGACCTGGGAGCATCAGGCCCTGATAAAAGCCCGGCCCATCAGCGGGGATCCGGTTGTAGACGAACGATTTGCAGGTATCCGTAGCCAGGTTTTAAGCAACTGCCGCACAAAAGCCGACCTTTGCCGGCAAGTTGAGGACATGCGGCAACGAATGCGCAAATCCCGCCCGGAATCAGCATCTCAGAAAACGTTTGACATCAAGAATGACCCGGGCGGCATCATTGATATCGAATTTCTGGTGCAATACCTGATCCTGCTTTACGCCCATGATCACCCATCGCTTGTACAGTGGACGGATGTGGTCCGCCAGTTAAACAGCCTGGCGCTTGCCGGCGTGATCGGAGATCATGAGGCACATATGCTCAAGCAGGCATACCTGGTGTTTCGCTACTTGGTCCACCGGCTGAGCCTGGAGCAAAAACCGGCCACGATTACCGCCAATCGCTTAAAGGAGCATCGCCGGCGCGTCAGGCAGATATGGAAACAATACATACAGTAATCAGGCAGCGAGGTCCTTCTTTAATTGAAGAGATAAAAACCCAGGACACTGTCCAGTGTTGTCTGTGAGGCATATTCAAGGCCGACCACCAGGTTTTTGATGTTGCGGACGTAAACATTGCGGCTGACCATGGATTGCTTGTTGTCATCCAGGCGAAATTCCACATTAATCAAATCCCCGAGTTGAAAAGGGGGCTTGGCATTGAGCTTTATTCGCAGCCCTGATTTTGAGATGTCTAATACCTGGATGAGTCCTTGCTGTTCCGGAGCAGCCTCCGGGGCATTGTTGGAGGAATAGCGGTAAATACCTTCCAGGCGGGCCTCTTTCCGGAAATACTTGCGTTTTTCCAGGGATACGACAAAGCTGTTGTTGCAAGGACATTTAACTTTTATCCTGGGGGAGGCCTCCGGGTGCATATATTTGGAAACGTCCACCACCCGTGTACGCTGACAGTTGGGGCAGATCAAGGTCGCCGTGTTATCACTGCCTACAAACACTTTTTCTGCCATAACTTTTCACTCCGGTCATAAGTCATTGAAATCAATTTTGCTGCTGCTGCTGATAAACCAGTTATTTGCGAAATCATGATGAATTTTTATGTAAATAATTATAGAAAAAGTCGATGTCCTGTGTCAAGCTTACTGATGATCCGATTGTTTTGGTTTGACCGGCGGATAAGCTGCCTGGGCCAGTTTATACCGGTTTTAGCGTTTTATGCCAATTGCAGAAAAAAATTGGGGGAGAGTTGCGATGAAAAAAATTGAGGCGATTATTAAGCCCTTCAAGCTCGATGATGTGAAAGAAGCGTTGAATGATATGGGTGTTCACGGAATGACCGTATCGGAGGTTAAGGGTTACGGGCGGCAGAAAGGGCACACGGAAATCTACCGGGGGGCCGAGTATGCAGTGGATTTTATACCAAAAATTAAAATAGAGGTCGTGGTTGAAGTCGATCAGGCGCAAAAGGTGGCGGAGGCAATCCAGCAGGCGGCGGTAACCGGAAAGATAGGCGATGGAAAAATTTTTATCATGCCCATGGACCAGGTTATTCGTGTGCGCACCGGCGAAACCGGCCCTGACGCGCTTTAGCCGGGGGGTGCCGGGGGCGCAGGAGACCCCTGCTATTCAGTGATACTGCCGGGGATCGATGTCATACTTGCCGGCTTTGTAAGAGAGCTTTCGGACCGTGGTGTACAGCGTCTTGGCAGCCTGTGAAATATTGCCCCGGGTGTGTTTCAGCGCATCGATGATCATTTCCTTTTCCAGTCGCTCCACGGCGCTTTCAAGGGATAAGCTGGCCACTGTGTCCGATGCCTGTCCGGTTTGGAGGGTGGGGGGGAGGTGAAAACTGTGGATCACCTGGTCTTCACATAAAAGAACGGCTCGTTCGATGCAGTTTTCAAGCTCACGCACGTTGCCCGGCCAGTGGTAGCCCATCAACATATCAATGGCCGGCGTGGAAAACCGTACGATGGACTTGTTGTTTTCCCGGGCGTATTTTTCCAGGAAAAATTCGGCCAGTACGAGGACGTCGGTTTTGCGTTCCCGCAAAGGGGGCAGGTAAATGGGAAACACGTTGATCCGGTAATACAGGTCGCTTCGGAACCCACCGTCGATAACCGCCTGTTCGAGATTTCGATTGGTCGCAGCGATGATGCGAACATCCACCTGGATTGGCGTGTTCCCGCCCACTCGCTCGATCTCCCGTTCCTGAAGCACCCGCAGCAGCTTGACCTGGAGTTCCGGCTCGATGGAGCCGATTTCATCCAGAAACAGGGTGCCTTTGTCAGCAAGTTCGAATTTCCCGGTTTTTTTTTGAAGGGCTCCGGTAAATGCACCTTTTTCATGGCCGAAGAGTTCACTTTCGATCAGGTTGGCCGGAATTGCTGCACAATTGAGCTTGATAAACGGATGTTTGGACCGCAGACTGTTATAGTGAATGGCATTGGCCACCAGTTCCTTGCCGGTCCCGCTTTCCCCGCGGATCAGTACGGTGGCATTGCTATGCGCCACCTGGGAAATCATTTGAAAGACCTCCCGCATTTTGTTGCTGTTGCCGATGATATTTTTGATGTGGTATTTTTTCTTTAGTTCTGACTGGAGGCGCTCGTTTTCGGCTTTTAACTGCTCTTTCTCCATGCGGATGCGCTCTAAGTGAATGACCTGGGTGGCGATCATGGCAGCAATTACAGCGAGCAGTTTTTCTCCATCATCCAAAGGGTATTGCGGGTCATAGGGCCGGTCCACGCTAAGCGCCCCGATCACCTGGCGCTCTTTTTTAATCGGAACGCAGATGAAGGAGAGCTCATGATCCTTTTCTTTTTTTCGGGAGGCGGTTCGATTGAGGAAGCGGGTGTCCTCGCTTATTTTGGGAACCGTTACCGCTTTTCCGGATTCAATGACCTGGCCCGTTATGCCTTCCCCCAGTTTGTATTTGCCCTTGTGAAGCGCGCTTTTGGAGATACCGTGCGCTATCTCGATGGCGATCTCATCGCTCAAGGGGTTTAGGATCGTGATGGTGCCACGGACCATGTTCATCGTTTCTGCAAGCAATTCCAGGACGTTGTAGAGGGATTGTTTAAAATCCGGGGACTGGTTCAATACCTGGCTGATTTGATACAAAAGTGCGAGATCATCTGTGGATTTCATGTCTGTCGCTTGGTGTTTCATTTTTTTTATTCGCTGCAAAATGTTCCGGGTTGATCGTCCGGTTGAATTTTTCCTACGGTGGACGACATTTTATGTCAAGCATTATCAAAGAGATGGGCAAGAATTAATGGATTGCTCCAGTATTGCCGAGAGTTCCTCAAGGAAGCCGAAATAGAAATGGTCGGCGCCGTCAATGATGCGCAGCACCGCCCGGAGATTCCAGCTGGGCAGCATCGGCTCAATCAGCCGGGGCGGTGCAAATTCGTCCGCGCTGCCGGTGACCACCAAATTTAAGCAGGTAATGGATGGGCTCATACCGAAATCCATCAGGGCAACCGGCGGAGAAACCATGATCATTGAATTTATCGCCGCCTCGCCGGCTGCGTGAGCATTGATCCACGTGCCAAAGGAGTAGCCGGCCAGGTCAATGCTTGTAAAGGATTTGGCCCTGAGCCATGAAAAAGCGGCCAGCAGGTCCTGTATTTCCCCCCGGCCTTGATCATAGCGGCCCTGGCTTTTTCCCACGCCCCGGAAATTAAACCGCAGGGTGGAATAGTTCTTTTTCTGGTACGCGGTTTTTATCGTCTGAACCACTGGGTTCTGCAATTCCCCGCCATATAATGGGTGGGGGTGGGTTATCACCGCCGCATGCGTTTTATCGGCCGTCGACAGTCGTCCTTCAATGGTGAGGTCATGGCTTTGAAATGTTATGGCGG
>P_1C_Sed_2_UnCtyDRAFT_1000176_pt1 | contig 19989 bp, 18 predicted proteins | sample Pon1CUnioCityCA_4_FD_10229 | JGI IMG/M metagenome (IMG submission 10229) | reverse complement strand
TGTCTCGGTATGTCTCGGTATGGACAAAAACTATCAAGCTGGAAGGCATCCGTCAAGTTAATAAGCTTGGTAAGGTCCCCAATACCCCCCAACACGCCAGTCGGGGAGGCCAATCCGCAGCCGGATGTCCGGTCCATTTCCGGTCGGNTCGAATGGAATATGTTCCAATTAACCCGATTAATGGGTTGACTGAAAAGGATCTCATGTTTAGTAATTAAATTATATCTGTCCTTTTATTCGAAATTGGTCTTTGAATCCCAACAGGAGAAACCCATGGACTTAAATGAACCTGCCATCCGCTTAAAAGACATCTTACTACTTGAAGATCCCCTTTTTAATCCCGAGCACATATGCATTGTCACCGGCGCCGGAACAGGCATCGGCAGGGCTTCCGCCCTGGCTGCTGCCGCCAATAAACTGACGGTGCTGGGCGTGGACATCAATGAGCAGGAGGGGGCAAAGACCCGGGAAATGGCTGGCGAACTAGGCGGGCAGATGCACTTTTTAAAAGCTGATCTGACCGCGGATGCGGATATTGAAAATGTAATTACAGAAGCCGCAGGACTTGGTCCGATCAAGTATCTGATCAACATTGCCGGCACTCAGCACATTGATCCGGTTGAAAATTTCCCCATGGAAAAATACGATATGATGCAGCGCCTGATGCTCCGCGCGCCCTTCTACCTTTCCCGGCTGGCAATCCCCCACATGAAAAAAAGCCCTGACGGTATCGGGGTTATCGGCAACATGGCCTCGGTGCACGGTCATATTACAACCCGCAACAAGGCGGTTTACAATATTACCAAATTCGGCCTCAGAGGCCTCTCGCAGTCCATTTCCGCGGAGGGCGAGGGCAAAATCCGCTCTTTTACAGTAAGCACCGGATTTGTAAAAACCCCGCTGGCGCTCAACCAGATACCCGCCCAGGCCCAACAAAGAGGGATATCACAGGAATCAGTGGTCACTGATGTGATGATGGGCCAGTCAAGGGTCAAGGAAATGATGACGCCGGTGGAGGTTGCCAACCTATTTATTTTCGGGCTATCGCAGCATGCTAAATACCTGGTTGGCGGCGATATGCTTTTTGACGGCGGCATGGTATTGACATACTAAGATAAAAAAAAGGCGGGAAACGCTTGCCGATTCCCTTTTTCCGCACAACCCGATAACCACACCCCTTTTCCGGGGAATGGAGGGGCGATGCGCTGCTTTGGTATATCCAAGCCCTTGTTCGGCCAGCCGACTGTAAGCGGCCTCAGCCACCCCGCCGTCCAGTTCGGACACCTTTTTTTTCAAACTAACAGAATCGCTTTATCCCCTGCATACCAAAACCGCTTGCTATCCCATGGCAAACAGCCTTCATTGTCAAATCCGCTGCCTCAAAATAATTCTCCCAATCCGGCTTTTGGTATTACCAATTTTTATATCACTTTAATTGACATCCTTACCCACCGGCTCAACTTCTCTTCAAAATGCCCTGTCTCTAAAATAATTTATATAAATTTCAGGAAGAAATAATGATTCTAAATTTTTTCTTGACATTGCCGGCATGGTTTGAAATGTATTAAACAATGGCATTACCAATTTAATTATTATCATTGTATTATACTCAGGCGTGCGCTAAAACAACGGTCACGAAAATTTTCCAAGCATTTTTCAAGGCCTGTTTTTTTGGTTAAAGGAGTAAACAGCATTTATCCGTATGATTGCTTTTTACCCGAAAAGACAATGTATTCATGCACAGGGGGGCTGCATCCGGGGTTGGACCCAAACCGGTTGGACCCAAACCGGTTGGACCTATAACCGGGGCAAACATCCTTCAATAACCTTAAATTCCAAGGAGGTAGCTATGCGTCGCATTATTTCCACTTTGATCATCCTTTTTTTCGTGCTTGGCATCCCGCTGGGCCAATGCCTGGCCGCTGACGAAGAAAGGGGTAAGTTCGGCACTGATCCGCGGCACGAAGAGGCCGAGCGGATCGACTACAAGGTTTCAGACCAGAAAGTCCGCTGGAAGATGGTGATGCCGTGGTCCAAAGGACTGCTGTTCTACGACGTTGCCCAGCACTTTGCCGACTCCGTGCGCCTGGCCTCAGCCGGCCGGCTGGATATCCGGGTGTTTGCGGCAGGCGAGTTGGTGCCAGCCATGGAATCATTTGATGCGGTCAGCTCCGGCTCCGCTGATGTGGGCCATGATTGGCCGGGCTACTGGAAAGGCAAAAACGAGGCTTTCGTGGCTTACGCATCCGTTCCTTTCGGACTTGATCCGGAGGGCTACAATGTCTGGCTCTACGAGATGGGGGGCGCGGAGATGATGGACGAGCTATACGGCAAGTTCAACATGAAGGCGTTTCCCGGCGGAAACGTCGGCCAGGAACTGGGCCTTTTCTCCAGCAAGAAGGCGACCTCGATGAAAGATTTCAAGGGCCTGCGCGTCAGAACACCGGGCTGGTACATGGACATCCTGACCAACCTGGGCGCTTCGGTCTCCCCTCTTCCCGGCGGGGAAATCTACCTGGCACTTGAAAGGGGCGTTATTGATGCGGCTGAATTCTCAACGCCGAGCATTACCTATCCCATGGGCTTCGACCAGATCACCGATTACGTGATTATGCCCGGCGTTCATCAACCTTCCTGCCAGAGCGCCATTTTCATTAACAACAAATCCTGGGAGAAACTTCCCCGGGACCTGCAGGAGATTGTCAAACTCTGCGCCAAGGAAACCCAGATGTGGAGTACGGCCTGGAGTGAGCATTTGAATGCCAAAGCCATTAAAAGACTTAAAAAGAACGTGGAATTCGTGAAACTGGACAAAAGCGCAAGAGTTGAGTTTGCCCAGGCCACCAAAAAATACCTGGAAGAAGTCAAGAAAAAACATCCGGATGCAAAAAAGGCCCTGGAATCTCAGGAAGCCTTCAAAGAGCTGTTCGCCGAATGGCGTGAACTGCGCAGTGGTGTTGAGCCTTATCCCATTGACATGTACATCAACGGCAAAATGGGCGAGCACTAAGACGCAGGCCTGATAAGCCATTCCTTCCCCCGGCAGGAAGGGGGAGAAATGCCCCCTTTCCTGTTATATTTTTTTTGCTTCTCTATTTTTTGTTCAGGCCAAGGAGCAAGGAGCGCTTTAACATGATTAATAAAATTACAAAAAGCATCGACAGCGTCCAGGACTGGTTTGGCTACATCACAGCCATGTTGATTTTTCCCATGACCGCTATCATCATCTATGAAGTCTTCATGCGCTACCTCTTCAACCGCCCGACCACCTGGGGCTTTGAGCTGACCACGTATATCTATGGCATTCACTTCATGCTGGGGCTTGGCTATACCCTGATGTACAACGGCCACGTCCGGGTGGAGGTCTTTGTAACGCTTTTATCCAGGCGCAAACAACAGATTATCAGCATTTTGTGCAACTTGTTGCTGCTGCTGCCGGTATTTACCATGCTATGCTACGCCAGTTGGTCGTACGCATGGACATCGGTCGTTCGCCAGGAACACAGCTGGACATCCTGGGCCCCGCCCCTGTATCCCTTCAAACTGCTGATGGCTTTAGGTTTTTTGATGTTTGTTATCCAGGGCGTATCCAGCCTGTTGAAAGAAATACAGGCGCTTCGCGGCGGCGGTGACTAACCGGCATCCGAAACCCGGAGATGACCGAAAGAACTTAACGTCCATTACCAAATAAGGTTGCCTATTATGTACTTTAGCCCTGAGTTCATGGCTGTAGCCATGTTTGTCACGCTGATCGTATTTATTACCCTGGGCCATCCCCTGGCCATTACCCTGGCTGCAGTGGCCACTATTTTTGGCCTGATAGACAACGGGTTTAACGTCGGGATGCTCTTCAACCTCTTTTGCAGCAACAGTTGGGGAACATTTAATACCTACACCCTGGTTGCCCTGCCCTTGTTTATCTTCATGGCACAACTCCTGGACAAATCCAAGGTGGCGGAAAAACTCTTTGAGGTCCTCTACCTGGACCTGGGAAGTATCAAGGGAGGGCTGGGAATCGCGGTTGTCGTGGTCTGCACGGTATTTGCCGCCACAACCGGTATCATCGGGGCCTCCGTGGTAGCCATGGGACTTCTGGCCACCCCCCCGCTGATCAACAAGGGATACCAGAAGGAGATGGCCAGCGGCATTATCTGTTCCGCGGGAACCCTTGGCATCCTGATTCCGCCCAGCATCATGATGGTTATATACGGAGGGCTCACCGGCATGCAGGCCACTTCCGTGGGCAACCTCTTTGCCGCCTCCATCATCCCCGGCCTGCTTCTGGCCGGCTTGTACATCGCCTATATCTGGATCCGCTGCACCATCAATCCCAAACTCGGGCCCACCATTACAAAGGAAGAAGCCGCAAAATACAGCATGGGGCAAAAATGGTGGTTAACCCTGAAATACCTGGTGCCCCCGCTTACCCTTATCCTGCTGGTAATGGGCACGATCCTGATGGGTATTGCCACCCCGACCGAAGCCGCCGGCATGGGAGCGGCAGGCGCCTTTGTACTGGCCCTTGCCAACCGGACACTGAGCTGGGATGTGCTGCAGCAGGTGGCGACAAACACGCTTAAAACCACCTGCATGGTCATGTTTCTTTTTCTTGCCGGTAAAATGTTTTCCCAGGTTTTTATGAGCATGGGCGGCGGCGATGTGGTGGCCGACCTGCTGGTCGGCGGCATGAACCCGGCCATGGCGGTTTTCCTGATGCTGTTCATTGTCTTTATCCTTGGCATGTTCATTGACTGGGCCGCCATTCTTTTGATCACCGTTCCCATTTTTCTGCCCATTGCCGGCGAACTGGGCTACCATCCCCTGTGGTTTGCCATGCTGCAATGCGTAGTGCTGCAGAGCTCATTTTTGACGCCGCCCTTTGGCTACGCCCTGTTCTACTTTATTGGCGTGGCCCCGCAGGGCTATACCATGATGCACATCTACAGAGGCATTATTCCGTTTGTCCTGCTCCAGGTTGTGGGCGTGATTCTGCTGGCCATGTTTCCCCAACTGATCTTGTGGATTCCCAGGCTGGTATTCGGCACATAAAATGCTAAAAGGAGAATGACCCCATGTGGCCAGATTTTCAGAAAATACTATATGTGACCAATCTCGGACCGGAGTCGCCGTACGTGTTCCGCCACGCCCTCAGCCTGGCTGAGCGCTACAATGCGGAAATCACCATCCTGCATGCAGTGGAACCATTGACTGAGAATGTCAAGGGATTGGTTGAATTTTTCCTGACCGAAGAAAAACTGCAGCAACAGCGGGAAGAAGCCCGCAGTTATCTTTTAAATAAACTGAAAAAAAGGCTGTCCAAATTCTGTTCGCGGGAGACGTGCAAACTGGATTCCCAGGTGCCTGATCCGGTTAAGGAAACGCTTGTACAGGAGGGACAGCCGGCAGAATTGATTCTATCAAAGGCGGAAAAGATAGGCGCGGACCTGATCGTAATGGGTACCCACAGAAAAATACGGGAAGGCGGCGGGAGACTCTTGGGCTCCACCGCCCGCCGGGTGGTGAACAGCTCAAAAATTCCCGTATTGACAGTTTATACACCCAAAGACAAATTTGAAGATCTGGACTCCGAATAAAATTTTCGGTGCTATTGCTTCAAAAAAAAGGAAATGCCAAACAGAGGAATATGTATGGCACGAAAAGCCCTGAGCCCCCTCCACAGACGATTATTGCTGATATGTTGCTTTACTTTCGTAATCGGCGTGCTCCCTGCAACCCCGGGTCCTGCCGGATCCGGGGTTGCCCTGGCCGGCCCTGATGGGAAGACGGCACCCGGGATTTCCCAAAATAATTCAACCCCGAGCGAAGCGAAAGAAAATATTGAGCGGATCCGCTCCAAGGTGCAGCAGCTTCAGGCGCAAATCGCCGAAATCAGAAACCAGGCCCTGGACAAACACCCGGAACTGGAAGAAATGTTAAAAAAACTGGTCCTGACCCGAAACGAAATAATGGAAACCCATCTTGATAAGGAAAATGTTGACTTGCAGCGCCTGGAGGAAATCGGGAAGCAATTGCAGGATGACGGGATCGCGCCGGAGAAAACCAAGGCCCTGAAGCAGGAGCAGAAACAGATTGTCCTGAGTTACCGGATAGCCCAAAACCGTACAGCGCAAGATGAAACATTGCAGGAATTAAGAAAAAAATTTTACACCGAATTAATGAAAGCCGCCAAAAAAGAAAACCCGGATGCCGAAAAAATGCTTGATGAGCTCAATATGCGGCGGCATCAGCTGCAATTGGCCAATCCGGCAATTATGTCCGACGGGCAGCAGTAATCTTACCCGTTTATTCCCCGCGATCCGAGCCTGGTGGGAAACCCCCTTATTTTGGTGCGTCCATATAGCCTGGTGATTTTAGATTTTTCTGCCCCCCCCCTGTTTCCTGGCAGCCAAATCTATGATCCGGCACAGATAAGAAAATAAAAGGGAATTCACCTTATGAGCAATAAAAATCTGATCAGCGAATTTGTCCGGATTCTTGGCAAAGAAAACGTCATGGGCGAAGAAGCCGACCGACAGGCTTATGCCTACGATTCCGCAGTGCTCCCGCCGGTTGTGCCCGCCCTGGTTGTCCGGCCCACCAGCAGGGAACAACTCAGTCAAACGATTCGTCTCTGCAGTCGCCACGGCCTGCCGCTGACCGTGCGCGGATCCGGCACCAATCTGAGCGGCGGGACCATCCCAAGCAGCTCTCAGTCCGTGGTGGTGGTCACCAACGGGCTCAACCGGATCATTGAACTCAATGCCAGGGACCTGTATGCCGTTGTGGAGCCGGGAGTGGTTACGGCTGACTTTGCCAAAGCCGCAGCCAGGGAAGGCCTGTTTTATCCACCGGACCCCGGCAGCCAGGCTGTCTCCACGCTTGGCGGCAACGTTGCCGAAAATGCCGGGGGACTGCGTGGGCTAAAGTACGGCGTAACCCGGGACTACGTCATGGGCATGGAATTCTTCGATGCCGGCGGCGAACTGGTCAAAGCCGGGTCGAAAACCGTCAAATGCGTTTCCGGTTTCAACCTCTGCGACCTGATGGTCGGCTCTGAAGGCCTGCTCGGCGTCTACAGCCGGATTATCCTGAAATTGATACCACCACCCGCTGCCCAGCAGGCCATGATGGCCATTTTTGACACAGTGGAGACCGCATCAGAGGCGGTCTCAGCCATTATCGCCAACCGGATAATTCCCTGCACACTGGAATTCCTGGACAATTTCACCATCCGGACCGTGGAGGATTTCCGCCATGCCGGTCTGCCCGTGGATGCCGGAGCCCTCCTGCTGATCGAAGTCGACGGGCATCCGGCCCAGGTGGAAGATGAGGCCGAAAAAGTAAAGCAAATCTGCAATCAAAACCAGGCGAAAAAAATCCAGGTGGCGCAATCAGCCGAAGAAAAAGACCTGATCTGGCAGGCCAGGCGCGATGCCCTGCCGGCTCTGGCGCGTTTAAAACCCACGACCATTCTCGAGGATGCCACCGTGCCGCGCAGTCAACTGCCGGCCATGGTCAGCAAAATAAAGGCGATTGCGGAAAAATACCGGCTCACCATCGGCACTTTCGGCCATGCCGGCGACGGCAACCTGCATCCCACCATTTTGACTGACAAACGCGATACAGAAGAATACAGCCGGGTGGAGGCGGCTATTGACGAAATCTTTGATGCCGCCCTGGGTCTCGGCGGCACCCTCTCCGGTGAGCATGGCATCGGCCTGGCCAAGTGCAAATACATGGAAGATGAAACCAGCCGGGCCACGATCGAATATTCCAAACGGCTGAAATCCGTTCTGGATCCCAAAAATATTTTGAATCCGGGAAAAATGTTCGGGGGAAAAGCCGATGGCTGATATGCGCGAACTGGTCCGGATGCTGAACGAGCTCGATGAGGACATGGTCCAGTGCGTGCGCTGCGGCATGTGCCAGGCGGTCTGCCCGTTGTATGCGGAAACCGGGCGGGAAACCGACGTGGCGCGCGGCAAACTGGTGCTGGTGGAAAACCTTTCCAAAGAAATTCTGAGGGATCCCAAAGCCGTTAAAGAACGCCTGGACAAATGCCTGCTGTGCGGCTCCTGTGAAGCGGCCTGCCCAAGCGGGGTGAAGGTTATGGACGTTTTTTTAAAGGCCAGGGCCATCATTACCGGCTACCTGGGCTTGTCTCCCGTTAAAAAAGCCATCTTCAGGGGATTTCTGTCCAATCCGGACCGTTTTGACGGGCTGCTGAAATGGATGGCCCGGCTCCAGGGCCCCTTCTCCCGCAATATCAATGAAACCCTGGGCTCGTCTTGCGCCCGGTTCATGGCACCGGTTGTCGGGGATCGCCATTACCTGCCAATAGCCTCAACCGCCTGGCACAAGAAGGGCCGCCGTAATTTTAAACAGCCGGACGGAAGGGGCGTCAAAGTCGCCTTTTACCCGGGATGCCTGGTGGACAAGGTTTTGCCCCGCGTTGCCGATGCGGCAATGAAGGTTCTCGATTACCACCAGGTTGACGTCTTTGTCCCGGAGCAGATTCCCTGCTGCGGCATTCCGGCGCTGGCCGCCGGGGACCGACAGACATTTGAGCACCTGGTTCAAAAAAACCTCGATATTTTTGATAAGGTTCCATTTGATTACCTGCTTACCCCGTGTGCCACCTGCACCGCCACGATTGTAAAACTCTGGCCCATGATGACCGAGAATCTGCCGGAAGCCACCCGGGCCCGGGTGCAGGCCCTGTCCGGAAAAACCCGGGATATTAATGAATTTCTCGTGTCTGTTTTAAATGTGGGCCCGGCCGGGATGCCCACCGATCCGGGCCGGAGCGTGACCTATCACGACCCCTGCCACCTCCGTAAATCCCTTGGCATCATTGATCAACCCCGCACCCTGATTAAAGCGGCCGGCGGCAGGGAACTGGTCGAAATGAAAGAGCCGGAGCGCTGCTGCGGCATGGGAGGCAGCTTCAATCTGCAGCACTACGAAATATCGCGGAAAATCGGGGGGAAAAAACTAAACTGCATTGCGGCCACCGGGGCGGATACGGTTGCCACGGGCTGCCCGGCCTGTATGCTCCAGATCACCGATCTTTTGTCCCATGCCGGACTGTCGGTTTCGGTCCGGCATCCCGTGGAAATCTACGCCGAATCCATCTCAAGCTGACTTCTAAGGCAGTCCATCAAAATTTTCATCCAAGACAAAAAAACACGGAGTCCCATCATGAAAACACAACTGGCTTTTGGTCAACAAAAACTGGAGCTGATGCTGCCTGATCACGTCCATCAATTGGAGATGAAGGAAACCCCGCCGGTCGGCGAACCTGAGGCGGCAATCCAGGATGCCCTGGAAAATCCCATCCAGTCGCCGCCCCTCCGGGCCCTGGCAAAGGGCCGGCATTCCGCCTGCATTGTGATTTCAGACATTACCCGGCCCGTACCCAACCATCTGCTCCTGCCGCCCATGCTGGCAATCCTTGAGCAATGCGGCATACCCAGGCTGAACATAACGGTGTTGATCGCCACCGGCATGCACAGGCCCAACCAGGGAGACGAACTGGCGGCGCTCGTTGGCCGCGATATCATGGAAAACTACACCATAATCAACCATTTCTGCCTGCAACCCGATGATGTGCGCTGCATCGACCGCATTGAAGGCGCCCCGATAGAAATCAACAAACATTACCTGGATGCGGATCTGAAAATACTGACCGGCTTGATCGAGCCGCATTTTTATGCAGGTTATTCCGGGGGAAGAAAATCCATTCTGCCGGGCATTTCCAGTTTCGAAACCATGAAATTCATGCATTCCTACCAGGTCATCGATCATCCCGGGGTGGCCAACTGTGTTCTGGAGGGCAATATCTTTCATGAATATGGAATCCAGGTGGCCGAAAAAGCGGGCGTGGATTTTATCGTCAACGTCTGTATCAACCGCGACAGGGAAATCAGCGGCGTTTTCGCGGGGGGCTATGATGCGGCGCACCTGGCCGGGTGCGACTTTATTTACCGTCACGCGGTCGTCGAGCTTCCCCGGCCGATGGACGTGGTCATCACCTCCGGCGGCGGCTATCCCCTGGATGCCACCTTTTACCAGATCAGCAAGGCACTGACCTGCGCCAAGGATATACTTAAAAAAGATGGTGTGATCGTCGTCGCCTGCGAGTGCCGGGAGGGTCTGGGAAGCGATGAATTCTGTTCCATTATGCGCTCCGTGCCCAATCCGGAGTGCTTTTTCCAGCATTACTGCGACCCGGACAATTTTGTTATTGACCAGTGGTGCGCCCAGAATATTTACCAGGCCATTGACCACGCCGCACGGGTTTATGTCTATTCTTCAGGTATCCATGCAGCAGACATTGAAAAAATGGGGGCTCAAAAGACAGAAATTCTGCAGGAAACCGTAAACCAATTGCTGCAAGGCAATCCAAGGGCCTCCGTTGCCCCGGAAGGGCCCTATGTGGTGGGTAAGTTGACCGGATAAGCTGACCGGGTGATCAGAGCGCTACCCGGGGTGGGGCGCAAACAATCAGGGGCCGCGGCGAAAGACCACATTTCTGGGCTTTGCTTACTGGCTTAACCTTCGGGTTCATCAGCCTTCTTTAACACGATCGGCAATAACCTGTTCGTCAACTGAATTTTGACAGGCATCCATAACAAACCGGATATGGCTTTCCATGGAGACCTTGGCCTCGTCTGGCTGCCGGTTGCGAATCGCATCCAGAATTTCTGCATGCTGCTGGTTCATGATGGCCAGATTGCCCGCCTCGTAAAGAAAGATCCGGCTTTCGCTGATCCCGTGAAAAAGCAGTTCGTAAAAATTTTTCATCAGGTATACCTGGGCGGAATTTCTGGTGGCAAATGCAATGCCCATATGAAAGGCCACATCTTCCTCGGATCCCATCTGCCCCTTTTCCACCTTGGACAGCATGTCCTTCAGGCACATTTCCAGGGTCTGGATATCTTCGCTGGTGGCCCGGGTGGCGGCCAGGCCAACCGCCTGCACTTCCAGCCCCAGTCTCACCTCCAGAAGATCGGTTATAGAGATTTCTTCGCTCTTTAAAACTTCCCGCAACGGGTTTTCCCGGTAGCGCGACTCCAGGGAACTTACGAATGTGCCCTGGCCTTGTCTCTGGACAACAAGCCCCAGGTTGACCAGCTTGTTGATGGCCGCCTTGACTGACGGGCGACTTGCCCCGAAGGCGTTTGCCAATTCCCGCTCCGGGGGGATTTTCTCTCCGGGCTTCAGCCTGCCCCGAAAAATCAAATCCCGTAGCTGCTCAAATATCTCGTCGGAAACTTTTCTGCGTTTGATCGGTTTGAAATAATGAGAATCCATATTTCCCCCGCCGTTATTACTATATTTTGGATACCTCTATCCGGGAAGAACAAGGGATATTATAATTATCGCCTGTTTGATCCGGACAAAAAATCTGGTTTTTGTTAGGCCGTTATTATACCCTGCCTGAAATCAAATATCAATCGGCAAATGGAAAAAACTAAAATGGTTTTACCAATTTTTTTATATCAGAATATCGAAATAATAAACAGTTACAACACAATAAGATCCTCATGGCATTTCCCGTGGATTCGATCAAAATTAAAAATACTATGGTTAAACCAAATCTGGCAGACCATCCCAATTGGGCGGCGACGTTATCTGGAAGCCCCCTCCCCGGCCGCATCCCGAGAGCAATCCCTGCAAGTAAATTTCATTACATTAAGGTGCTATGCCCCTGGTTTTCCTGTTTTTTGCAGCTTTTAAAAAAGCCGGGCAATCCAATCGCTAAAGCGCCTCTTTTTCAGTAAATATCCGGTTGCGCCCGCTGTCCTTGGCGGCATAAAGACATTTATCCGCCCTGGCCATCGTTTCATCAATATCTTCCGCTACCCGGTACTCGGCAACGCCAATGGATATCGTCACCCGTAATTTTTCCGAAATATCCGGAAAGCGGAGGGCTTCTACTTGCTGCCGGACTCTTTCAGCTTTCACCGCGGCGCCTTCAATAGTTGTCTGCGGCAACACCAGAAGGAACTCCTCACCCCCATATCGCCCGAAACAATCGATACACCGTAAATTTCCAGAAATTTCGCGGGCGATCAGACGCAGGATTTCATCCCCTGCCTGGTGTCCATAGTCATCATTGACCTGCTTGAAATAATCGATATCCATCAGGCAGACGCTAAACGGTGCGTGGGCCCTGCTGAAACGGTTGGCTTCCTGGGAGAGAATATGAAAAAGACGGCGGCGATTGAAAACCCCGGTGAGAGAATCCAGGTTGGCCAGATCTTCAATTTTGGCCATGGCCTCCTTTAGTTCCTGGTTTCTTTGCCGCAGTTTGCCCCGCAGGCCATGAATGAACCCCCCGATTATCGATGAGGATACGAGCACCAGAATAAAAGCCATTGTCTGGACAAATTCCAGCGGCATCACCAGGGCTTCCGGCCTGTTTCGCCAGAGCATGGCCATGGTCACGCTATAAGTAAAAAAAAACCAGATCCCGACATTGATGAACCGGCGAATATTGAGCGCCAGAATCCCAAAAAGCAGGGGTACAACGACAACCAGCATCACTGACGCGCGCGCCTGCCCTTCATCCAGAAAATAAAGCACCCACAAGGCCGGCAATATCGATGCGGCCATTTGCTGGGCCGTTAAACTCGGCTCATGGAAATTCAGGTTGAGATTGAAATGGATGACAAACAGGAAAACGGCGTTGATTCCGACTGCATAAATGCCGAAATGAAAGACCACGGCCAATGGGATCATATTGTGCGCCCACAATAGCACGATCAGGGCAAAGGGAACCAGGTAGCTCACAAAAGCCATACCCACGCGGCGTTTACGCAGCGCCTGCTTGTCCTTTTCCTTCGGGTCCGTATTGTTTCGGGTTACAGCTTGTCCGCGAATGATACTCCTCCACTCCTCTCTGCTGAAGGGATTTCCTTCTGTTGTTTAAAGCTTACAATGAATCCCGAGTTTTTCAGAGGAAAACCGTACAGGGGTTTCTTTATACTAGTAATTTTTTAACTACAACAAAATATTTTTTGCCAAAAAAAATATTTTCCCGGCCGACTCATCTGGCGGCGGCCTGGCGCCGCCAGATGCTGAGCACTACTCCAATTCTTTCTCTGTCACTACCCTGTTGCGCCCCCTATCCTTGGCCAGATAAAGACACTTGTCTGACCTGGCAACTGTGGCATCGATAGCTTCATGGTTCCGGTACTCAACCACACCGATGGAAACCGTGACCCGCAAATCCTTGGATATTGTCGGGAAACGCAGCGCTGCAACCTCGCGGCGAAGCTTTTCGGCTTTTATGGAAGCCCCTTCAAGCGTGGTCTGCGGCAGCACCAGAGTAAATTCCTCCCCACCGTAACGACCGAAACTGTCAATGCGCCTTAACTGCCCGGCAATATGACAGGCGATATCACGCAAAATCTCATCGCCGGCATGGTGCCCATAGCCGTCGTTGACCTGCTTGAAATGATCAATATCCATCAGGCACACGCATAAAGATCCCGGACTGCGCTTGTATCTTTTGGCTTCCTCGGCAAGCGCCTCAAAAAGGCGGCGGCGGTTGAAAACGCCGGTCAGCGGATCAGCGTTGGCCAGGGCCTCAATTTTGGCCATGGCAATCTGCAGATCCCGGTTGCGCTCCCGGATTTTAGCTCTCAGGTTATAAATAAAACCGCCCATTACCGACGAGGCCAGGACGACCAGAAAAAAAGACACCGCCTGGACAAACTCCAGGGGCCATTCGAAAACTTCCGGCTTTTGCCGCAAAAGCATAAGGATACATAGAAGATAGGATGCCAGGAACAATGCGCCCACAGCAACGAATTGCCTGGTATGCAGCGCAAGAATACCGTACATCAATGGTACAGCGACCATTAGCAATAAAAGCCCCCTTGCCTGCCCAGATTCCAGATACTGCATCACCCAAAGGGCCGGGATAAAGCTTGCGATCATCTGGGGTGCAGTAAGGCTTGGCTCCCTGAATTTCAAATTGGTCCGGGTATGGAAGGCAATCAGGAAGGCCAGGTTGACCACGAGCCCATAAGCGGTAAAATGAAAAACCACTTTCAGTGGTATCATTGCATGAACCCGGAAAAGCACCAACAGTGCAAACGGCACCAGGTAAGAAAAAGCTGCCATTCCAAGTCGGCGCTTGCGCAGCGCCTGCCTGGCATATTGCTTTGGATCGGGTGCGTTGTTAATCACGGTCGTATTCAATCACGGTTTGCCTGTCGCAAATAGGGGCGCTTTTTACCGGTAGTTCGGTCAAAGGGTACTTCGACCCGCAACTTTCGCATATATAAACTTAAAATTGATCTATGGCAAGATTCGATGGGTGTGTCAAGCCGGAAAAAACCTATTGGAGGCCGTAAACAATTACTGCACAAAGCAGCTCACAAGAAACTTTTACGGATCCATCCCCTTCCCTGTTCAACTATTTCCGAGAGCCGGGGTCCATAGGTAATAAAATCCCGTCAAATGGCGCATAAGCTCCGTCGGTATTCCCAGATCAATCAGCGAGGTCTTACCGGACTGCATCTGAATGGAATTGTAGATATTGTCATTCGGAAATTTAGTTCGACGGTACACCACCACGCGGCTGTTCTCAGGCAAACCGGCCAGGCTTTGGGCCTGGTCGATGGCATCCGGCAGGTACCCGATCGAATCGATCAGACCCTTTTCCAGGGCTTCATCAGCAAGAAATATCCGGGCGGTGGCAATGTTGTCCAGCTCGGCGGCGGAAATGAGCCGGTGTTTTTCAACCCGCTGGAGAAACTGTCCGCCCAGTGAATCAATAAGGTTTGCAAACAACCGCTCCTCCCTCTCCGTGCTTTTTCTGAAAGGCGATCCCATGTCCTTGTTCTCCCCGGAAGTATTGACCGCCACGCAAACCCCTATCTTCTCCATCAACTCCTTGAAATTGGGCCTCATGAAAATGACGCCGATCGAACCGGTCACCGTGGTGGGATGCGCCATGATATGATCGGCGGGCAGTGAGATATAATAGGCGCCGGAAGCCGCGATATTCATCATGGAAACCACCACCGCCTTGCCGGTGTCTTCCTTGAACGAGAGAATTTCATTATAAATGATGTCGCTGGCGGTCACTGATCCGCCCGGCGAGTCCACCTTGAACAACACGGCCCGGATGTTCGGATCCTGCCTGGCCAGCTCCAGCTGGGAGACAACTTCCTGCACGGGACTCGGCTTCGTACGAAACATCTCATCCCTGGGATTATCGGAAATAATGCCCCTGACCGGGATCACCAATACCTTGCCCTCCCCCGTGCCGGACAGCGTTTGCTGCTGCAAGGGATCGCTGGCTTCCGTGAACAGCTTGACCTGGGGGGATACACATCCCATTGCCGCTGTGGCGAAAAGGGCCATCGCCACTATCCATACCCGAAAAATCGTTCTCAATTTCCGTCTCCTTTTTTTGTCCAGATGATAATGTTGATGGCGCCGTAAAAAGTCCAATATCTGCGTTACGCGCAATTTCTCAGAATTTCACGTACAGCTAAGTACGCTGCATTCTATGAAATTGCGCAAGCCTTGATCTTGAACTTCTTACGGCGCCATCTAAAATCAGACTTTTTACGAAGCCATCAAGATTGGTAAATCAGAAAAACCAATGCCAAATAGCGCTAACCGTGTAGCGTTCGGCGCCCGCATCTTCCCACTGGCCTTCAAGCGACAGGTGGTTGTTCGGACTCACTTTGAAATTGCTGACCGCACCGGCCGCATAATCGTTATGATGGCCTCCGGCGAAAAACCGAAGGCCACGACCGTAAAGGTTGATTTTGCAGGCCGATCCCACGGCAAAAATTGTTCCGGCCGTTGCCCCGGCACCGAGGGCGTAGTCAGCGGGCATATCGCCGCTGATGTCGAGTTCGCCTTCGGCCGTGACATAGCACAAGCCCAGAAACGGAAACTCACGGGCAACCCCGGCGCCGCCGTTTATCCGAAAATACGAGGCATCGTCGTCAGTATCGAGGGGTTTCCGATGCCAGCCGGTATTAAATTTCCAGGAAAGCGGCCTTGAAAAGACATTCATCGGTGCAATGGAGACGATATCGATAACATCGAACTGTTGCAGTGTCAACCGACGGAATTCCGGGTAATACCGGGTGCGCAGGTCACCAAACGCGATCTGGGCGCCCTGGTTGGGGATGGTGTCCATGTCGGTCAGATCGGTCAGCGCCGGCCGGAATCGCAGCTCATAAAAAGCATCGCCGCCCTGCAAACCGAAACCGGCACTGGCCCGCTTGGAATCATGCCCCTGCTCGGGTTGCGGGGGGACGGGAATATTTTCCTGCCAGTTGGTCTCCGGTCGTCCCAGTTGGCTTCTGGCCCCCAGGAGCGCCAGCAGCTGCTTCCTGTATTCAGCCTTCTCCAGAGCTTTGGTAACGTAGCGGTATTGGATGACCTCGACGGCCAGATCGAGCATCCGGATTTTTTCAGGGCGCTCCATGGACCTGTTGAGCAGGTCTTGCGGCGACCCGGATCCATCGATTAGCGATAGAACGGTATCAAGCTGCCTGCCGGTTAACTGACCGGCCAGGTAATTGATACGGGTGGTCTTGGCCGGCCGGAAGGCCACGTCTTCGATGAACCCTTCTTCCTTGACGGCCTTGATGGTGTCAATGGGGATGGCGGCAATATGGAACCGCCCGGTCAAATTCGCCGAAGGCCGGGCCGCCTCGAGCAGGTAAAGCAAATTGAATGAGCAATTTTCATCAAAGAAATAATAATCCGAATAGATCTGGTCCATCTCCCGGATGTGGCGCACCATACGCCGGAGTTCGGCAGGCCTTAAATTCAACCGATACTCCCACATATCGCGCTGATTGATATCACTGTATTCCTGAATTTTTTTATAATAGGGCATCACCGAGTAATACCCCCTGTACAAGCCGGTCAAGCCGGAAATCGCCAGGGCCACCCCGTCACTCGGATCGGCGAGCGCCGCATAATTGACGGCATTGGCCAACCGCCTGCTGCTATAGGCGGTATCGATTGTAATCAGCGTGTGGCCGAACATGGAGGCCGGATTGTTCAGGTAATAAGTCGGAAAAACCAGGCTGGCGGACTGGGGATCGATGCGGTCGATCGCCGGGCAGGACCGGTTCGTGAAACAGCCGGGCAGCGCCTCGGCAAGCATTTTTTCAAGCCAGCCGTAGCGGGCGTAAAACCGGCATACAGCCTCTTGCTGAGCCGTCCCGCTGCCGAAGAGATACGCAATGGTAGCGTCAAGCTCGGCGCCGGGATCGTACTTGCCCTCCGTGGCCAGAAAAAAGTCGGGATCGTCGATCTGGCTCTCCACCCCGAACCATTTTTGCTCGTAATGCATGAGGATGTGCCAGTATCGGTCTTCATGGAGATTTTTCGCATGGGCGAGTTCCAGTAGACGGTCTACATCGCAGGGACTGCCCGCAAAAGCGGCAGGGCTTGCCAGCAGGACGGCGGCAGCAAGAACAGGCAGCATAAAAAACGATACGGCATCGGCTTTTGCAATGCCGTATCGTCTTTTCAGACCTGTTGAAAAAAATCGCCGTTTAGATGGTCCGGGCAATCTCGGAAATTTCACTGACGACGGTTTCGTGGGTCACGTTGGAGCTGCTGTAGATCTGCTCGAAATTCTGCTGCAGTTTCAAATTCAAGTCGGACCGCTGGGCTTCAGGCAGATTGATGATCTCTGCCAATGCGTCCAGGGACTCCCCTTCACCCTGTGCGATATCCACAGCCAGTGCATCCATGTTGTCTGCCACGTAGGTGTTGAGCTGCTCGTTCATCGCCAGGGACTGAACCTCGCCGCAATCGAGCGTGCCGGAAGACATGGCGAAGGTCTGGTTGGCGCAGATGCCGTTGAGAAAGGTGCCTACCAGCTTCCAGACCAGGCCGGTCTTTTCACCGATGGCCATGCCGCCCAGACCGCACCCGCAGTCCTCGCGCACCGTGTTGGCTTGGGCCATACTGACCGAAGCAAAGCACACTACCGAAAAACAGATCAAAACAGTAATAACAACTTTCTTCATAACTCCTCCTAATTGATGCTGTTAACATTAAGCACCGCTTCTCCCCGTGAGAACCGGCCGATACACGCCTATCTGCGTTAATTATACCCGGAAAACAACTGTATACCCGGAAAACAACTGCCGTCAACTACATATCTTCTAAAATATGCTAATCCCGCCACCGCCACGCATCAAATAAAAATTTAGAGCATCTTCGCAAAAACCCATTGCATAAACCCGAACCGACGGCCGCCTTAACCCCCGCCCAGAAATTCCCCGAGCTGTTTGCGATGGGCCTTCTCCAGTGGCCCGTCTTTGCGCCATACCCAGCAGGTATCGGCGTCAACACTGTAGGTATTAATCTCCAGCCCGCGGGTATGGGCTTTTTGCGCACCCTTCATATCAATCGTCATCAACGCCCCTTCCCTTCCCCGCCGGATTGATTTAAATCAACCGGTTAGAAATAATGGGTAAGATGAATCACTGCCGTGGTTCCCATTCTGAATTCGGAAGCCCCTATATCGCCCAAACCGAATTGAAAACCGATGTTTCCACCAAGGCTCATCTTTTCATTCAGCCAGTATTCCGCCCCAAGATGGGGGATCAGACTAATCCCAACATCGGTGTCATCAGCATCCACGACATGCATGTAAAAATCCCCCCCGACATAAGGCTTTAAATTCGCCTCAGACATGTAATAATCAAAACCACTGCCCATGGTCATAACAACCAGGGTGTCACTGTACTCCCGGTCATCTAATCCGAAGCCGAATCTTGGCGTGATGGCAAATGATCCCTGATCGATTTTAAGACCGATCAAGCCCTGGCCGATACCCACTGCAGACATTTGCGAGGATGCTTGTATACCCACGTTCTGTGCCGGACTGGGCGCAACAGCGAAAACCAGCACGAACACGCCCATCGAAAACACCGATACCAGTTTTTGTTTCATGAGATACCTCCTTTACCTTTTCATCTCGATTCAATTCAACTTATAAATAACTTCATTTATAATTCATTATTTATTCATGGGCGGGGTCGAATAAATATTCAGGAAGGAATTGCCAAGCCCAACTATACAAAAGATGATCAGCCTGTCAAGGCTTGATGGCACCGTAAAAAGTCCAATATCTGCGTTACGCGAAAATTCATAGAAATAAAGAGTAATTGGGCATACGTAAAATTCCTGGGGACGGCAGGCCCGGTGGCTATATGCACCCCGCGCCATTGGCATATCAGCAAGCCTCATATTGCTTTGTGTCCTTTACACGCCCTTGCCGGTCAGGCCGCAACAGTTCCAGCGCATCCACAGTGAGGGTTGCCGCACCCCAGTTTGCCTCCACCCTGCCCGAGAGCAGAAACGGGCGGCCGTAATCCAGGGTGCGCGAAAAACGGTGAAACGCATTGGGGAAAAAAGTGGTCTCAACGAGCCCGGTCTCATCTTCAAAAGTGACAAATTGCATGGGAGCGCCTTTTGCGGTCAAAACGGTTTTACCGGTGATCAGCCAGCCGGCAAACTGCACGCGGCGGCCCGTATGCTTGGCAATGTCCGCGGCCCTGACCGTGCGTCGATGCCTGAGTTGATCGAAAAACAGGGTCATGGGATGGCACGCGCACAAAAAACCCAGCACGGCAAACTCCCGGCGCAGCCTTTGCAAGGCATCATCTTCAGGCAAATCCGGCATATGCGGCAAAGCGGGGCCGCAAAACAGTGAAAGATTGGTGTTTTGCCCTCTGCGCGCTTTCTGCCAGGCGCAGAACTGCCAGAGAATCGCGGATCGATACTTTTCGCTGTGGAACCGGTCCAGGGCGCCGCTGTGAATCAAGGCCCGGGCCTGGGTGTCATCGGGCCGGACGCGCTCGAAAAAATCCACCGCATGGGCAAAGGCACGATTTTCTCTTTCAGTAATGATACGCTCCCGAATGGCTGCGGACAGAGCTTTTATGGATAAAAGCCCTGTCCGCAGGCTCCGCTCCC
>P_1C_Sed_2_UnCtyDRAFT_1000174_pt1 | contig 20137 bp, 17 predicted proteins | sample Pon1CUnioCityCA_4_FD_10229 | JGI IMG/M metagenome (IMG submission 10229) | reverse complement strand
CCATAGCCGACACCCGGATAAATAAAATGATAGCCGATCCGGTGGTCCGAGCCGATTCCCATGCGCACATCCTTTACATCCGCCCCCACCTCTTCACAGATATTGGCAATTTCATTAATAAAGGAGATTTTGGTGGCCAGCATGCAGTTGGCGGCATACTTGGTGAGCTCAGCACTGCGAATACTCATCAGCAGCATTTTTTCCCGGCTCCGTGCAAAGGGAGAATAAAGGCTCGCCATCTCTTCGGCCACGCTGGGGCTGTCTGTGCCGAGAATAATCCGGTCCGGTTTCATGAAATCGTTGACCGCATCCCCCTCTTTTAAAAATTCCGGATTGGAGACCACATCAATCGCAATATCAAGGCCGCGCTGACTGAGTTGACCGGCGATAATGGCACGAATCCGGTCAGCGGTTCCCACGGGCACCGTGGATTTGGTAACAACGATTTTGGACTCACGCATCACCTGCCCGACCTGTTCGGCCACTTTAAAGACATAGGACAGATCGCAGGAACCATCCGGCTGAGGCGGGGTTCCCACACAATTGAAAATAAACCGGGCAGAGGCAATGCCCTCAGCCAGATCTCCGGTAAAACGCAGCCTTTCCTCCGCTACATTGCGCTGAACAACATCTTCCAGCCCGGGCTCAAAAATATGAATCTTCCCGCTGTTTAAGGTATCAAGGACATTGGGATTGCTGTCCACACAAATGACATGATTGCCCATTTCTGCAAAACAGGCAGCAGCAACCAATCCGACATAACCGGTTCCCACGACACACAGATGCATCCGGCACCCTCCAAAACATTTAAAGATTATAAGCAACCCGGTTAAGACAAATATTGGGCAGATAAATTCTTGATGGACAGATTTTTTATCATGAGAATAAACAGCCCGCAAGCCTTTTCCATGCTCTGGAAGGCCTTACTAATCTTTGCAATTTTTTAACAATGATGGACTCGTAAATAGTCAGTTTGAGATGGCGAAGTAAAATTTCCTATTATAGTCCAAGGCGTTCCCGAAGCTTGCTTCCCCGGTTTTAAGCTTGACAGCAAATCGTTCATTACTAATTTTTATTTGTTATCAGCACATAAAATGCAATGATGCCCTGTTGCAGACTCCCGGCTGTGCAGCCAATGCCGGGGGATTACTTCCCAGCAACGGGATAAAAAACGCTAAACCCGAAAAAAGGAAACCTGATATGTCCGTTCACGAAAGCGCCGGCAAACCCGCAACTGCCGATATGCAGATCAATGTGCCCAAACTGGTTTCTGCTTATTACACGCGTTATCCGGATCCTGAAGATCCGGTCCAGCAGGTGGCGTTCGGCACTTCCGGGCATCGGGGATCGGCTTTCAGGAACAGTTTCAACCAGTCCCACATCCTGGCCATCAGTCAGGCCATTGCGCAATACCGGAAACGTCAGAATATTACCGGCCCCCTGTTTATGGGGATGGATACCCATGCTTTATCCGAGCCTGCGCTGATCACGGCCCTGGAAGTGTTTGCCGCGGCCGGAATTCCCGTGATGATCCAGTCCGGTTTGGGGTTTACCCCAACGCCCGTGATTTCCCATGCCATCTTATCCTATAACCGCGGGCGCAAACAGGGGTTGGCAGACGGCGTGGTCATCACCCCCTCCCACAACCCACCTGAAGACGGGGGATTTAAGTACAATCCGCCTCATGGCGGGCCTGCGGGAACTGAAGTCACCAGCGTGATCCAGGACCGGGCCAATGAGCTGCTGGCCCGTAATCCCGCAAACATTGCCCGTATTCCCTTTGAAAAAGCGATAAAGGCGGACACGACACAAGCCTATGACTATATCGCACCATATGTGAATGATCTGGAAAACGTGGTGGACTTGGCGGCCATTGCTGCTGCCGGTATAAAAATCGGGGTGGATCCCATGGGCGGGGCGGCCGTTTATTTCTGGGAGCCGATTGCCCAAAAATACGGCCTGGATCTTGAAGTGGTCAACACCAGGGTGGACCCCTCCTTCGGGTTTATGCATGTGGACAAGGACGGCAGAATCCGGATGGATTGTTCATCCCCCTATGCCATGGCCGGCCTGATCAGCCTTAAAGATCGATTCGACATCGCCTTTGCAAACGACCCGGATGTTGACCGCCACGGCATTGTCACCAGGAATGCCGGCCTGCTCAACCCTAACCATTACCTGAGCGCGGCCATATGGTATCTTTTCCAGAACCGGCCCCAGTGGCCGGCAACCGCGGCGGTAGGCAAAACTCTGGTATCCACGGCCATGATCGACCGGGTGGCGGCTTACCTGAAGCGGCCACTGGCTGAAGTGCCTGTGGGATTTAAATGGTTTGTGGACGGTTTGCTTGGCGGCCAATACGGGTTTGCCGGCGAGGAAAGTGCGGGTGCCGCTTTTTTGAGAAAAGACGGCACGGTCTGGTCCACGGACAAGGACGGAATTATCATGAATCTGCTGGCGGCGGAGATCACAGCGGCCGCGGAAACGGATCCGGCCGGAATATACCGGGAAATGGAAGAGCGCTTCGGTAAATGCGTGTATGAACGCATGGATGCTCCGGCCTCGCGGGAGCAGAAAGAAATTTTAAAAAACCTTTCTCCGCAAATGATCGCGGCAGAAGAACTCGCAGGCGAGCCCATCGATCAGGTGCTGACCCGGGCGCCGGCGACCAACGCGCCCTTTGGCGGGCTCAAAGTGGTGGCCCCAAGCGGATGGTTTGCCGCCCGGCCTTCCGGCACCGAGGAGATCTACAAGATTTATGCAGAAAGCTTTAAAGGCCGGGATCACCTCGGGCAGATCCAGCAGCAGGCGCAGGAAATCGTGAAAAAGGCATTTATAAGCAAATAATTAAAATCGACAAAGGCCCTTTTTGACGCCAAAAAGGGCCTTTTTTATGAGGATTATCCGAATGATGGCATTAATGATCCTGATCCTTGTCCTGGTCCTGATCCGCTCGCGATTCGAGAGCAGTCCTTATTTGATCCAGCACAAGTTTTTCCGAGGGTTTGGGGGCCTGCCCGGTCAACTCCATGGCCCTTTCCAATATAGACAAAGCCTTGTTTCGTTTTGCCTCGGTGGAAAGCAGTCGGGGCAGGCTTTCAATGGCCTGAACCGTATCAGTCTGCAGTATGCGCGCCTGATTGGAGACGATTTTTGATAAATCTTCCTTATGAAGATGCTTTAAATCATCGTTTTCGTCAATAAGTCCAGACACCAATTCATAGCTTTTGCGCTCGAGCTTCCAATCAGCCAGGCCAACAGCCAGCAACATCCGGATGACGGCTTCGGGCAAATCGCCCTCATTCATTTGCTCCAGCCACTCCGATGCATCCTTCCGACGCAGTTTCTCGAGTTGGGCAGCCTCTGACCGCACTTCCTCAGGCGGGGTGACCGGCTTCAAAAAATCCATCCACAACGTGTCATACATAAACTGAAATGCAGCCTCCCAGGCACTGTCCCGGGACTTGCGAAAAAGCTCAAGGCTCTGCGCTATCACATCAGAGAAGTACTTCTCCATTTGCTTAAAGACATTATCTTCAGACACCGGGAAGCGAAGTCTGTTTTCGTTGATCATCGTGGCACAAAGCGCTATTGGGTATAAAAAGGGGTTCAAATCGGACAACAAATATCGCTGGGTTCGTAAAGGGTGTGTTTGACGAAGGATTTCAGCGGTGAATTCATTGGTGAACAGTTTCACCCAGGGAGACACGCTCAGCCGATATGCGATGTCATTGACCGTTGAGAGCGTCCTGGCGGGGAAAAATAATTTTTCATCCACCAATGCATCCCTGAACGTACTGAAATCCTGCGAAGACCGGAGATCCTGCATATTCCTCTCAAAATAATCAACCTCGTACTCCCCGGGCTCCCGGGGGTCTTCCTTGATTCTCATCTCATACAATCCCGGCGGCATCCAGTCCAGCATATCAAAACTGGCGATAATTTCCTTGTGTTCCTTGCGGGCAATTTTGGCGGAAACAAAAATTCCCAGATGCCCGATTTCCTGATGCTCGATAAACACGATCACCTGGCCGCGGCGTTTTATTTCATCGACCGTGCCATATGTTTTGAGAATCCAGTTAAACGCCTGCTGAGGGGGCGTGATGTTGTCTCCGAAAGACGCGAAAAGGACCACTGGATTGGTATTGTTTTTCAGGTCCACCATCCGTCCTTCATTCAGTTCAAATTCCCCCTGCTCCAGCCGGTTACCGATAAACAGGCCATCGACAATGGTATGAATTTCTTCCTGGGAGAGCGAAAAAAAACCGCCCCACCATTTCTCGAATTCAAGGTATCGATTTTCCTCGGTATCAATTTTTGCGTACAGGTTGTATAGTTTTTCCCACAGGGTATTGGCCGGATTCAGATTTTCAAAATTAGCAACAAGATTGGCACCGTCAAATTTAGCGTTTCCAAGGTCGCTCAAAAACGAAGCAATCCAGACCCCGCCCCATAAACCGCCGAGATACCGCATGGGATGCACGCCTTCAATCCCGCCCCAGTACGACAGCGGCGATCCGTTAAAAACCATGGGGCCAACCAGGTCCGGGCGTTCCGCACCGGTCAGTGCGGCCGCCCAGCCGCCCTGGCAATTACCGATCATAGCGGGTTTTGGAGCGCGTGGATGAAGCTCTCGTATAATTTCAACAAACCTGACCTGGGCATCGCGGACATCGGTCAGTGTTTGCCCCGGAACCGGGTCGGTAAAAAAAATTATAAAATATACCGGATGGTTTGCATCGAGTGCCATCCCGATCTGGGATTCCTGCTTGGACCCACCGATCCCGGGACCGTGCCCGGCACGCGGATCGAGGATAACGATGGGCCGGGAAGTGGACTCTGTTGCATAATACGCTACGGATGGTTTATGACGCCGGCCCTGGCGACAGATTCGCCGGTCTTGCTGAGTTAGTTTTTTGCCTTTCTGATTTTGACGGCGATCCGAGTGTTCACAATTCCGGCGGTCGAGAATACGAACCAATGCATAATTGACCGGCCGCTCGAAATTCCGGCCGTCTTTTATCATTTCATAATCAAATACAAGCACCGGCGGCTGTTGCTGCCGGAGATGCTCCAAATAAATATTGCCGCGCTTGCGCATGGCATCCCAAAAAAGAATCGAACGTTGAAACGTATCACATCCGTATTCCCAAGCTTCCTCGATTCCTTTGAATGTTTCGACTGCCTGATACATATCCGTTTCCTTGTGTTGATAAAAAAATGGGCAGGGACTAGCTTTGACGTATAAAGCGTATAACAAATAGCGATTTATCAACAAAGCCTTTTCATCCCATGTGAGACGAAACTGCAGTATGCGAGAGACGTTTTTAAATTATTCATTTAATTTACAGCGTCAAGTCAAAAGCTGCAAAAACCCCGGTTTTTTTAAAAATTTCTGTATAAGGCACCGTAAGTGGCTGTTTGACGGGTATTATACATCCTTTCTAACAGCCGTCCTTTATTAAATCGAGCTTCTTATTTCGAGGCCATTGTTTAATCTGAAATTCGCGTTTCAGTGCGGCGGATCGGGTAGGATGGGACTCCTGATAGACAAGCGCAACCGGTGTCCGGACGCTTGTATATCGGCTACCGGACTTTAAGTTGTGCTCATTGAGGCGTCTGCAAACATCAGTGGTAATTCCTGTATAAAGCGAATTATCAGAACAGCGAATTATATACAGGTACCACATTCAGAGATTTTTACGTGAAAAATAAAAAAAAGCCAATAAAAAAGGTCACCCGGTTTCCGGGAAAACCGGATCTTGCCACCAGGGATAAAAATCCGGCATATCCCGGCCAGGCGTCATTCTAAACTGTGCAGGCCGTTTTTCCTTAAACGAAGCGGAACCCTCGGCGGCATCTTCTGAGGCAGACATATAATTTAAAGATTTTGACTCGATCACGTGGGCTTCCATCGGATGGCTGGCAGTCAGCATTTTCCATATCATCTGCCGCGCCAGCGCTGTGGATACGGCAGATGTATGATTTGAAATTTCGCGGGCAATTTCCCTGGCTTTGGGCAGAAGCTCCCCAGGGCTGACCACCTGACTGAACAAGCCCATTTCCTGACCTTCTTCAGCTGTGAACAGCCTGGCGGTGAGAATAAGTTCCGCGGCTTTGCTCACACCTATTATCCGGGGAAGAAAATAGGTGCAGCAGCCTTCCGGCACAATTCCGCGCCTGTTAAAAACAAAGCCGATTTTCGTGGCGGCTTCAGAAACGATACGTATGTCCATTGCCGTTGTCATGGTAATTCCCACACCCACCGCAGGGCCGTTAATTGCGGCGATAATGGGTTTCTTCATATTAAACAGGCGCAGGGTGGCCCTGCCCGCTGTATCCCGACGGATGGTGCCACGCGCATCGTTGTTGTTTAAATCAAACCCCCCGGAACTTAAATCCGCGCCGGCGCAATATGCCTTTCCGGCCCCGGTAAAAATCAATACCCTGACATTGTCATCATTATCCGCCATATCAAGGGCCTCAATAATCTCCGCCATCATTACCGGTGTCCATGCATTTAAAACATCTGGCCGATTCAGTGTGATAACAGCAATTTGATCTTCCACTTCGTATGTTATCTGAGTGAATTCCATGTGGTCTTACCTCCGAGCAAGTGTTTAACGTCCCGGTGTTTTTTTGCATCAGGTCCTCTATTGGCATGAGAACCCGGGGGCATCCATAAATTCCGACTCTACCATATATTTCATAAGAAACCGAATGATTAATCTGTGGCAAAAAATTACAGCGATCGGGGCGGTGCGGAAGGATTTATCAGGGATGGATAATTAAAAATTTTTCACTTACCGGGTACAGCCGCAAATAGCCTGAACATTCCGACGGCACATACTTTTTTTCTAATTTTCGCATAAAGCATCGCGCAATCGGGAATCAACATACTGATTTTCTGCCTCAATATATTGACGGCAGCCTTTGCGGGCAATTCCCATATTAAACTAATTAATTGATATTATAAAATATAAAATGTTGGCGATAAAATTGCATGAAAATATTTCATGAATCCCAGGCTTTGCCGGAGTTCCATGAAATTATTCGATGGAATAGGTGAAAAAAAATGAAATTTAAAGTCATTCAATGGGCAACAGGTGCGATGGGAAAGTCATGTTTAAGGGCCGTTATCGACCATCCTGATTTAGAACTGGTCGGCCTTTTTGTATATGGAGCGGCGAAAGCCGGAAAAGACGCCGGGGATATCGCCCGGCGCGACCCAACCGGGGTTCTGGCGACCCGGTCGATCGACGAGATTCTTTCCATTAAAGCCGATGTCGTTATCCATGCCCCCCGATTGCAGCCCCCTTATACACATCACAATGAAGATATTTGTCGACTGCTTGCATCCGGCAAAAACGTCATCAGCATCAATGGGCATTCATTCCCTCAATATTGGGGACAGGACTATGTTGATGGCATTGAATCGGCCTGTCGAACCGGAAGTTCCACCCTCTTCGGTACCGGCCTCAATCCGGGCTTCATTGTGGAGAAAGTTGCAGCCGTGGCGACCGGTCTTTGCAACCGGGTGGACCATATTTTTGTAAGTGAAACAGTGGAAGCCAATCTGATGCAGGATAGCAATTACGTTTTTGATATATTGGGTTTTGGCTGTGAATACGGGTCCATAAATCCCAATGACCTTTCCTGGGCGCCGGCCGAGATATTAAATGGTATGTATTCCGAAGTGGTCGCCCACCTGGCCCACCGTTTGGGATTTCCTTTGGATCGCATAGAGACCGACCATATCATGCTTCCGGCTACAACTGATATTGATATGGCTGCCGGATTAATCAAAAAGGGCACCATCGGACATACCAACTGGCGCTGGCACGGTATTTCCAATGGCAAACAACGGGTCAGCCTGTCCATCGCCTGGATCATGGAAACATCGCATCTGGATAAAAAAGCATTCGATCTCTGGAATGTTAAAATCAGCGGGTTGCCGGAAGTTCAAATCGAAATCAATCTAAAAAATCCGGACGGCTATCCCTTCCGGACCAGTCCCGAGCAGCTGGCCGTTGCGGCATCAGTGATCAACAGCATCCCCGCCGTCTGTTCTGCAAAGCCGGGCATTATGGATATTCCGGTGCCCAATCACTTTAAGACACGATTTTAATCCACAGCCCGGTTAACTGTCTGAAAACAACCGGCGCCGGAACCGCAAAACCCGGATGGTTCCAGACTTTTGCCGGAAAATACCGACGGTTCGTTGGCTGAGAGAAACAGCATAATTTTACCGGAAGGAAAAGATCATGAGCAAAACCGAGCTGCTGGAACCTGCAGAAGACCTGCTGAAATATTGTGAGCGGGCCATTGCCGGCGGAGCGACCCATGCAAAACCGGTAAGCCCGGGCAGTGTCGCAACAGAACCCTGGGTCCGCCTGAAATGTCAATTTGGTTGCCCCGGCTATGGCAAAAGCCATTGCTGTCCGCCGCACACCCCTACCCCCGAGCAGTCAAGAGCCATTCTTGACGCATACCAAAGAGCCATCCTGTTTCATATTGAAGTTCCGGATATGCCTGAAAAAGAAAAACATTACAAAAACTATTTTTCCATGCTCGTCGATCTCGAAGGGGAGTTGTTCAAGGATGGATATTATAAGGCCTTCGTTTTTCTGGCAGGCCCCTGCCGGCTCTGTAAAAAGTGCACGAAACTTCAGGCGCCGGACGCCGCCTGCAACTTACCCGACCGCGCCAGGCCCTGCATGGAAGCCTGCGGGATGGATGTTTACCGGACAGCGCGCAACAATGAATTTTTCATCCAAACGTTAAGGGAAAGGCATGAAACCAACAATGAGTATTGTCTAATGCTGGTAGATTAACGGGGGAGCCTGCCGGTATAAATCCGGAAAGAAGCTTGGTGGTCACGCGATTCCAGGCTTTTCTTTGTAAAACCCGGTAAAGATCGCCTGCCCCGATGCTGGCTTTGATAAACATAGAGCTGTGCGGGTCAAAAAAATTTTATCTTTCCAGAAACCCGCTTATAGCCCTGGTGAAATCTTCCGGTTGTTCTATGGGGGCGAGATGACCAGCACCTTCGATATTAGTGATTGCGGCGCCATTGATCTGATCTGCCAAATACTCACCGAACTTCGCAGGGGTCAGCTGGTCCTCTGATGCCGTGAGCACAAGTACAGGTATTTTAATTTCATGAAGCCGCTCCCTGACATCAAATGCATCGCAGGCCTTAAAATCGCCTTTCACCACCTCGGGAGGGCATTCTTCCATGCTGTCGATGAAGGGTTTGAGTTTTGTCGGGTCGGTTTTCTTGGATATTCCAAACGTGTACATCCCGTTCACAAATTCTTTATAATCCTTTTCGATCAACTCAAAAATCAACGGTTGCGTCTTCAGTTTCGCACCGGTATTGGCGGCAACGCCCCGGCTGTAGCTTTCCGGCTCATCGATAAGCAACTTCAGGACAATGGCCCCGCCCATACTGAGGCCGCAAATATAAGGACGCTCGGCCCCTGTTGACTGAATAAAGTCAGACATGCTTTTAGCGTAATCCTCAATGCGCTCCATTGCCTTGCCGCCGGAGCCGCCATGTCCGGGTAAATCAGGGGCTATGGTATTCATGTGCCCGGCAAGGGCTTCCACCTGGTTATGCCACAGAAGGTTTGTGCCGCCTGCGCCATGAATGAACACAATTGTTTCAAGCGCCGGATCCAGAGGCCACCGGCCGGCAATGAATGCCATGTCTCCGATTTTTTGGCGCTGCACAATGGCTCCTTTCGGCTTTTTTGTGCCCCGACGCTTTTTTTGAAAATCCGCAAAGGTTTACAATTTATGGTGCCTGGGGCGGGAATCGAACCCGCACGACCACTTGGATCAAGGGATTTTAAGTCCCTTGCGTCTACCAATTCCGCCACCCAGGCACAGTGGATGGTATTTTTAGCTCTATTATACTTTATGCGCAGACTTGTCAAGCCATCTTCAACCGCTATCCGGAGGTAAGACTTGGTTTTGAAGCTTGTCAAACCCCCCAAGTTTTGCTAAAGCTATGCCATGCAGCAGTTAAGAATTGAATCCCGGCTCATCCTGGCTTCCAAGTCACCGCGGCGGCGGTTTCTCATGGAAAATGCCGGCCTCGAATTTTCGGTTTTTCCCAGCCGGATCCGGGAAGCGGATTTTGCCCTCTCCGGACCGCGCGATTATGTCAAGACCCTTGCTGAAGCCAAGGCCTGTGATGTAGCTGACACGTATCCGGACGCCTGGGTGATCGGGGCGGACTCCATTGTTTGGGCGGATGACCATATGCTGGAAAAACCACGATCCGTTGCGGCGGCCAAAACCATGATGGCGCGCCTCAGCAACCGAACCCATTTCGTCTTTACCGGATATTCAGTGGTCTGCCGCCAGGCCCGGCATCTTTATTCCGACGCTGCTAAAACCGCGGTGACATTCAAGCGCCTGTCACAGGCGGAGATCGACTGGTACACGGCAACGGCGGAACCTTACGACAAGGCCGGTGGATATGCCATTCAGGGGTTGGGCTCTTTTATGATCCAGACAATTAATGGCTCCTATACCAATGTGGTGGGACTTCCCCTCTGCGAAGTGATGAACCATCTAATGGAAGCGGACATTATCACCCCTGATCCAGGGAAGGCGAACTGGCGGAACCGGACAGCTGTTAACGCACCATGATAAAGACCATTGCCCATATCAATCAACGCATTGCGGAAGCCGCCACGGCCTGCGGCAGAAAACCGGAATCGGTGCACATGGTGGCGGTGACCAAAACCATGCCGGCTGAACGCATCCGTCCGGCCATTGATGCCGGTGTCCGCATTTTTGGCGAAAACTACATCCAGGAGGCCGGGGAAAAAATAAAAAAACTGAGGGATCAGTATATTTCCTGGCATTTTATCGGTCACCTCCAATCCAATAAGGCCAAATACGCGGTACCGTGGTTTGACTTGATTCACACGGTGGACAGTGAAAAGCTTGCCGGGGAGATCAACAAGCAGGCTAAAAATAATGGCAAAATCCAGAACATTCTGATCCAGGTCAACATCGGGGGCGAGGGCTCCAAGTCAGGCGTTTCACCGGATGATGCGGAGCTTCTGCTCCGGAAGATCAGTTCGCTTGAAAACATTGCGGTTAAAGGGCTGATGACCATCCCCCCCTATTTCGACGCACCGGAAACCGTCCGGCCTTATTTCAAAGCCCTGGCAGATTTAAGAGACCGGATCGGGGAACTGGCCATACCTAATATCGCCATGCAGGAGCTCTCCATGGGGATGAGCGGGGATTTTGAAACCGCCATTGCTGAAGGCGCAACAATGGTAAGAATCGGCAGCGCCATATTCGGAGAGCGTCAATGAAAATCCTGCTGCACATATGCTGCGCCCCCTGCGCCATTTACCCGGTGAGCGTATTAAGGGCCCAGGGTTTTGAAGTGATGGGGTTTTTCTATCGCCACAATATCCATCCCTATACCGAATGCCTGAGACGAGAAGATGCGCTGCGAAAATATGCCGAAAAAAGCGAACTGCGGGTAATCTACCAGCAAGGCTATGACCTGGAAGGCTTTATTCAGAATGTGGTATTCCGGGAAGCCCGTCGATGCCGGATCTGCTATCATGAGCGCCTCAAAGCAGCGGCCCATATCGCCAAACGCGGCAAATTTGACCACTTTACATCGACCCTTTTATACAGCAAACACCAGAACCACGAGATGATCCATGCCATTGGCGAATCAATGGGCAAACGGATCGGAGTTCCCTTCCATTATGCAGACTTCCGCGAAGGCTGGAAAATAGGGATTGAGCAGTCCAAAGCACTGGAGCTCTACCGCCAGTCCTATTGCGGCTGCATTTACAGTGAAAAGCAACGATTCTACTCCCCGGAGCCGGAAGCATCCTGATGTTTGGCAATTTCATATACTTTATCATCGCACTGCTCATTTATACCACTTACCAGCCGGTATCTGAGCCCCAGATCCCGGCTCTTTACACATTCATTCTGTTCATCATACTGATTCTGGTTTTTGCCTTTCTCACGCGCATGAGCTTTAAGGCCATTGAGCGCCGAATCGGCCGGACTGATTTCAACCGCCTGGATTATCAATACAATTCGGCAATCACCCGTTATTCGGTAATTGCATTATTTATCTATGCAATCGATATTTACGCATTAAACATTGGCGTCTGGTTCCAGCAACTGAGGCTGTTTAAACTTTTCCCGACATTTGAAGCGCTTTTTTTTCTGGCCCTTTTCATCTTCTATTTATGCCTGGTATGGGGGGTTTCCTATGAGGCACACATCAAGCTCTACCATACAGACATCTCCCGCAGGGATTATATTCGATCCAACCTGACCTTTTCCCTGCCGGTCCTGCTGCCCTGGTTTATTTTATCGATTTCCGCGGATATTTTAACCATTCTCCCCTTTGAGTTGCCAAAACAACTGCTGTTATCGAGCCAGGGCCAGATTGCCTATTTCCTTGTCTTCCTCGTCCTGATCGCCATTGTCGGGCCTGCGCTGATCCAGAAATTCTGGGGTTGCCGCCCCCTCAAGCAGGGGCCCGCCCGGTATCGCATCGAGTTGTTATGTCAACGAACGCAAATGGCCTACAAGGACATCATGGTGTGGCCGCTCTTCGGGGGACGCATGATTACCGCCGGTGTGATGGGGCTTGTCCGGCAATTCCGGTATATCCTGGTCACCCCGGCTTTACTGCGCTACCTGGAACCCTTTGAAGTTGATGCGGTCATTGCCCACGAGATCGGCCATATCAAAAAAAAACATCTGCTGTTCTACCTGCTGTTCTTTGCCGGCTACCTGATTTTTGCCTTTTCAACCCTTGATTTTATCACCTATGGCATTATTTACATGGAGGCGGTTTACGGCATTTTGGGCCGGAACACAAACGCCTATGCCACAATCACCTCCATCAGTTTCAGCATCATCATGATCGGGATTTTCCTGATTTATTTCCGCTATATCTTCGGCTATTTCATGAGGAATTTCGAACGCCAGGCAGATGTTTATGCTTACAGCATTATCGGGGCGGCCATTCCCCTGATAACCACGTTTGAAAAAATCGCCGAGGCCAGCGGGCAGCCGGCAGACCGCCCCAACTGGCATCACTTCAGTCTTCAGCAAAGAATCGATTATCTGAAAAAATGTGAAACAGATGAATCCTGGGTCCATAAACAGAACGCTAAAATCAAAAAAAGCATGCTGATATATATCCTGGCGCTCGGCCTGGTCGTATGGGGAGGGTTCCAGATTAATTTTGGAACAGCGGGCGAGCGCATCAATGCCGGATTTTTAAAAACGATCATTGAACAGCGCATCCAGCAGCAACCCGAGAATCCACAGTTGCATGTCCTGTTGGGGGATCTCAATTACAATGAAGACAATACTGCGAAGGCTGCGGATGCCTATGAAAAGGCCATTCAACTCGATCCGGACAATGCCCGCGCCTTAAACAATCTGGCATGGCTCTATGCCACAACTCATACGAACGGTCTCCCCCGCCCCCAAAAAGCCCTGGAGCTTGCCAAGCGGGCGGCCCGTCTCAACCCGGAGCCCCATGTCCTGGACACCTTGGCGGAGTGCTATTTTCTCAACGGGCAAATCGATAAAGCCATTGAAACCGAAAACCGCGCATTGTCACTTGCCGACGGGGACGCGTCGCACTACCGGCAGCAATTGGAAAAATTCCGGGCCGAACAATCCGCCGTACACTCAAACGATCGTTAAACCCTTATTTGGCCGCGGGTTTCCATGACTGAGCGAACCATATTTTCCATGCTCACATTGCCGAAACACATAACCCGAATGAGCCAGGCTTCCCGAAGGCGCAGCCGCTTCATGATCGCTTTGGCATCCAGCCCCATGGCAGATAGTTCACCTACCCGCCCGTAAAAATTCTCCAGGTAATCGAGTTTCCGTGCCAGCCGCTTTTTGCCGTCTTTGATTGCCGGCCGATGAGCGCAGAACAGGGCTTCAAAATCGTATTTCAGGATTTTTCGAAGGGAGCTGATCTGCTCGGCAATGTTTTCATCCGCACGGAAATACTTGATCCGATCGCCCAGGTACAGGTCCCCGGAAAACAGCCACCCCTGCCCCGGCTCCAGAAATACAGTGTGGTCCCTGCTGTGGCCGGGCGCATGAATGGGTTGAAACCGGAATCGACCATTCATGACAAGCTCTGGCAGAACGGAGGGGCGCAGGCCTTGCGCCGGACCCCACATGAGGTGTTGATAGGGATAAATACGGGCGGGATTCTCCATTTTTTGGCAGGTCCGGGGATGGGCGAACACCGGGATGCCCAATCGTTTTTTTACAGCTGCGGCATTGCCGGCATGGTCCTCGTGGTAGTGCGTCAACAAAACCGATTCCACACCGTGCTGATCCGCAATCCGGCAGGCCGATTCCCGGGTGTGGCGCGAACCCGTATCAATCATGACATGACCTGCAATAAAGACATGAACCGTCATCACCGGCCGGCCCACAGGCGCCCAACCCATTTCATAGGCATGGACCTGGCCGAATCGCTTGTACTCCTCAATCTTCATTCTGCGAAATCTTTAATCCCCGGTTGATTCAGCGAGTTAAATATGATACGGGGAAGTCATGAAGATGAAGACAATCCCCGGCCCGTATGCATTTCACATCACCGAAAACGATACCCATGGCGGCCATACCATTCGCTTGAAGGGCCGGCTAACCATTGACACTGCATCCGCGTGCCTTGAACAACTACTTGCCGCATTGAAAAAAAAATCCCCGCCATTTTATTTCGACTTAAGCGGCGTTGCCAGCCTGGATGATTATGGATCGCTGGTCTTGTTTGAAATCAAACACGCCCTAAAAATTCCGGAGACCGAATTCCATATTCTCAATCCCCCGGAAGCTTACAAAAAAACCCTCTCCCTGGTCAATTTCGATTTTGACACGCGCTGCTCGGTTCTGGAAGGGCGCAAGGGCAGTAATACCATTGTCCAATTGGGAGAAAGCACCCTCGCAGCCTTATCCGTCGTGAAATTCATGGTCGCCTTTATCGGGGCCATTGCCTTATCCACCAGCAAAATTTTCAGACAACCCAAATCCCTGCGCCTCAATGACATAATCAGTTACATGAAATCCACTGGTGTCGATGCCCTGCCGGTCATTGCCCTGATCAGTTTTCTGCTTGGTTTGATCATTGCGTTCATGTCCTCGCTGCAGCTCAAACAATTCGGCGCCAACATCTACGTTGCCTCTCTGGTGGCAATGGCCATGGTCTCGGAACTTGGCCCCATCATGACGGCGATTGTCGTCTCCGGCCGGACCGGATCCGCTTATGCCGCGGAAATTGCCACGATGAAAATATCAGAAGAAATTGATGCATTGACCGCCATGGGGTTTGACCCCACACTTTTTCTCGTTATCCCCCGTCTGATTGCCTCGCTGATCACTATACCCCTCTTGACGGTTTTTGCCAACTTTTTCGGTGTTGCCGGCGGACTGTTGATCGGCATTGGCCTCCTGGACTTGACCGCCGGGGCATACATCACCCAAACATTGGATACCCTTACCATTTTTGAACTGCTGTGGGGCCTTATGAAGTCATGTGTTTTTGCGATACTTATCGCCGGCGTAGGGTGCCTTAAAGGCTTCCAGGCCCGGGGAGGAGCGGCGGCGGTTGGGCAGGCTGCCACCTCAGCGGTGGTTACCAGTATTTTTCTAATCATTTTGTTTGACTCCATGTTTGCTATCATCCGCAGCTATATTGGATAGAGGACTCATGCCGGATACCCCCGTTGTTGAAGTTAAAAATCTGAGCGTCCGTTACAATGAGGCACTGATTCTGGATGACATCAGTTTTTCTGTAAAAGCCGGGGAGCGCTTTGTTATTGTCGGGGGCTCCGGCAGCGGAAAGAGCACCCTTATGCGCCATATGATAGGGCTGGAGAGCCCCGACCAAGGGCAGGTGCTGATCAATGGCACCGATATGACCTGCTGCTCCGGCTCCGCTTTTCATGACGCCTTGAGAAAAATTGGCGTCCTGTTCCAGGGCAGTGCGCTCCTGGGCTCCATGACGGTAGGGGAAAACGTCGCCCTGCCCATTATGGAGTTTACGGATTTGCCAAAAACCGCCATCGCCAGCATGGTCCGAATGAAACTCTCACTGGTGGATCTTGAGTGCTATGAAGATCACCTGCCCTCGGAAATCAGCGGCGGTATGCGAAAACGGGCCGGCCTGGCCCGGGCCATTGCCCTGAACCCGTCCATCCTTTTTCTGGATGAGCCCTCAGCCGGTCTGGACCCGATAACTGCCGCAGAAATCGATGATCTGATCCGGCATATCAATCAAAGCATGGGCACCACAATGATCATCGTCACTCATGAATTGGAGAGCATCTTTAACCTGGCCCAGCGGCTGATCATGCTGGAGAAAACATCTAAACGAATCATTGCCGAGGGAACGCCCGCAGATTTGAAACAAAACAGCACAGAACCCCTGGTAAAACGCTTTTTCAGCCCCCGACAGTAAGTGCTGCTAAAACATCTGCCTTGTAAAATCGAAGAAAGTTGCGATAATTGTAATCTCATATTAAATTTCAGGTCAGGTGTTAGGTCTTTTAGGCGATTGGACATTCAGGCGCTGAGGCGTTTTTCATAGTAGGGGCAGGCCCGGCAACCGGCTGCCGCCCGAGCCGGGAATTATTAATCAGAAACCAGATTTCGGAGAAATTGCATGCCGACAGCACGGACCCATTTTTCAGTTGGCCTTTTTGTCATTATCGGTTTGGCGGGGGTGGTGGTTGTTATACTGTGGCTCGGGATGATGCAATATTTCCAGGAAGGCCGAAAATATGCGGCGTTCTTTGATGAATCCGTTCAGGGCCTGAAAAAAGACTCAGCGGTTAAATACCGGGGGGTGGATATCGGGCGGGTTGATGAAATCCGGGTAGCTCCTGACGGTCGCCTGGTCCAGATCATTTTAAGCCTGCACAAGTCCATTGTCGAGCCGGCCTCCTTGTTTGCCCGCATCGAATCCGTCGGCATCACCGGCATCATGTTTGTCGAACTCGAACGGATATCTACGGGTGAATCCCTTGAACCCCCGGAACTCAGCTTTGATCCCAGGCACCCGGTCATCGTCACCAAACCTTCTGAAATGCAGAAGCTTTTTACCGATCTATATGACATCACAAACGAAATCAAAGAAATAGATTTTAAAAAAATCGAAAACGATGTCTCCCAAACCCTGGACCATTTCAACCAGCGCTTAACCGAAGCCCAGGTCGGTAAAATATCCGAAAATCTTCAGAAAACACTCTCTGACGCACAGGAGGTGTTTGCACCGCAGCAGTGGATGCCGATCCGGGAGAACCTCCAAAGCGCCACAAAGGGCATGGATCAGTTGATCCATCAAACTGAGCGCTCGGTTGTTGCCGCGCGTCAAAGCCTTTCCAAGCAGAATCAGGAACTCGCAAAAACCATCGAAAAATTTCAAACCGCGGTGGAAAATGCCAACCGAATGATCACTGCCGGTTCCCAATTAATTGATAATTCCGATCGCCGCATGGGCCATTTGCATCAACAGATCAACAATTCCCTGCAGCACCTGGAGTCCGTCAGCACCAACCTGAACCGCTTGATCGAAGAACTTGTCCGTCAACCCTCACGTCTTCTGTTCAGCCCGCCGCCGCAGGGAAAACCGGTAGACGAAAAAGGACGATAATCATGACAAACAAAACAATCCGGGTCCTTATTGCTTGCCTTACATTGACGGCACTTATTTGCTTCACCCCCGGATGCGGGATTCATCAAGATCCCGCCCAACCGGTAACCTATTATCAACTGAACTATCCACCGCCGGAGGTCGCTTTCCAGGCCGATCGGCTGCCGTTTGTCATCCGCGTGGAACCTTTCCAGCCCTCAGAGCTTTATAGCCGGCAGGGCCTGGTTTACCAGAAGGGTAAATATTTATCCGCACGGTATGCCTATCACCAATGGATAACGCCGCTGGAGCGGATGATTCCCCGGTTTATAGCCCGGGATCTGCGCCATGCCGATATCGTCCGCAGCGTGTTTTTAAACGGCGGAGAAGCGGCCACCCACCGGGTCGTTGGCAGCATCGAGGCGTTTTATGAAGAGGACCGGGAAGATCAATGGACGGCCGTGGTTTCCATTTCCATTACGCTCATTGATACGGGAACCCGGCCCATCGTCGAGCAGATCTGCTTTCAAAAGCTTTATAACAGCCGAAAGATCTGCCAGGAGAAAACACCGGGCGCATTTGTAGCGGCGGCCAGCCAGGCCATGTCTGATGTCTCCCGGAAGTTGACAGCAGACATTTATGAAATTTTGGTCAAAACGGCTCCGTCCGACAGGCCCGAATAGGAGTCCAGGGTCCAAAGTTCAAGAAGGTTTTTTTTCTTGCTTGAACTTTGGATCTCAACCAATGCACCTTTTACTAATCTTTGCATTGATATGTTTGACGACTTTCAGAAAGTGTCGGTATGGCTGAATTCCTCGAGCGACTTGCGCTTGGGCGCAGATGGAACCTTGGACGGGTATCCCAGCGGAATCAGCGTCACCAGTTCATAGCCTTCGGGAACATTTAAGGCCGATTTTACCTGATCATGGTCAAAAAGTCCCATGATAACGGTACCAAGACCCAGGGAATGGGCTGCCAGGCAGAGGCTCTGGGTGGCGATGCCCAGATCGAACAGGAACCAGTCCCCAAATTTAGTCGTTGTCTGCTCCTTGAAAAATCCCGACGCTCCTAGCTTGGCGCATAAGGCCAGTACAACCGGGGCTTTGGCCAAGGCCTTGGAAGCCGGGTTCTTGCCGCCCACAACTGTTTGCAGTTTTTCCTTGACCCCGGCATCCTTTACCACGATGACTTCCCAGCACTGGGTATTGGCCCAGGACGGAGACCACTGGACCGCTTCCAGTACCTGCCGGAGGACATCCTCCGACACATCGGTATCCTCAAAATTGCGAACACTGCGTCTCTCTTTGATAGCTTTCATAACATCCGGCATAGTTCCTCCCTGCGTTATCCATGTTATTTGTTAAGCATTTGGTATAATGATAATGTTTCACAAAATTTTAACAAGCAATTTTGAAGGCAAAATAAAAAATGAAGGATCCGTTCTGGATCAGCCGGACTGAGCTCCGGCATACGCCACGCCGCTTTCCCATATCCATGCGGCAAGCTGCATGTCCTCGGGCGTAGTAATCTTAATATTCCAGGGGCTGCCTTCAATCATCTTCACGGAGCCGCCGTAATGCTCTATAATTGCAGCGTCATCGGTTCCGGAATAGGCGGTTTCGGCTGCATATGCATGGGCCTGACGAAAATAGGACAATTCAAAGGCCTGAGGGGTCTGTGCCATCCAGAGGGTTTGCCTGTCAAGGGTGCAGCGGACATAGTTTGAATCGCTCACCTGCTTAACCGTATCCCTCGCCGGCACGCCCAGGCTGCAGGCATCTCCATTTTCCGCTGCCTTAATGCATGCATTGATATGCCTTGTGGCAACGAATGGCCGAACCCCGTCATGAATAAGAGCCACCCCATCCCGGGCGGAAACGGCGCACAGTCCGTTAAATACGGAGACCTGACGGGAGGCGCCGCCGGCGACCAGGTGAATGGGTTTGGGGCTGTCAAGGGGGGCGATCACGGTTTGCAGGCAGTAATCAAAATCGGTTTCCGGAACAACCAGAAAAATTTCCCCGATTCCGGACGCGGCCGCGATCGCTTGAATGGTTAGGCTGAGTATGGGGCGGCCGCCCAGCATGAGATACTGTTTACGGACCCCGGCCGCCATGCGGACACCTTCACCGCCGGCGACAATGATTCCAAAAGCTTGTCCCATGGTCCTGGTTTTTTACCTGAGGTATTGAAGGCTTTTGGGAAGGGGAATGCCCTTGCCCATGCGGTCTTCCCCGTAGTTGACGCTGGCCAGGACCTCAATGTCCTTAAGTGCCCGGGCATCGCCTTCAAAAATCACCTGCCGGACATTTTCCTTCTGAATTTTGCCGCCAGCCCACTGGATGTCCAGCACACTGCTGGCATCAAACCGATCACTGTTGACAATCAGTTCCACCTGCCCGCCGTAGTTTTGAACGATTTTGGCGACCAAGAGGCTGGGGCGGGCATGAAACCCAA
>P_1C_Sed_2_UnCtyDRAFT_1000173_pt1 | contig 20343 bp, 15 predicted proteins | sample Pon1CUnioCityCA_4_FD_10229 | JGI IMG/M metagenome (IMG submission 10229) | reverse complement strand
GAGGCCGTGATCGAGCCTCCCTCTCCGGCAATGGTACGTTTGCAAAGCTATGGTCTGCAGAGGGTAAGATACCGGGCATACGCCAAACGGACGTCCTTGCTGGTCCTTGCCGACGCTTATTATCCCGGCTGGCGCGTGTTTGTATCAGGCAGAGAACAGAAAATACTGCAAGTAAATTTGGGGCTTCGCGGCGTGGTTGTGCCTCCCGGCGAATCAAAAATCGAGTTCATCTACCGGCCGGTGTCTTTTCGGACCGGGCTTTTTGCCGCGCTCGTTTCTTTGGCAGGGCTTGTCTTCTTCTCGTCAATGTTCCGGGGAAGAAAAAAAGAAAGAGCGGTTTGATCACGGCTTATTGTTGTTTACTTTGTCGGCTTTTTCCTTGTTTTCTTTCTTGTGACAGTTCAAGCATTTCACGGGCGGTACTTCTTCTCCTTTGTTCCTGGCTTTATGACAGGGATGACAAAGGCCGTGATGGGCATTCTGGTAGTTGGGGGTCTTCTCTTCCTCCGGCTCGTGCAGATGGCAGGTATAGCATCCTTTTACGTCCTTGGGGTCCTTGTGATGGCAGTTGCCGCAATGGGCCAGGCCCATTTCAACGTGCTTTTCATGAGGGAACAAGACGGGCGGAAGCTTTCGGGAAAGCGCCATCAGCATGATTTCTTCGGGCATTTTGTCGCCGTAAAGTTTTTTCAACTCCTCATCGGAAACCGATGTGTCGCCGTGGAGGAGGCCATTGTCGCCACTGTCATCTACCTTGACGGCCTCGAGACCAGAAATCGTGAATGCTTCCTTCTCTCCTTTCGATTCCCAGGCAATCACTAGCAGCAAAGGAAGCAAAATAACAAGTGCCACTGTCCTCTTCTTAATAAATATATCCACCGTCTTTACTCCTTGTTAATCAACGGCCTTGTTTCTCTCTTCTCTGGCACTCCTGGCGGTCCCTTCGATTTCCCGGGCCCGCTCCAGGGGATCGTCGGCGTGCCTTACGGGCCTTCCCACAACGATATAATCGGCGCCGGCAAGAACGGCGGACCGCGGCGAAGCGCTGCGGTGATGGTCCCCTGTTTCCGAGTCGTCCGGCCGGACTCCCGGACAGACTATCACGAAATCGGGACCGGCCGTCCGGCGGACAACCGCTGCTTCCTCCGGAGAAGAGACCACGCCGGAAAGCCCGTACCTTTTCGACAGATCGGCAAGCCGTATCACCAGGTCATTGGTGGAGCCGGTAAATCCCACCTCGTTGGCCTCGGAATTGTCCAGGCTGGTCAAGACGGTGACTCCCAGAACAACAGGGGGCTTGACTCCGAGACGTTCGGCCTCCAGGGCGGCCCCCTTGGCCGCGGCCTCTATCATCTCCCGGCCGCCACTGGCGTGGACGTTGAACATAAAAACATCATGCCGGACGATCTGCCGGGAAGCGTTGTAGATGGTATGGGGAATGTCATGGAGTTTTAAGTCGAGAAAAACGCTGAAGCCGGCATCATGCACCGCCTTTACAGCGGCCATGCCTTCGCGGAGAAAAAGCTGGTAACCGATCTTATAGATGCGGACCACATCGCCGAGCCGGTCCATCCAATAGCGGGCGTCATCCAGATTGTCCACGTCGAGGGGAAAAATAAGAATATCGTTATTGTCTTTAGCCATATAACCGCCCCCGTTCAGTTGCCTAAGTCTTCATCCACTATCACCACCGCGGTCTTGGTCAAGCTGGGAGGGCGGTGAATGATGACTTCAGCACGGCAAATGCGAAACGGGGAGTTACATTCATTGCACTCGCCGGTCTCGGCGCAGGGTGTTTTCATTCCCAGTTCCTTGGCCCGCTTGGGGGCGGCGACTTCCTTAACACGCTTGCGCGCCGAGTCCAGGTCTTCAGCTATTTTGTTTTTGCCGACCACGAAGATGACTTGGGCCGGACCGAAAATGGTGGGCGCGACCCGGTTGCCGATGCCGTCCATGTTGACGATCTCGCCGGTCATGGCCGCGGCATTGGCGCTGGTTATGATCACGTCCGCGGTCTGTTGTTTCTTCCTTATGGTAGGGTCCTTGTCTTTCCAGTGGTCAAAAACCTGATGCCCTTTTTCTTCCAGAGACTCGACGACCCCGATCTCCCGCACCGTGGCGGAGCCGGGCACGGCAACTGACGCCCCCTCGGGAACAAGCTCCAACACCCTGGCAAGGGCCTCTTTGCGGTCCGCGGCATAGACCGCGTCAAACGAATGGTTCTTAAAACCGGCCACTGTCTTGTCAAGATTGACTGCCATCACTCCTCCTTCTCTGCTCCGTTACTTCCATGAAAACTCGATGACCGTCTCGTTATCTCTCTCCCACGCCTTTTTTACAAAACGCGAAGAAATACCTTCGGCGCCGGCCAGTTCCAAAAGCCTCTCGATGCTTCCCGTCATTTGGTAGGCATAGGCCTCCTCTGCCACACCTTCATAGGCCAGATCGAGCTTCACACTTACCGACTTTTCGGTTTGGGACACGAAATCGAGCCCCTCGAAGTCGAAAAACCTGCTTCTTAATATCTTGAACTTTTCCAGGGCGTCGTGGGGATCATCTTTTACGCTTAGATTCTTATAGGTCTTCAGCATCTCGTCCATGGACTGCCGGCCCCATTCGTATGATACCATGACGTCGCCTTGGGCGATCTCGTCCAGCACCGCGATTCCCATGCGCTGAAAAGTTTCCAGGGGATACCACTGTGAAGGCAGTATCATCTGGTTTATGATCTCTAAATCTTCAGAGGTCAGATATTTGCTCCAGTCCACATCCTTGCGCTTTCTGATCATGCGCACGTAATCGAGAAAAAGTGTCCCTTTGATGTTTTTGCCCATGAATCAATACCCCCTCTCGAGAATCCGGAACTATTATCTTATTTTAATTTGTAAGCCTTTTTAAACAATAACTATTGAATTTGAACAACCGTCTTCCCGCACTCCGGAACCTTGACGTCAAAGGACACAATGTCCTCGGTCTTGGAGCGGCTGTTTTCAATTACTCCTCTGCCTTCTATGCCTCTCAGTCCGCCGGGAGCGTAAATGGACAGGGTCATGCTCTCGCCGGGCGCTCCTTGCACTTCCATGATCAAATTGTCATTCACAAGCCTTACCGAGGAAAATCGATTTGCGCTCATGGTCACGAATTTGCCGAGTTCGCCAAGTACGGCCATGCCGTTGTCCAAAAGGGGACAGGCCACAAGGTAAACACCTTCTTCGGGCTTCATGTATCCGAAATTAAGTTTATCTTTTACCACTTCATATTCTTCTTCGCGGTAATTGTAGACCAGGTGCGGCCCGTCCAGGCCGGCTTCAGAGAATGTCACCCAGGGCTGGTACATGCTCTGGGGCCACAAGTTAAAGGAAGCTATATAAGCGGTCTTGCCGATTTCATGGACACTTTCGGTTGATACCACCCAGGGCTTTTTACTGCCGATGAAGATGTTTTTGTTGTAGAGAAACATGATGTCAATGGGGGTCGCCGGCCTGTCCGGCCTGAGAAGAAGCCCGTCGGAACGGCACGTCCGCATGATAAGCTCGGGATCGGAGCCGCCTATGCTGTCGGACGGACCCACCGGCCCGCCGGACAAGGACGCCACCAGGGCCTCTTCCAAGGGGTTTCCTTCCGGGAGCAAATGGTAAGTGGTCTTCTGGCCCACTGTGCTCTGGAAGTTGTCCTTAAAAGGCCATAGCCCCACCGCCCAGGCGTAAAGACCGGACTTGTGAAACGGCATCCAGAAAAAGGCCTTGGGCAGACCGCCCTTGTAGTCATGGGAGGTCCGGACGTGAGTTTCAACCGGATGCTTGAGCTGCTGAAGGAGAAACTCCGGGCTTGCCATGCATAGTTGCATGGTAAGGCCCCGCTCGGCAGCAGCTTCCGCCATGTTGTCATACCAGCTCTCAGCGTTTCCCAAATCCTGTCTCATCCAGGGAATCATGTCCATGTGGGTGTAGAGCCAGTCCTGCTCATAAACGGCCACACCGTATTTAACGGCGTTGTCCATGATCTCGTCCCAGAAGGCAGGACCGGTAGGGTACGCGCCTTCCCGTTTGTCGCCGTCATGATAAACGCAATCGTACTTCTCGCAATAGGGGCTTTCGTCCGAGCAATATCGGTTGTGGGCAACCAGGGGAACTCCCAACTCCTTTTGAAAAGTGGCCAGTCCTTCCGGGAACATTTCAGGATTGGGCTCCCATAAAAGAAACCCGCCCCGGTCATGGGATGAATTAAGATTGATGGTCGCTTTGGGATACCACCAGGAGTCGATCTGGAAATAGGCGTAGGGTATGCCAACGCTCTTCGCGTAATCGTTCACCGCCAGCAGGGTCTGGTGATAATTCATACCCGGCCCAGTGCGGTAGTAATAATAGCTGCCGTTGTCCGTCCAGTAGCCCAAGTGGGTCAAGGTGATGTCTGCGTCCGGCGGAACAGGATCATGGCCATGCCAGGCCTGGATGTCTTTGCCCCATTTCATAAAGGTGTCGTTAAAACCCTGTCCCGTAACCAGAAGAGACCAGCTTGTTGTGCCCGCGGGAATCTTCCGGTTAAGACCACCGAACCCGCAATGCCATTCGTCTTTGACCGGCCGCTGCATGGCGTCCATGAAATTATCAAGGGGACTTAAGACCATGACTTCCAGGTCGTCCGAGTACATGACTACCGGCCCGGTGGTGGGGACCGCGTAGCGGAGAGGGGTCACAAATTCTTCCACGCGGAAGCTGAGTACGTTGTTGTATTTGTCGTGATACTTGATGGCCGGAAGGGCGAAATGGGGCTTTTCGTACTTTCCGGTAGGAGAAGGGATGGATTTCATGATTTCCGTCCGGAAGACAGTCAGGTCCTGCCGTTCGGGCAACGTCATAATAACGGTCTTGGCTGCTATATCGCCGGAGTCGTCCCGCAGGTCAAAGGTCTTTGTATGCATCGGGCCAAGGGGGGTTGACTCCTCACCGGTCTCCGACTCTTCGACGGTAAGTTCGACCAGGTCCTCTCCCGGATTTTCAACCTCGGCAGGCCAGAGGAAACGATATGAGTAATCGGGGCCGCCAAGCGCCAAAGATGGTGAGACAAACGCCACGAAAAAAATGAAAAACAAAAAAGCCGAAAATATTCTTTTCATAAGATGACCACCTTTCAAAGATTTATATTACATGGCCAACTTGACCATGAACAAACGAGCTATGCAATAATTGTATATTATTAAAGGCCACAAACTGAAAAAGCTTATCAGTTCGGTCTCTATCCTCTACAATCAAACAATATCAATCAGTACGCCACTGTGTCAATCTGCGGTCCGGCAGGGGTCTTGATTTGTTGAAATTTTTTCAATAACATTTTCAAAGTAAGCTCTTCATTTTCAGATTGCGTCTGATATAATAAGAGCATACGATTTTACTCGTACTTTACTTTCGGCAAGGAGCTTAAGGGTATGGATTATCTGGAATTTTACGGCTTGGAAGAGGAGCCTTTCTCCTCGGCTCCCATCAACAAGTTCTACTACAACAGCACCCAGCACCAGCGGGCGCTGGTCCGGCTCATGTACGCCGTTGACACCATGAAGGGCCTGGCTGTGCTTATCGGCGAAGTGGGCACCGGCAAGACCACCCTTGCCCGCCGCATGCTGGACAGCCTGCCCGAGGAGGGGTACGAGTCGGCTTTGCTGGTAATCATCCATTCGGGGATTACTGCGGACTGGCTTTTGTCAAGGATCGCCCGCCAGCTCGGTGTGGAAGACCCGGCCCCCGAAAAGCTCAAGCTTCTAAACCAGCTTTACAACCGGCTCGTAGAATTGAACGAGGAAGGCAAAAAGGCCGTGGTCCTGATTGATGAGGCCCAAATGCTCCACAGCAAGGAACTGATGGAAGAGTTCCGGGGCCTTTTAAACCTCGAGCTTCCCGAGTCAAAGCTAATTACCTTTGTGTTCTTCGGCCTTCCCGAACTGGAAGATTCCCTCCAACTCGACGAGCCCCTGGCCCAGCGGGTCGCCCTGCAATGCAAGCTCGACTCCTTTAATTACGAATCTACCGAAGGATACATAAACCACCGCCTCCGATTGGGCGGGGCCAAAAACCAGCTTTTCAAAAACGACTCCATAAAATTGATCCACCATTATTCGAGGGGCATTCCCCGTTTGATCAACACCATCTGCGACAATTGTCTTTTCGAGGGATACCTTTTAAAGAAGAAAGTCATCGGTCCGGACCTGGTGCAGTCGGTGGTCACCGATCTAGGCTTGATTCCCATGCCCAAGCCGCCCGGAAAGAGAAAGTCCCAGGACCAGCCGGGACAGGTCATCAAGCCGCCCACACCATTCCGCTCCGAGCAGATGCCGTCCTCGGAAGCTCCGCAAAGCGAAAGTTTTTACCCGGAGGACCGGGAAGAGGCCTCTGACGTGGAAGAAGAGCAGCAAGCAAGTCCGGATTATTCTTCAGCCCATATTCCTCCGCCGCCGCCGGTTGCGCCGGGACCTCCGTCCCAACCGGGCACAGGCGAAGACATCGACGCCATGCTGGAGGGCCTTACCGACGGCCAAAGACAGCAACAAAAGGATGAGGAAGAAGAGGAAAACCTGGATTCTCTTTTCGACAATATTGAAGATAAGTAATGGCCTTGAAAAGGCCGCCCATATATCCGGAGGAGGTTATGCAAGTTGATACCCAAAGAAGTGTTTTTTACCAAGGGGGTGGGCGTACATAAAGACAAGCTCCAGAGTTTCGAGATGGCCCTTCGCCAAGCAGGAATTGCGACCTGCAACCTTGTCCACGTCTCAAGCATACTGCCGCCCAAATGTAAAATCATCAGTCCCCAAAACGGCATTAAAAGAATAAGTCCCGGCGAAATCACTTACTGCGTTATGGCAAGAAACTCGACATGCGAGCCCAACCGCCTTTTGGCCGCGGCAGTGGGATTGGCGTATCCCTCAGACCATTCCACTTACGGCTATCTTTCCGAGCACCATTCTTTCGGAGAGAAAAAGCAGGTCGCCGGAGATTATGCCGAAGACCTGGCAGCGACCATGCTGGCCACTACCCTGGGAATACCCTTTGATCCGGACACCTGCTGGGAAGAGCGGGAGCAGGTCTACAAGATGAGCGGAAAAATCATCGACTCCCGGAGCATTACCCAGACCGCCCGGGGGGACAAGCTCGGCAAGTGGACATCGGTGCTGGCCGCGGCAGTGTTCATTACAGAATAAAACAGTTCCGGAACCGTCATGACCACAACCAATCAATGGTTCGACATCGAGGCGCCTTATAACGAGTACGGCAAGGCAAGGGTGGTCATCATCCCCGCGCCTTACGAAGGCACTGTAAGCTACGGTACCGGCACGAGCAAGGGACCCGAAGCCATACGCCGGGCTTCCCGATACATCGAGCCGTGGCACGCCGCGCTGGGTTCGGAACCATATCGTGCGGGCATTTACGGACGTGGACCCCTCGCCATGCCGGAGGACCCCTGGCAAGCGGCCTTAAAAGTCAAGGCAGCCGTAGGGGAGGAGCTTGAAACCGGTCGCCGGCCGGTAACTGTCGGCGGGGAGCATTCCCTTACAGTGGGAGCGGTTTCCGCGGTATTGGAAAGATATCCCTCCGTATCCGTGCTTCAACTTGATGCCCACGCCGACCTGCGGGACGAGTACGAGGGCACCGGATTTTCCCACGCCTGTGTCATGCGAAGATTGGCCGACTTGGGGGCCGACTTTGTTCAGGCGGGAATAAGGAGCATGTCCGCTCCTGAAAAAGAATGGCTTATCGACAACAACAGAAAAGTCATCTCACCGCGGGAAATCCGGGAAAATTCCGACTGGACCGGGACCGTCATTGAGGGACTTAAAAACCAGGTTTATATCACCTTTGACGTGGACGTGCTTGACCCGTCCCAAATGCCTTCCACCGGCACACCCGAGCCGGGCGGACTCTATTATGACCAGATACTCGACCTGGTCCTCGCTCTAAAAGACTCCGGAAAAGAAGTCGTCGGACTCGACATAATGGAACTATCGCCCATTGCCGGACTCCATCATGCCGACTTCACCGCGGCCACCATCCTTTATGCCATGATAGGCGCTTTCTTCAATAAATAGAATCAGTCCCCGATTCCGGCAAGGTCCCGTTCAGCAAGCCGTCTTACATAGTCATGGCGAGGCAAAGACTCGACAAGCTCCCTAAGCATTCTTTCCGCCCGGTTTTTCTCGCCGGTGTAGATCAGGACCACGGCCAGGTTTCGCTTGTACATGGGATTGTGACGGTCGAGCTCAAGCGCCTTGCCGGCGGCTTGCCGGGCCTTTTTCAGCTGACCTTCCACCAGATAACAGGAGGCCATGGTGTTGTAGGCGTCGGCAAAATCGGGGTTTACGGACACGGCACGTTGTTCAAGACGGATTGCTCTCGCGCAGTCGCCCTGCCCCTGATAGCGGGATGCCAGAATATGCCAGGGCACGTCATAACGAGGAGATTTCTTGACAGCGTCTTTCATGATCTTAGCTTCAGATGTCCAGGCGTCTGCTCGCAAGACGGTAAACAGGGCGAAACAAAAAAACATCAGAACAATTAAAAGATATGCTCCACGACGGCGTAAAGGGCCGAGATTTTCCAGAAGCCTTGTAAAGGCGTACCCCAAGGCAATGGCAAGGCCGGGCAAAGCCAGGTAGGCGCGGTGTTCCGACCACGGCAAATTAAGTGACACCAGCGCCGCAGGCAGAAGAGCGGCCAGGTACCATGCCGTTCCCGCCGCCAAAGGACGCCGCTTGCGCGTCATAAAAAGAAATACGAAAACAAGGACGGTGGCAGCAAATATCATGATAGCGGAAGCGGAAAAAATGCTTGAAGGCGGAGCGGGATGATGAAAAAAATTCAGTCCCTTTGGAAAAAGCAGAATCCCGGCCATTACCCAGGGAAGCTCCAGACCGTTCATGACTTGCTCGAAAGCCGAATATTCCGGACGAATGTCTCGGTGGCCGGAAAACATCTCTCCCGGCGCAAAACCTGCCCGCAAAGCAAGATATAAAACAGCGCAAAAGAATACCCCGACAAAAACCACCACGGTCTTCTTCGATATTATCGGCCGGTTGCCTCCATAGAGGGCCAAAGGCAGCCAAACCAATAACGCCAGCGAACCTTCATAAGAAAAAAACGCAACAATGGAAAACAAAACCACCAGAGTAGCAAAGACGGCGCTTTTGTCTTGTCTATCGGACAGGCATATAAAAAACCAGACAGCCGACAAAGAAAAAAAGCAGGAGAGTACGACCCCCAAAGCGGAGACATAGAGGACGGCCTGCGTCTGCAAAGGGGCGGCTGCGAAGATAAAAGCGGGCACAAAGGCCGTCTTGCCGAGTCGGAACCCCCGGACACATAACAGGAAGACCAGGAAGGTGGAGAATAGATGGAGAGCAAGCGCTACGATATGCCAGGCAAGCGCGGAGTCGGCGTCGGCCACGGCAAGTATTGAATTAACGGTCACCGTAAGGGGCCGGTAAGGCCAGTTGCCGGTTTTGGCGCTGAAGGTTGTCGGGTCAGCAAAAAAGCGTCCGGGTTCGAAACTGTAGACAGCGGCGTTTTCTTTGATGTTGTGAACGTCGTCGAAAAGGAAGGGGCCCTTCATACCAGGCAGATAGGGAACTATCGCGGCCAGCAGCAACAGTACAACAAGGTACCATGGCCGGAAAAGCGCTAAGGCAGAGGTCTGCCCGTTATCTTCTCCCATTCCCTTTTCCTCTCTTCGCCTTTGCCTTGATCGACGAGCCACTTAATCTGCACCGCCGCTTTGTTAAGATATTCTCTCCGCTTTTCCGGAGCAAGAGACGGGTCTTTGGCAAGATCAACATATATCTTGGCCAGAAAATCACGGGCCTCCGCGAACTCGGGTTCCTTGGCAACTGCCTCCCGAAAATAATTTTCTGCCTCGGCGAGCCTTCCGGAACTGGCATGATAGATACCCATGCCATAGTAGAGGTGAGGATCTTCAGGAGTTTTCTCTATCCCCTTTTCAAACCACTGACGCGATTTCTCCAGGTCCCCGGCCTGCCCTTCCAGCATTCCCAGGTTGAAATAGACCTCGGACCATTCCAGGTCCTCTTCAACAACACTCATAAGATATTTTCGGGCGGTCTCCAAGTCGCCTCTCTCGCGGGCCAGGATACCCAGTTGGGTCTCCACTTCCGGGAAGTCCGGACGCAGAGAGACTGCTTTCAAATAATGCTCCCTGGCTTTTTCCTTGTCGCCGCCGCGATGGTACACCCGGGCCAGGATATAATGAGCGTCCGGCAGCCTCTTTTCCTGCTTCAGCGCCCGTAAGCAGAACTTTTTGGCCTTGTCAACGTCGTCTTTTTTAAGATATGCCATGGCGAGCTTAACGCAGGACGAGACCTGTATGCCTTGCGGAGATTCGCCGAGACACAGCGTTCTTAACTGTCCTGCGGCCTTGTCGTATTTTCCCTCCAGAAGGTCGATGTCGCCCAGGGTCTGATGAGCAACGGAATCGTTGGGATTAATGCGGAGCGCCTGATACAGATGTTTACGGGCCGAATCATAGCTCTCCTCCCCCATCTCCATCACTCCAAGCCAGGTCCAGGGCGTGCTTTTTAAAGGCGCCTTGCTGATCATGTCGCGCATTAGTACTACACCGGATTGCCAGACAACATGACGCTTCACGCTGATCATGCCGTTCAAGGCGATGACCAGGCAAACGAGGACCAAGGCGGCTTTTCGCTTTCCCCCTTCTCCGCTGAAGAACACTGACGCCAGGTAGGCCAGTACGACAGTGACGCCGAGAAGCGGAAGATACATTCTTTCAATGCTGGCAACCAGAAACAAAGGCACCAGGCTGGAAGTGGGTAGAAGGCAAATGATCGCAAATAAAATTCCGAAACAAACCGGCGCCGCCTTTTTAAAGCCGATCATGGCGACAACAATCAAACCCAGGACCCCGAAAAGCGAGGCCATGGTAAAGAAATTGAAAGCATTGTCTACAAGTGTCTTGTCGAGGATGAGAGTAAGGTTCACCGGAAAAAACGTCTTGGACAGGTAATAGAAAAAGACCTCGGGCTGAGTAAGCATGTAAGATGCCCGCGAGACCGGTCCGGTCGAGAAGGGATTGTCAAATATGAGAAACCGGAAAAAGGGATATGCGAGCATTACGGCAAAAGCGGGAATATACACCGGCAAACGTTTGACTAAGCGGACATCCCGGCCTCTACCCAGGGTAATGTCGTAAAGCACGACCAGGAGGGGAAGAACAAAGGCTATCTCCTTGCTTAACAGCGCTAGCACGTATAAAACGAGGAGCAGCAGGGCCTCGCCGAAGCGTGAAAATTTTCTGTACTTGCCGGTGGTAACCAGGAGGGCCAGGAGCATGAAAAAAACCGCCAGTAAAGTGGAGCGTGCGCTGATGTATCCTACGCTGATCTGTTGGATGGCAGCAACCGACCAGAACAGGGCGCCCAGGCCCGCCCTGTTCCAACTGCCGAACCAGCGCCTGAGAAGCGACAAGACCAACAAGGTATTCACAAGATGGAGAAAAATATTCACTGCGCGAAACGCAATTGGCCCGCCTCCCCCCAGAGCGTAAGTAAGCGCATGAGAGGTCATTAAGAGCGGCCGGTACATGCCCTCCCCCGACCTTCCCGAAAAAAGCGACGGGTCTTTAAAAAAGCCGGGGATGTTGGACAGGGACTCTACTGCCGGATTCTCGTCGATATGATGGAAATCGTCGAACTGGAAAGGTATCCACAAAGACGGCAGATGCACGGCCAAAGCGATCACGAAAACCGCCGTGAACCACAGAAACCGTTTTGGGGGACTTGAGTTAAGAACAGTTCTTTCCATATCGATATAGGCGCTCAAAAAAATTTAGAAAGGCACGTTCGCATTTTCTACAACGTTCTCCAGGACCGGCAAATCCGCGGTATATAAAACATGGCTTTCGCCGTCCACCAATGCGATGGTGTTGCCGGATATGGAAAGGTCCCGGCACCTCCACTTGGGAGAGGCGATCTTCAGAAGAATACCGGACCTCAAATACTCCTCTTTTATGGCCTCTCTGGTGTCAACCGCATAGATAAGGTCCTTCCACAGCGAGCTGTTCATCTCCAGAGACATGCGGCCCTTGCAGGCGAGGCCCCGCGAAAAGCCGGCGTTCCTGTACCAGGCCACAATGGCGCCCTTTGCCGTTCCCTCCTCCAAAGCTTTGCGGTGGTCCACCGCCAGCGTTTTGTAATGGTGCATGTACTCGGAAATGAGCATGCGGAGATTGCCGTCTACCTTTATCATGTCGCATCCTACGGGCGCCTGCAATGTGGTGTCGAAGCTGGCGTCCAGCACGGCGACCTTCCGGTCAAGACTGGCGCTGATGTCTACGTCATAAACACGCCTGGAAAGACGGTCGGCAAGATAGAGCCTTCCTTTGTGGGCCGCCGCGCCGTGGTCTTCATGCATGGCCCAGGGGACCCGGAAAAATCCCCGCAGGTTTTCCGCGGACCTGTCGAAATAATAGATCTTGGCGAAATGGGTTTCAGGATGATGGGTGGAAATGAGCCAGCCGTCTTCATAGGCGGTCACCGAGCGGGGCCTTTCGTCAGAATTCATCAGGGTAAGATTTCCCCGCTCTTCCCAATCGGGCCTGAGCTGTGCGGGCTCGAGCATGGAAATGATCTGGGTATAGCCTCCTGCGAACAGAAGTCCCGCAACCGCAAGGGCGGGCAGGATGAACTTCATGGGCGTCCAGAAGCGGGGAGGAGTGCCGCCCTGATCACGAATTTCCTGGTCCTGCCGAATAAGCTTGGGCAGGTCGTATTTCCAGTAGAAGCCGCGTTTTAAGCGCAAAAAACTTTGCACAGAGGAAAAAGTCATGATCAGGCAAAAAAGCGGCAGCAACACCGGCGCCAGGTTTATCCTGGTAAAGGCCCATAAGGTGTAGATGCCGTAAAGCACGTACTTACTTCGAAAGATGTACTGCATGGGGATGTGGTGGGCGTTCTGGACAACACTGAAGGTTATCATGACCAGGTAAATCATGATGTAATAGGCCCCGATCTGTCCGTCCACCATGTTGTACTGAATGAAGCCTAAGGTTATGACCACCATGCCGAGCTGGTCGGCCACAATGTCAGTGAAAGCGCCCGCCTGGGTGGGCCGGTCCAGATACCTGGCATATGACCCGTCCAAACCGTCTATGATCACGTAGAGCACCAGGAACAAAAGGGCCCGGTAGGGGTGGGAGACAAACCAGATGACCACTCCCGTCAACATGGCCAGGCCCGTATAGGTGAGGGTATCGGGGTGGACACGCAGTTTGAAAAGCACCGGACAGATGGCGTTGAAGATGCGGTTTTTTATGTCGATCGCCCGTGCGGCCCCGCCCCGTTCCGAATCCGTGAAATAATTGAAAAACGACATGGATAGATTTCGTGTCCTTTTTATAGACTGCTGTCTAAATAATGCACGAGGCAGGTGAAGGTGTCAAACACCCGCTTCGCCGTCTTTTGACAAGTAAGGACCCATAAAATATATTGTAGACCACAAGACAAAACCAAAAAAGGAGTTTTTAAATGAACAAGAAAAGAATTGTTTTGCCCCTCCTGCTGCTTGCTGCACTCTGTCTCAGTTACGGCTGTTACGCGATATTCGCCAAGTGGGCCGACATTCCCAAGCCGGAACATACCAAGGTAATCATCGAGATGAACGAAATGGTGCCCATGCGTGACGGCGTCAATCTGGCAGTGGACATCTACCGGCCGGCAAAACCGGGCAAATACCCGACCGTACTCTCCCGCATCCCCTATGGTACGGACGGCGGAGGATATTACAAATACATCGGAAAATACTTCGCCAAGAACGGCTACGTCATGCTGGCCCAGGACTGCCGGGGCATTGAAAACTCGGAAGGCACCTGGTATCCCCTTATATACGAAATACCCGACGGAAAAGACACCGTGGAGTGGATAAAAAGACAGTCCTGGTATGACGGCACTCTCGGCATGATAGGCGCTTCCTACTTCGGATACACCCAATGGGAGACCGCACTTGATAATCCTGACGTCACCTGCATGGTCCCCCTCTTCACCTCGCCGAACATGTTCGACATGGTCATCAACGGAGGGGCCCTGGAATATATCATGGTGGAAGGATGGCTCGAGGGAATGGAGTCCCAGGTAAAAGAGACGGAATGGGACCCCGACTTCGAGAGCGGATATTTCAATGCACCTATGAGAGAAGCGCAACCCATTGACATGGAAGCCATCAGGGAAAACCCCACCCAATACAGTCCCATGGCCCTGCTCGAACATCCCGGAGACGTGCAGAACAAAGCGCCCGGCGACTTCGAACCTTATTATAAAACAGTGAGCGCCCCAGGCCTCCTGATCGGGGGATGGTATGACCAGTTCCTCCAGCCCCAGCTTGACGACTTTGTGGCCATCCGCAAAGAGGGCAAGGGAAACGCCCGCGAATCGCGGCTTATCGTGGGCCCCTGGACACACGGCATTCCCCAATCGGACCTGGAAGACGGCAAATACGCCGGAATCAAGATGTTCCTCCACCAGTCGCTGGCCTGGTATGAAAGGTGGCTGAAAGGGGTCCAAAACGGGATAGAGGACCAGGCGCCGGTAAAAATTTTCGTCATGGGTGAAAACGTATGGCGCGACGAGCAGGAATGGCCGCTGGCCCGCACCGAGTACACCAACTACTATCTGCATTCCAGGGGAAATGCCGAGCTCGGTGAAGACAGCGACGGAAGCCTATCCAAACAAGCGCCCGGGTCCGATGAACCGGTGGACACCTTCAAGTACGACCCCAAAAATCCGCGCCCTACCAAGGGCGGGACCTTCCAGCCCTTTACCGGGATACCCGCGGGAAGCTTCGACCAGGCCGAGTTCCTGGACAGGAAAGACACCCTGCTTTTCATGACGCCCGAGCTCAAAGAGGGGGTCGAGGTCACCGGACCCATCAGCGTGACCCTCTACGCATCCAGCTCCGCCAAGGACACCGACTTTACCGCCATGCTCATGGACGTCCATCCCGACGGCAAATTCATGTACATCCAGGACGGATGCATCCGGGCCCGCTATCGTAACGGCTATGATGAGGGTGCGCCCTTAAAGCCCGGCAAAGTCTATGAATTCACCCTGGACCTCTGGTCAACTTCCAACTACTTCAAGCCCGGCCATCGCATCGCCGTCGAGATCAGTTCGTCCAATTATCCTCAGTACAACCGGAACACCAACGGGGGCGGAGAAGGCGGTATCGACAATATCGTAGTTGCCGACCAGACCATCTATCATAATAAGGAGTACCCTTCTCATATCACCTTGCCGGTGATCCCCCGCTGAAAACACCAGGCCCCAAACAACTGCCCGGCAGGCTGCATCCGGCCTGCCGGGTTTTTTATTGCAGGGTGCTCGACGAAGGCATGTGGGGAGCGCTGGGAGGCGGATCGGGTATATTGATCTCTCCGAAGTTTTTCTCGTAACGAGAAATGTTGTCGGAAAGGGCCCTTAAAAGACGCTTGGCGTGTTCGGGTGCAAGCACAACACGGCTCCTTACTTTGGCTTTGGGCTGTCCCGGCGGCACAAAAATACAATCGATTACAAACTCGGTCCGGTTGTGCTGGACCACCGCCATGTTCACATACATGCCCTGGGCCATTTCCTCGTCAAGTTGAATCTCCAGATTGACCTGCTTCTTTTCCTGTTCCGACATAATGCGTTCCTCCTTTGTCGAAATAGTAACATATATTGAAGACTTGCCGAATCATAATCTCTGCTTAAATATTTATAACAGTGGACTTTGCTTTCACTGTTACTGGAAAATCCGATAAAATCATTCTGAGAAAAAAACAAAGGGGGAAGTAAAATGAAAACGAGCAGGACCGCGATGATGATCGTTCTTGTTGCAATGCTTTTTACAGTGGGCGGGGTCACCTCCCCGCAAAGTTCATTGCTTATAAAAGAATACAAAGGCATGCCCTGTCTGTGGGACAACGGACTGCCCTATTTCGGAAAGTTCGTAGAAACGGACCGCGCTGTAAAAGACCTTTCCGGAAAATGGCGTTTCAAGATCGACCCGAACGACAAAGGCGAATCAGAAGGCTTCCACCTTCCGTCCCATGACGTCAGCGGATGGGATACCGAACCGGTGCCCGGTGTCTGGAACCGGGAGAACAGCGAACACAGCCATTACAAGGGGGCCGCCTGGTATCGCCTTACATTTGAAGCCCCTTCCGTTAAGTCAGGACAACTTGCCCGTCTTTACTTCGACGGTGTATGTTTCCACGCCAAGGTATGGTTAAACGGAAAGCTTCTCGGCCGACACAGCGACGGATACACTGCCTGGAGCGTAGACGCAACCGGCGCGCTGAAAGCCGGTGGAAGAAACACTCTTACCGTAAGGGTAGACAATCGCCGCTCTTACACCGATGTTCCTCCCAAGCTCTGGCAAGAAGAAAAGCTGGGATGGTGGCCATACGGAGGAATCGCCCGCACCGCCAAACTGGTAATATCTCCTCCCTTGAGCATCAACAAGGCGGTAGTGGAGGCAGTGCCCCAACAAGACGGCAAAGGCAAACTCGGCTTGAGGGGACTCGTCTACAATCACGGCAAAGAGGACAAGAAAGTATCCATCAAGGCCCGGCTCCGAAAAGGCGCCGCCATCATCTGCCCCGGTCTTGTCGAACAAAACCTGACCGTACCCGCCAAGGACTGCGCCCGTTTTGATCTGGGCAGTAAAGTGATAGAAGACATCGAGGCCTGGTCTCCAGAAAATCCTTCCCTTTACACTCTCGAGATCGAGGCCGCAGGCGGAGATTTTACGGACAGGGTCACGGAGAATATCGGCTTCCAGCGCTTTGAAGTCAAAAACGGGGAGCTGCTCTTAAACGGAGGGCCTGTCTGGCTGCGGGGCATGAACCGTCATGAAGACGTTCCCGAAACCGGCTTGTACCAGCCGGAAAATAGAATGGCGGAGGACATGGAATTTTTGAAAGAGCTGCATGTGAACTACATGCGGCCCGGCCACTATCCCAACGACCCGCGCTGGCTGTATCTTTGCGACAAAGAGGGCATAATTCTTACCGAGGAAATCCCCCTCTACCAGGCTTCCAGCGGTCTTCTGAAATGGTTTGAGGCCATCTTCATTAAGAAACAAAAGGACGTGCCGCCGCGGATATCCAAGCAATACTCGACTCTGCAGCAAATGACGGACCCCGAGCTTCTGGACAATGCCTCCAAGCAGATCATCGAAATGATCGAGCGGGACCGGAATCATCCCTCCATAGTCATGTGGTCGGTAGGAAACGAAAACCTGACCTATATCAAAAGCGCCCGCAAGATGTACAAACGCCTTATCGACGTCTCCAGAAGGTTCGACCCGGAAAGGGAGATCACCTTCGCACTCTTAAGCGGTCCCGTGGTATCGCCCCTAATGGAAAAAACCGGAGACATGCCCGACGTCATCTTTGTTAACGAATATTACGGCTGGTACTTCGGTGAGCCTGAAGGCGTGGGTGGTTTCCTTGACAAAGTCCACGAGAAGTACCCGGAAAAGCCGATCGTCATCTCCGAGTTTGGGGCCGGCACCGTTGCCGGACGTCACAGCGACGTTCCCGAAAAGTTCTCGGAAGAGTATCAGGTCCACGTTTACGAGACCCAGTTTAGAGAGATCGAAAAACGCCCCTTTGTAAAGGGGACCATGCCCTGGATACTCGCCGATTTCAGATGTCCCTGGTTCAAGGAGGAGCATCCCGTTTACGAGATGAACTTGAAGGGGCTGGTCAATTACGACCGGAGCCATAAAAAAATGGCCTTTGAAACCATAAAGGAATTTTACAAAAGCAAGGCCGAAGAGTAGTACCGGCCGCCTCAACGGTGGACGAAAATGAAAGAAGACAAAAAATCAGACAATGAAGAAGTCCCCGCTTCCGAGGAAGGAGAATTCCAGCCTTCTCAGCCCAAGGTATACATCGTGGGACTCGGCCAGACCGGCCGGCAGCTTTTTTACCGCCTCATGGGGAAGCTCCAGGTCACGGGCATGGACATTGACGAAAAAAAGATTGAAATGACCAGGCGGCATCCGCTGTCTGAAAACGCCCGCCTCGTCTGGAAAGACGGCACCAGCCGACTCACCTGGCAGGACCTCGAGTTTTCCGAAAACGACACAGTGGTGGCGGTAGCGCGTCGTGACGACGTCAACCTCGAAGTCTGTCGAATCGCCAAGGAACATTTCGGGGCCAAACGACTGTTCAGCCTCATCCATTCCAGCAGCTTGAAAGAAAATTACAGCGCCATCGGCATAGAAACCGTGGACCGGGCCGAGGTCCTGGCCTCTTTTTTGGAATCAAGGGTGTTGCTGGACCGGCGGCCGGCCATGAACATCGGACTCGGCAAAGGCGAACTACTCGAGGTCCCCATCATGCAAGGGTCCCCTGTAATCGGCAGGCAATTGAGTTCCTTTCATGCCCGTCCCTGGCTGGTGGGCGCCATTTACAGGGAAGGCAGGCTGATCGTTCCCCACGGACACACCATCCTGAAACAGGACGACAAAGTGGTCCTTATCGGAGAACCCGATGTACTCTCCGGCATCGCCGACTTCTTCCGGACCGGAGAACCCGAGTTCCCCCTACAGTTCGGGACCAGGATCGGCGTCATGGTTACATCGTCTCTTTCCGAAAAGTCATATAACCTGCTTCTGTCCGAGGCCAACTACCTGGCGGCCAACACCAAGGCCCAATCCATGGTCCTCTTAAGTCTACCCGGCACGCCCCAACCGGACGTAAACCTTGCAGAAAGGGTATGCGGAGGCACCGGTCTTACCTGCGAGCCGGCCTATTTTCCCGAAGACGACGAATCATGGCCCCGCAGGCTGCAAACCCAGGATTTCGGCTCCGTCATCATGGGCTGGAAAAAAATGGGAATCCTCCAAAGACTGGGAATCAGAAGGTTCATGCTGGGTAAAATCCTCCAACAGGCCGACTATCCAGTAATTGTTTCCCGTGGAACTCACCCCTATAAAAAGATACTGGTCCCCGTAGTAAGGACCGGCCATCCCCTACGGGTCGCCGAGCTCGGCATAAACCTTTCCCGGCTTTTCAACTCGGAACTGCACGCCGTCACCGTCACGGAACCCGCCTTCAGCGCCGGCGAAGAAGAGGTCAGCGAACAAAAGCAAGTCCTGGACCAGGTCCTCGAGCACTCGGCGCTCTATCATAAATCCATCCGCGTCTTTCACCTGGAAGGAAACCCCATCAGGGAAGTGGTGCAGCACAGCCGCGACTACGACATGGTGGTCATCGGATATAACCGGGACAAGCGCAAAGCTTTTCAATTCGACATCACCATGGAAATTCTCCGCCGTCTCGAAAGCTCCGTCTTGATAGTGCCTTACGGGGAGAAACCGGCGTGAGTCCTCTCGAAGCCGCGGGCCTGTTCTGGATCGCCATCGGCGCCCTGGTCATGCCCATGCTGGCCAGGAGGCTCCACATCCCTTCAGCAGTGGCAGAGCTCATATACGGCATTGCCGTCGGGCCCCACCTTCTCGGTCTCGTCTCCGAAAGCTCTTTTATCGAATTCATGGCACAGGTCGGCTTCGCCATTCTCATGTTCAGCGCCGGCATGGAAATAGACTTCCGCCCTTTTCGGAAAGGACGCTCCAAGCTGTTGCCCACCGCCTGGCTTTACATCCTGGCAGTGGTCCTCTGCGGGGTGGCCGGCGTATACGCCTTGGGGCTCGGGCCCTGGCCCGTCCTGGCGGTGTGTTCCGTATCGGTCGGGCTCGCCAGCGTACTCCTGCGCGAAAAGGGCCTCACCGCCCTGCCCATAGGACAGGCCGTCCTGGCCGCCGGACTGGTCGGAGAGACCCTTTCCATTCTTTTTCTCACCGTTCTTGATTTCAAGTTCAGGCTCGGTTTCTCCATCGAATTTTATATGGCCCTTGCCAGGTTCGCGAGCATTTTTGTACTTGCTTACGTGGTCCTTCGTATCTTCCGCTTCATCATCTGGTGGTATCCCGAGAAGCTGGGTGTCCTGGTGGAAAGCGGCGACCCCCTCGAACTCGGCGTCCGCCTCGCCGTGGCGGTGATGTTCATTTTCGTGGCAGTGGCGTCCCTCTTCGAGGTCGAGGCAATTCTCGGGGCCTTTCTGGCAGGCGCCCTTTTCGGATACATCTTTCAAGAGCGCGAAGTGGTGGCCGAAAAGATCAATGCCATGGGCCAGGGATTTTTCGTGCCATTCTTTTTCATTGTGGTAGGCACACGATTCGATCCCGGGGCCACCAGCGGAGTTTTAATAAATCCTCTGTTCTTCAAACTCCTCCTCCTCGCCCTGGCAGCCAAGCTCCTGCCGTCTCTTCTGCTCTTGGGGGC
>P_1C_Sed_2_UnCtyDRAFT_1000171_pt1 | contig 20351 bp, 17 predicted proteins | sample Pon1CUnioCityCA_4_FD_10229 | JGI IMG/M metagenome (IMG submission 10229) | reverse complement strand
TTTTGAAAAACCGGGTTATGCAGGATCAATGGAAATAGAAATCAGGGAGGGAGACTGCTTCCGGGCATGGACGGGTACAAAATTCAGGGATAAATCGCGCTTTCCGGCAAGAATCAAGGCTGCCGCTACAGCGCTTTTGCATGAGGGCTGCCGCGGCGAATTTCAGATCGAAGCACAAGGCGAAAGTGTTTTTATCCGGAAAAAATGATTTGCATCTTTCCCGCACCCCAAACCACTTCATCCGGCCAATACCGCCTGATAGCACAGCATAAGCGCTTAAGCAAGCACACCACTATGCCGCCGGCAGGACGATCTGGTCAGGCGAGAGATTTTGAGGCAACAGGCTCCTGTAATCATCTTCGGTTTCAGCCAGGGGCAGTTGTTCGAACAGTTGCCGCAGGAAAAAATAGGTCCTCCGGTTGTCGGCCATGCCTGTTTCAATCAGGCTGTAGCGCGCGGCACTGGCTGCGGCCCCGCTTCTTGCGGATCTTCAATACGCCCTTGAGAGGAACGAGCGGCAGTTTGCTGGGCTCGTTGTGCAAACTATGCCGTTGATCAGGTATACGCGAGACGGCCTTTCGGCTGAGGAATAGGCCTGCCAAGTCTTGAGTTGCTCTTTTCATCTCTCGCACAATGTGAGTCCAGAATCAGCTGCGCAAAAAGCCGTACAGAGTTTTCAAATTAGCACAAAACTGCGCCGGCTTTTTGTGTCAGCCTGAATTCTGTTGTTCGCTGTTAAGCGATAAATTATGATCATGGAGCCTGTTTTTCGGATATGGCTTTACCTTTTTCCATTCCTGAGATTCAATTTCAGCCTGCCAGAGGTCAAAATTTTTCTGCAAATTAAGCCAAAAATCCGGAGTGGTATCAAACGCACGTGACAAGCGCAAAGCCATGTCAGGGGTGATAGCTCCTCTTTCATTTATGATTTTAGATAATGTTTTTCTTGAAACCCCGAGCGTTGCTGCCATATCCTTAATTGTAATGGATAGAGGCAAGAGATAGTCTTCTTTTATAATATTGCCCGGATGTGTTGGACGTCTAATCACCTTTCGCATTGATACACCCCCTAATGGTAATCATCGTAATCAACAACATATGCATCACCATCAATAAATTGAAAAATTATTCGCCAATTGCCGGAAACATTCACTGCATAAAATCCCTTTTTATCACCGCTTAATTGGTGAAGGAAGGAGCCGGGGTAATTCATATCCTTGATCTCACTTGCGGCATTGAGACGATCAAGGATCCTTTCAAGCCGGTTTGCGTGTTCAGGCGTTATTCCTTTTTTGTGTCCGGTGCAAAAAAAGTCCTCCAGCCCTTTATGTTTAAAGGATTTTATCATGGCACTGTTAATGTAACCTCAAAGGTTACGCCTGTCAATTTAATATTTGTCAGCTCGTTTTTTGTGTATCCGGATTGCGTGTACACCCTAATCTGATGTACACCTATTTTTGCAAATATTAGTAAGCTGCCATTACGATTCCTTAGCGGCTCACATCGGCACAAGAAACATCTGCCCCGTCCGCTTAAGGTCCTTATCGTCCTCATTCGTTAATTTTTTCTTCAGCTCCTTTAAAATGCCGCCCGCCGTTGTACAGTTCCCGTACCAATCCGTAAAGGTTTGACTGTCGGGCACATCGGCGCCCGGCTTGGAAATGACGGCTTCGAAATAAAACGCTTTTAAGTCCTGGGCCGCAAGGCGCAGCACAACAGCCAAAGACATGTCCGCATGCGGCGCTTCAACTTGTTTCCCGGTCAAGTAATTGCAAAGCACTTCAGCTGCCGTTTCGGGGCTGAAATAGGCCATGGTCGTCCGGCCGCGCGCTTCTTTTCCCATTTCATACCATGGCAGCAGTTCATTGATTTCCTGCTTGAAGGCGGATATCCGTTTTCCCTGATCGCTCTGCGCTTGCGCGGGAGGGGAAAAGCTCACCGGGCAGGCCCATGGTTCCCCTTTCGAAAAATCTTCGTCAGCAGAAGCCGGCGCCTCTTTCTCAAAAACTTCCAAAACCGGGCCTTTTTCAGCTTCTAGAAGCGTCAGCGCGGATCGCAGCACTTCCTTTTGGAAATCTGCAGCACCCGGTGCACCCAGGGGCCGACCCAGTTCAAACGGGACCCAAAGTGCCCTCGGGGGCCTGATGGCCTCCGTGTGTTCATAAATCAGGCTGATTTGTGTCGTCGGTACGGCGTTTTGTTCAAGGTAGTGTGCAAGCGCGCCCACGGCGCGCGTGCAAAAGGGTCAGACCGGCACCAGGAGCGCCGCGTCCACCTTGTCTCCTTTTAATAACCGGGCCAAATTTTGCGCATGGGAATCCATCTGAGCCGGAGCGGCTGCGCCCATAAACGAATAATGGTAATCCGCCACACTGCCGATAACGCCCTCGTCAGCAAGGTCCTTAAGCCGATCCAGAGGAAAAACCACGTTCCAGTCCTGCTGAAAGCCGGTCCGATCAAAATTGGTGGAGATATGGGTCATCACCAGGTCATTGGCCCCGGTGTCACTTGAAATAACGCGGTAGTCCCCTTCAAATCCCTGAAATGGCCGGTCCCCGCGGCCATGAAGGCCTGCGGTGGACAATATGGCAACCCGCCGCTCAGAGAGTTTCGGGCCCGATGCCCAAGGGGTTGAATCAAAACGGGGACACGGCAAGTCCGCCAGATGGGAGCGCATCGGTTCCGCCATTTCATTTAATCGTGCCATTGAATTCTCCTTTGCTGGTTTGAATGTAAGGTTTATCAAGCAACGATCCCACTGATATAATGGGTTATTGCGTTCTTAATGCACCGCCCAGCTGCTGCCCCAGTTTTTTGGCGCTATTAAAGGGCGCGTTCTGCATTTCAAAGGTATTGACGCCAATGGAATCTACCGTTGCGTGCTCCCCAAAAATCATTTTCAAGCCGGCTGTTTCGCATTCATCGCCATATCCGCAGCGAATGCAGGGAATGTTGCCCTGGATTTTTACGGACCCCAAAAAATTCATGCCCTCTTCCATCATAAAGTAAAAAATGTCATTGGCGCCATTTTCACACGCCGGCGGCATGCCTTCGCAGCCGGCCGGAATCGCGCAGGTGGCCACGGCGACCCCGGGTTTGCCTTTCATGAACGCGTGTTTGTGCCGCAGCGGATAAAGCCTTTCAAGAAAAGCCTTGGTTCGGCCGTCAATACTGGAATAAGGGGTGAAGCCCCCAACAACCAGCCCGGCAGCGTCTTTTGCCTTTTGGGCCAGCCTGTTGCCATCATCGCCGATGACGCATTCATTCGTGTCAACACAGCCCAGGCACGCCCGGCAGGGCTCAATCTGTTGTTTCCTGAGCTTGGCGAATTCGCTTTCCACGCCCGTTGCGGCCAGCACGGCCTTAACTGCGCGATCCGTGTTGCTGTTTTTAATCGGCGAACCGGAAATACCTAAAACTTTCATGCGTTCCTCCTTTGGCTAACTATTCAGTTACGTAATTATATAGTTGTTTGTCTAAAATAACCGCAGCTATGAAAACCGTCAAATTTCAGGCGCCATTGAGCAGTCCCATTATAGTTGTAAAAGGTATTCCAGGCGGTCGGGGTCGCAATGCCGCCGACCATCCGTGAAATTTAATCTGCCATTTTCACCGTTTTGAAATGAGGGTAGTGCCAAAGCCGTTTTTATATCTTTCAACTTATTGTTTTTAAATGATATTAAAAACCTACCGGTTAAAGATCAGTTAAGCCGGGATATGGAAGACAACATTTCCGTCTTAGATGGCCGGCCAGAAATTATTGAAGCGATAAAAAGTGCTGAAACTTCACTAAACCAGTATCTCAAGGGCCGTTTGGCGAACTTATTAAAAAATCAAAATTGATGGCAAAATAAAAAGTCAGTTTGAGATGGCAAAATAAAAAGTTCAAGATCAAGGTGACGCAAATCCCGGGGGATGCAGCGTACATAGGCGTAGGTGAAATCCCGGGGGATGCAGCGCAACGCAGATATTGGACTTTTTTTTACGAAGCCATCAAAATTTCATAGTGGCATTACCCGGTCATTTACCTTCAGATTCAGCCAGTCAAGCGCGAGTCGATTTAATCTTTCAAGAATGAAAAAAATGATTGAAAATTAAAACGTGAAATTCGTTGACATTATTTTTGTGGCTGACTCCGACGCAAACAGATAAAACCTGCCCGCACCCCTCTCGCCGCCTGGATGCCCCCTACCCTGGAAACACCGCACGGTTCGTCGCGGAGGACCCGCTTTTCGAGCAATTTCACCCATCTGATATAATTTTTTGCGAGCTGTTTCCGGTATGTTTATTATTTAACTATACTCTCACGTTACTGTCAAATAACACACAAAAATGAAAGGATATCCATGCCACCGGGCGCTCTGACAGCCATTGGTGTGTGTTTTTCTGCGTGTGCACCGTCGATATTGACAAAACCCATTCACGGCAAGTCAAGCATCGGCCTGAAATCACTGTTGCCGACACTTATCGCCGGGCATGTGGAAAATGAGGGGCGTGGCCGTTTCTGCTGTGGCAGGTGGCCGCTGCCGGCGTGGCGGCGGGAAGGCACGAGATGCCCCGGCAAGCTGTGGCGGTCGCCGAAAAACCCCTCGTCAAGGATGGGTGGGCGGAGTACTACGATGGCCGGACGAATCGGCTGGTGGGCTGAGAAGCCTGAAAAATCCAGACCTGGACAATTGCCGGATATATCATCGCCAAAACGATAATGGCGCATCCGGACCATATCGATCCACTGATTTTCGAGGAAGACAACGATGTGATCGGCTGTGCGATGCGGGTGGGCAAACAGTATTAAAGGAGAGGGAGTTGAGAGGACTGAGGGGAAAAAACGCGCTCGTCACCGGCGGAACCCCGGGCCGGCTGAAATTCGACATGAAAAAAACCGGATGCGACCATATTCCATTTCTCGCGCTCAAAAGAGTTGATGGCGCCATCTAAAATCAAACTGTTTACGAGTCCATCAAGAGTTAATCGAACGCATAAGCGAAGCATTTATTGATAACCGATCGGGACACAGGAGGCCGGATGGATAACGCCCAATCACAAAACCAGAAACGAAATTGGGGCAAATGGATCATACTCGCGGCTATACTTATCCTGGTCGCCGTGTTTTTCGCCCTGGACCTGCAGCGCGTCTTCACCCTGTCCACGCTCAAGGACAAACAGGCGGCGCTGATGGGGTTTTATGCGGACCACATGCTGCTGACAATCGCTATTTATATGGTGGTATATATTGTTATGGCGGCTTTGTCGCTTCCCGGCGCTGCTGTTATGACCCTGGCCGGCGGGGCCATATTCGGTCTTTTCATCGGCACCCTGGTGGTTTCTTTTGCCAGCACCATTGGTGCCACCCTCGCCTTTCTGGCAGCGCGCTTTCTTTTCAAGGACTATGTGCAGACCCGGTTTAAGGAAAAACTCCAGGCCATTAACAAGGGCATTAAAAAAGACGGCATGTTCTACTTGTTCACCCTGCGGCTGGTGCCGGTTTTCCCGTTTTTCGTCATCAACCTGGCCATGGCCTTAACGCCCATTCGCGCCGGGATGTTCTATATCGTCAGCCAGATCGGCATGCTGCCCGGGACCGTCGTCTACGTCAACGCCGGCACCCAGCTTGCCCAGATCGAATCCACGGGGGGCATCCTCTCGCCCGACCTGATTTTCTCATTTGTCTTGCTGGGCCTGTTTCCCTGGATTGCCAGAATTCTCACCGGTTTTATTAAAAGGAGGCGCGTCATGTCCGCATTTCGGAAGCCAAAATCCGCTGATTACAACCTGGTGGTCATCGGCGCAGGCTCCGCCGGCCTGGTGACCGCCTATATCGCCGCCACCGTAAAGGCGAAAGTGGCATTGATTGAAAAGCACAAAATGGGGGGCGACTGCCTGAACTCCGGGTGCGTGCCAAGCAAATCCCTGATCCGCAGCGCCAAAATACTGCATTACGCCAAACGCGCCAGGGACTTCGGTCTTAACAGCGGCGGGGTGGATTACAGGTTTGCCGACGTCATGGACCGGGTTAAGCGAATCATTAAAAAAATCGAACCGCACGACTCCATAGAGCGCTACACTGTGCTCGGGGTCGATTGCTACACCGGGGCGGCCCGGATTGTCAGTCCCTATGAAGTCGTGGTGGACGACAAAACCCTGACCACCCGGAACATTGTGGTGGCCACCGGCGCACGCCCCTTTGTTCCGCCGATTCCAGGGCTCGAACAAGTCGATTACCTGACGTCGGACACCGTCTGGAACCTGACGGAACTGCCGGCGCGCATGGTCGTGCTCGGCGGCGGCCCCATCGGGTGCGAGTTCGCCCAAACCTTTTCCCGGCTGGGATCGCACGTCACCCAGGTGGAAATGGGATCTCAGATCATGGGCCGGGAAGATCCGGATGTGGCCGAATTGATGCGCCAGCGCTTCGAATCCGAAGGCGTCACCGTGCTCACCGGTCACCAGGCCAAGGCTGTGGAAACCGAAAACGGGGAAAAAACCCTGATCTGCGAACACGACGGGCAGGATGTGCGGGTTGGCTTTGACGCGATCCTGGTGGCTGTGGGCCGAAAGGCCAATGCCAAGGGTTTCGGTCTTGAAGAGATCGGCGTTACCCTGGATCCGGACGGGACCATTGCCACGGACGAATATCTGCGGACCCGGGTGCCCAACATCTTTTGCGCCGGCGATGTGGCCGGCCCCTACCAGTTTACCCACACGGCCTCCCATCAGGCGTGGTTCGCAGCCGTAAATGCGCTTTTCGGGCGTCTTAAAAAGTTCAAGGTGGACTACCGGGTCATCCCCTGGACCACGTTCACCGACCCGGAAGTCGCCCGCGTGGGTTTAAATGAAGCCCAGGCAAAGGAGAAGGGCATCGATCATAAAGTGACCCGCTACGAGCTCAAGGAACTGGACCGCGCCATCGCCGAATCCGAGGAAGCGGGATTTGTCAAGGTCCTCACAAGGGGCAGCACCGACAAAATTCTGGGCGCCACGATTGTCGGCGCCCATGCCGGAGACATCATCTCCGAATACGTGCTGGCCATGAAGCACGGCCTGGGCTTGAACAAGATTCTTTCCACCATCCATGTCTATCCGACCCTGGCGGAAGCCAATAAATCGGCCGCCGGCCAATGGAAAAAGGCAAACGCCCCGGAAAAGGTGCTTGACTGGATGGGGCGGATGTTTAAATGGACGCGTTCGTAAGCGCCTGTTTAAAAAATTCAAACAGACGCCAGGAATTATAAGGAGAAACGCAATGAGGCCAAATCGCATCATCATCCCCCTGCTTGTCATTTCCGTTGTTTTCATTTCCCCTGCGGGCGGGGCTGAGCCGGACACGAGAAAAAATGACACGCTTTTTGTCGGAAAGTTTTCCGAAGCGGACCCGGCCGAAAACACACCCTCCGGCTGGGAGCCGCTGACCTTTGAAAAAATTGAGAAACACACCGAGTATCGTCTGGTCGAGGACAACGGCACCACCGTCGTGCGCGCTCAAAGTGATGCCTCCGCATCCGGCTGGATCCGCAAAATGCGCATCGACCCCCGCAAATACCCGGTCATCCAGTGGCGCTGGCGGGCCACGGGCATTTACGAAAACGGCGACGTCACCCGAAAATCCGGGGACGACTATCCGGCCCGCATTTATATTGCCTTTGAATACGACCCGGACAAGGTCGGGTTTTGGGAGCGGGCAAAGTTCAAGACGATTAAGGTGATTCACGGAGAATACCCGCCAATCGGGGCGATCAACTACATATGGGCAAGCAACGCCCCGGAAGGCAAAATGGTGCCCAACGCCTACACGGACAGGGTGCGGATGGTCGTTGTGGAAAGCGGCAAAAAAACGGCGGGCACCTGGGTTTCCGAGTCCCGGAACATTCTCGAAGATTACAAAGCGGCATTCGGCGAGGACCCGCCGATGATCCGGGGCATTGCCATTATGACCGACTCGGACAACACCGGGGAATCGACCGTTACCTATTACGGCGATATCGTGATGAAAGCTGCCGAATAATCAACACTTAGCGCCTAATAAGGCAAAATGCCGAAGAAAAACGACTCCCGGCACAAGGAGCACGCGATGGTGGGACTGACTTCCCGGATTGCCGGGAAAATTCTGGATGCCTGAATGCCGGACCTCCTGCGGCATCCGAAAGCGAGTTGGGCGGGGACAATTCCAACTGGCAGGACCCAATATCTGGATTCCGGTCAAGTCCCTGATCATTGAAGCCCTGCAGAAGGCCACTGCTATTACGGAGATGAATTCAAAAAGCCGTCTCCCGCGGGATTGGACCGGATGCTGCACTTAAAACAGGTCGCCGGGGAATCGTCAAACCGCCTGGACCGGTCTGTTGGCGGAATTGATTCGCCAGCAGGCCGCTTAATGATTAAATTTATAAAATAAATCTTATACTTGTTGGCCGCAATATAAAAAACCGCCCGTCGGCATTTTAAAAAAATGCGAGGCTATCTATTAAACTTTCGGGCGGCTTATTTTCATTTCAACGCCTATATTTGGAAGGAGGAAAAAAATGGACCTTCAGGAAAAACTCAATGCGAGAAAACGGGAAATCGAATCTTCAGCACCCAAAGAAGCACTTGAGGTCATGCACCGGGCAACCGAGGATTTGAAACAATCAGGCATCATGGATCAGGTGAAAACCGTGGGGGATACGGCTCCGGACATTACCTTACCGGATTATCAGGGGCGAACCGTCAGCTTGTCGGAGAGCCTTTCCAAAGGCCCTGTGGTGCTCGGTTTTTACCGGGGCGGCTGGTGACCGTTTTGCAACATAGAGCTGGAAGCTCTTGAAGCCGCAAACGGAAAAATCATGGAACTGGGCGCTTCGTTGATCATGGTTTCGCCGCAAAGCGCGGCAGCCTCGCGCGAATTTGCCGAATCCAAGGGGCTGACCATGGATTTGCTGGTTGATTCCGCAAATCAGGTGGCAAAAAAGTACGGTCTGGCTTACACGGTGCCCGATGATCTGAAAGCGGTATACAAACAACTGGGCATTGATTTATCGAAACAGAACGATGACGGCTCATGGGAGCTGCCGATGCCGGCGCGCTACATCATCGACACGCATAAAACGATCCGGTACGCGGAAGTGAGCCCGGATTACATGGTGCGGCCCGATCCCTCCCATACCATCGAGGCGCTGAAAAAAATATAAACAGCCTTTTTTAAAAAGCCGGGGGGAGGGCATTAATTTCGATTTCATCTATTTCTTCAAAGCGAAGGGGGCTTCGTTTTCTCTTGTGGGCGGGCATTTAGATCGGACACGCTTCGCTTGGTCCGCCCTGCGAAAGTCCGTCCCCCTGCGAGAGCCCTGCTACCAAATTTTACGTTCTAGGGGTAAAACCTACGCTCCAGGGGTCATACCTTGATTTGTGATTTCAAGGATGCAAGCGTATTGATCCATTCTTTTTCCACCTTAAGATGTTTTTGGGTCTCGCCGATCCGCCGGCTCACTGAAGCGTATGTCAGCCCGAAACAGAAGCCGATCGCCTCATTGGCCAGGCCGCGGGGTTCCCGCAACAGATATATCCATAAATCGCGGTTGTCCCCCGTCATCTGATGTGTGCAAGAACAGGTTCATGCCCCTTGGGCCAATAATTCATCACAAAGCAAGGTATGCCGCCTATGACCAGCCACCCGAGCCGGAGAGTCAAGGCAGGACTTGGAAATCACTTTAGACTTGCCATCAACACGGGCAATTTCCCGGCCATATAAGCAGGGTTTATTAATGTTGGCATAATTCTATAGCCATATTTTCAATCTCCATGGCGGACCAAGCACGCAAGGCGTCCTTAGCTCTCGTATGGCGGAGCAAGCGAAGCATGTCCGCCCACAAGACGGGGGTTCACCTTAGTCTGATGTATGCCTATTTTTGCAAATATTAGTATATGTCAAGAACATAATTCATGAACCGTTGAAAAAAGAAGTTTTTAGCATGATCACGACATGTTAGGAGGCGATTTACAGGTGGAGACCCTGAAAATCGGCCCCATTAGCAGGATTTGGTTGTTTTGAGGGGGTCCTCTCAGAAATTCCTGATTGAGGAATCCTTGTTCCGGGATAGACAAGCATTCCCTAGCCGAGCAAAAAATGTTAAAATGGTGCAAATGAGCGTTTCCGTATAAATCCAGTTTTCGACCGCGGGCGCGGGAGGAATCGGCATGGCAACAAAGATAAGTGTTTATTTTCGAACCGAAACGGCGCCCAGCGGGGGGGACGGTGGCCGGCAACCGCTTAAGGTGCGGCAATTGATGCCTGCGGGAGCAAAACTCGTCGCGTTTGCCGACGGGGAAAAGGCCCCGGGCACAGCTGTCGTCGAGGTACAGGGGGAGGCTGACCTGATCCCGGGGACTTGGGTGGAGTTTTCGCCAGACAAGCGGGCGCTCCAGGCCAGCCAATCCGGATACCCTTTTCTTGTCAGGGAAAAACAGCGTTTCGGAGAAAAGCTGACGGTCGATATCGAGCCCTTGGTTATTCTTGACGAAGACGGTTGGACAGCGAGAATGACGCTGTACCCCCCGCTTGAGGGAGGAGCGTTGCCGGAAATCCCTGAGATCCTGGCGGTGCTGGAACAAAGCGGTGTGCGCTGGGGGGTCAGAAAGAAGAATATCGAGGCCTGCATTGATGCCGTTAAGAAGCAAAAGCTGCCCCAGAAGGACCAGGTCATTGCCCGGGGCCGCCTGCCGGTCAACGGGGATGACGCTTGGTTGCGCATCGACGTCCCGTTTGGCGAACAGGCCGGAAAGGAACAGGGCGACGGCCGCATCGATTTTCGGGAGCGGAAATTGTTCCTTGGCGTGGACAAGGGGCAGCTGCTCGCTACAAAAGTTCCGGCGACCGTCGGCATTCCGGGAATCAATGTACATGGCCGGGAAATTCCGCAGAGCCCCGGCAGGGATCTGGCAATCAAGAACTGCGAAAATATAATTTTCGACGCTGAAACGGGGGAGATACGTGCCGCTTTTGACGGCGTGCTGTCGGTTGTTTCGGACTGTTCCCTCAAGGTGACCTCAAAGCTGCTTATCGCCGAAGATGTCGATTTCCACACCGGCAATGTCGACTCGCGGGGCGGCGTGGAAATCAAGGGATCGGTCAAGCCGGGCTTCAAGGTGGTCGCCGGAGGCGACGTGCTCATCGGCGGCGGCGTGGAATCGGCTCATGTCGCCAGCCTCGGCAATATCGTCATCAAGGGGGGAGTGGCGGGGAAGGGGGCGCTCGTCGAGGCCGAGGGCGACGTGGAGGTGCCGGCCGTCCGAAAAGGCATCATCGTAAGCCGGGCGGACGTGCAAATCGGCAGGGAAGCTTATTACACGGAGATCCGCTGTCTCAAGGATATTCATTGTACGGGGCAGTCCAGGGTGGTGGCCTCAGAACTGTTTGCCGGCGGCAGCATTACGGTCTGTGAGGTGGACACCGATTCAAGCCGCAGTTCCCTGGTTGCCGCCGCCACCCTGCCGGAAAGATACATTCGCTATCAGAAGCTGCTGGAGAATTATTTCAAGGCTCAAGCGGCGGTCGAGTCCTGGTATCGCCGGTTCGGAAGCGGCTGTGACGACAGCGAAATCGCCGAACTGAAAGCGGACCTCATCGACGCGAAGAAAGCCGTCACATCCTACAATCTTGTAAGCGGGGCCGACGAACGGGACAAATCGGGCGGCCGACGTCATGCCTGTCGGCAGAAGATAATGGTAAACGGGGTTATTCGCACCGGGGCGATCGTCCGTGTCGGCAATACTGAAACAGCCCTGAAAAAAAACCATGGCCCCGGGTACTTCGCGCTGAACATGGATACCGGGGCAATCGAGTTTCACCCGAAGGCCAAAGGGTCCCACGAACCTGCAGTGGAGGCGGTTTAGGCCTGTGATACCGCAGGAGCAAAGGAGCGTAATGCAATGATTGTCAGGCACTGGATGGAAACCGAAGTTATAACTGTCGCCCCCGACGAGACTGTCGCCGCTGCGAAGAAATTGATGGAAAAACACCGGATCAGGCGTCTTCCGGTGGTGGAAAACGAGGTTTTGGTCGGGGTTGTCAGCCCCCATGATCTGGAAAAGGTCATGCCGTCGATTCTCGATGCGACGTGCAATAACGAGGAGCAGCAGTTCATCGCCGATACGACGGATATGCGAACCGTTATGACCTCGTCGCCGGTTACTATCGAACCGGGCGATACGCTGTTTGAAGCGGCCAGGAAGATGCGGCGCCACCTCATCGACGGCCTTCCGGTCGTGGAAAGCCGGAATCTGGTCGGCATTCTCAGCATCAGCGACATTCTCGACGCTTTTTTGGAGATCATGGCTGTTGACCGGCAGGGCACCCGTTTCGACCTGAAAATCGATCACTCCCCCGAATCCTTCTACAGGTTGATCAAGCCTTTTCAAAAGCGGAACAAGGAAATCCTGGCCATATCCCAGTTCTACAATTACAGCAGGGAGTATCAGTTGCTGACGGTTCAGACGTCGGGCGACGACGACGATGAACTCGTCGAAATGCTGTGGGCGGCCGGTGTCACGGTCGATCGCGTTACGCCCGTTTCCTGAGCCGAGCGCTCCGTTTCCTTCTTTTGCCGGAAAATCAATAAAAAATTTTTTGGCGTATCAATTCAGGCCAGCAAAATTAAGCATAAACCATTGAATTGATGCACCTATTCCATAGACATAGGTGCAATCTCGTAGGGTGGACCAAGCGAAGCGTGTCCACCTTTTCTTCAAAGCCAAGCGGGGCATCGCTTTCCTCATTTGTCACGCCACAGTTTTCCCCCAACGGTTTATCAATAAATCGCGCTTGTCCTTGTCATCCGATGGGACCCGGTGTTTGGACGCCGCTGCATCATGCGCGTTGCTTCGGTATAGGGCGGATTGACAGCAGAAACCACAGGAGCATGCTGATGATCAGCAGGGCGTAAGCAACGATAAATGGTGTGTGCAAAAAGGACCTTACAGCCCGGATGGTGGCTGTGACCCCTTCAGGGCCGTATCCGAATCCGCGCAGAACCACATGCATGCCGCCATGGCTCATGGGCGCAAGCATTCGGATCGCTTCAGTTTGAACAGGCTGCTGATTACGCACCAGGCTGACTTTGACAAAGTTGGCCTGCATATCAAAACGCTCCCGGCTGATCGTGTGTCTGGCCTCCTGGCCTTTGAGTTCGAGCAGCTTTGGATCATTTACAAAGTTTACTTCATGCACCGCAATGCTCCAGCCGGAATCCAGAACGGCTGTCTGGCCGGCTTTCAGCTGCTGCGGCGGATATTTCTGGCCCAAAGCCATTTCCAGGCCATGGAGGATCATAACCAGCCCGAACAACAGGTGAATCGCCGTGAAGACCCATAATCTCAAGGTATTTCTTCCGTTTGGAGCACGCGTCAGGCGGCAGTATATGCAGGCCGCCAGGTTTATTCCCAGAATTGCCGCCAGGACAAGCAGGACAAAAAGCCAGCATAGAACCAGCAGATGGTCGCCTCCCCGGCAGATCAGCCAGCTGCGGACCAAAATTTCGTTCATGGATGCCAGGCCCTTTGAAAAAGAGGTCATATCAGCAACTTTAGCCCCCAGGACAAGCCAGGCAATCAGTACGACGAGCAACCACCCGGTGATATGCAATGAAGCCAGGCGGGTTATGGCTTTATCAGTCATAAAGTTCCTCTCATGGAACGGCCACTGCCAAAACCATCAGCAAGGTGCAAACCATGCCGACCCATGCGTTGGCCATATTTCTTTTCAGGCCGCCGGGAACGTGCAGGGGCAGCATGAGCAGCAGAAACAGGGCCGCGGATTCAAAAAAATTTGCACTCCAGTGCCAGATATCCCCCCAGCCGCGCATGCACCATAGCGTCCCTGAGAGTTCAGCCGACAAAAAAACAATGCCTGCCGCAACCAGGGCGTTGACACCCTGTTTCATGGCAATGGCATCGTTTCGGACTTTTTTGAAGAAAGTGTCCGTCCAGGCGGTGGCAAATAGAAGAAACGCAAACAATGCAAGACCTGCGGCGGTAATGCGCAGAAAAAAGAAAAGCTGGACCGTCAGTGAGTGGTAAATGTAGAAATCAAACCTGAATTCTCCGGCCGCCGTCCACGCAAGGCCCAGTAATGCGGCGGCAAGGATCCGGCCCGGATACCACAACCTGGCCATCCCCGGCCGGTGTGCCGAAAATTCCAGGCAAACGCCCAGAACCAGGGCCATATGCAGGCTGGTCTCATAAAGCCCGTAAACGGGCAGCCGAAAGTTTTCCAGCACACCCGCCAAAGCTGCAGCCAGAGTCAGCGCAAGCGCGAGACAGGACAAAAAACGGGCATGGCCGCGCCTTGCCTGGCGGTTGAACGCAATGCCTGACAGGTAGGCAAAAAAGGCCGCGGCCACCATGATGTTGTAAAAAAGTGAAGGCATATGTTTCCTCTACCCCGGAAAGACGGCAAAATCCGGAACGCTCCCCTGGGTTGACCCCATCAGGTCTTTTGCAAAATCTTCTCCAGAAGGCCGGACATGCAATTTTCCTGGCTGATATCTGCAAATTCCGCCTTTATGTTAAAATGGATCTGAACCTGTTGCGCAAGGGGCCACCGGACCACCCATACCTGTACCGGTGCGGTAAGCTGCAGCAGGCTTTGCAGGCAAGGGGCCCAGCCGCCGCCCCCCAGCTCCAGCGGCCCTACTTCATCAACGATTATCAGGTCTGCCGCGGCGCACCGGCGAACTGACAAGGCCCTTTTCCCCTTTTCCATGCTCAGGGCATCAAACATGTAGGGTATGGGCCGCAGCCCCGGCACCCGCATGGAAAGAAGATGCCTGCGGCCTGTATCCAGCTCAAGGAGTTCAAAACCGTTTCGCATTTTGTTTTTCCAGAGGCCGGGACATGCAATGCCTGCAACCCCTCGTCCATGGCGCCGGGTTTGTTCAGCCAGCTTCAGAATAAAACCGGTTTTGCCTGAATGCCGGTCCCCTGTCAGCAGTATCATCGGCCAAAGTCCCCGACCGGCATGAAATGTTTTTGTCCTCCCCGAAGCCTTGATTCCACAAGCGGCATGCCGTAAAGGCGGCTGAGCTGTTTTTGTGTCAATACAGATTCCACGTCTCCCTGCAGGACTGCATGCCCGGCCTCAAGCAGGACGACCCGGTCGGCTACCGCGGCAACGGCATTCGGGTTGTGCATGGAAGCAAGCACGGTCAGGTTCCGATTCCGGCACAACCTGCGGATTTGATACAGCAGATGGTATTGATTTTGGAAGTCCAAGTGATTTGTGGGTTCATCCAGAAGCATAACCGGCGCCTGCTGGGCAAGAGCCCGGGCTACGGCGGCCAGCTGTCGTTCTCCCCCGGAGATCCGGTTCACCCGGCGCTTTGCCAAATGCGTTGCCCCAATTAGTTCAAGGGCCTGCCAGGCGATTTTTTCATCATCGGCGCCCGGCATTGCAAAACCGCGCAGATGTGGATTTCGGCCCATGAGCACAAGATCGAGCACGGTGAACGGAAAAATCTGCTCGGTTTCCTGCGGAACCAGGCTGATGCATTGTGCCCGGGCCGTGCCGTTTATAAGGTGTGCCGGCTTGTTATTGATCATCATTTTGCCGCTTTCGGGAGTAAGGATCCCGCATAAGCAATGCAAAAGGGTGGTTTTCCCGGATCCGTTGCGCCCCAGAAGGGCGCAGAAACTCCCTGCAGGCACCTCAAGGCCCACCTGGTGCAGGACACGGGAACCATTGTAGGCAAAGCTAATATCTCTGCAAACAAGGCTCATATCCATCCCCTTGCACGGTTGCGGTACAAAAGAAACGCAAACAACGGGCCGCCTGCCATTGCTGTCAGTATGCTCACCGGAAGCTCCGCCGAAGTCAGGCTTCTTGCTGCAAGGTCGGCTGCAAGCAGAAAAGCGCCGCCCATCAGTGCCGTGACCGGTATCATCACCCGGTGATCAGGGCCTGACAGGGTTCTTGCCATGTGTGGAATGACAAGGCCGATCCATCCGATCTGGCCGCAGGCCGAGACGGTCACTGCCACCATCAGCGAACTGATGCCGATGAAAAAAATCCTGTAACGTCTTGGGTTCAGTCCCAGGGAGGTGGCCTGCACATCTCCCAGGGAAAGAATATTGAGTTTGAAGCGCAGCAGGAAAATCAATGCCAACCCCGCCAGAATCACCGGGGCAATCAGGCGCACATCCGCCCATGAGCATCGATGCATGCTGCCCATGACCCAGAAGACGATGGCCGGCAGCTGGCTGTATGGGTCGGCCGTGTATTTCAAAACCATCAGCAGGGCATTGAACATGGATGTGACCACAAGACCGGCCAGAATCAGGACCAGAACCTGGCGCACCGCCACGGCCCTGGCAATGCCGGCGGCAAGTGCCACGGCACTTACGCCGAATGCAAAAGACAGCGCGCGGACAATTCCAAAGGAACTGCCCGGCAGAATCAGTCCCAGGGCCGCGCCAAAGGCGCATCCGGCTGAAACGCCGAGGATATCCGGGGAAACAAGCGGATTCCTGAACAGCCCCTGATAAGCAGCGCCGGAAACGGCAAGACCGGCTCCGCCAAGCACGGCAGCTAAACTGCGGGGCAGGCGCACATCAAAAAAAACCAGGGATTTTGGGCTTGGCTCCAGACGGCCCGGTTCAAGCCAGTCCCGGCCCCAGGCGGCAACATCGGCAAAAGTGAGGTGCATCTGCCCGGTAAACAGGGATAAGAAAAAGAGCATGATCAAAATTGATCCCAGCGCCCATAAGGTTTTCTGATAGCTCATGGACCCGGGTTTCCCTCAGGCGCATCCTGGTTCCGGGTGTGAGGCTCCGGATCTTTGCGTTTAATTTTGTCGTCAAGATGACCGCCCATTTTTCTGAAGCTTTGGCCGAAAAGCGTTTCGTGAAACTCATTTACTTCGCGGACCAGGCATATGTCTTCAAATTTCCGGGGATAAAGCCTGAGCCCGAGCCACATCACCCCAAGGGCCGACAGGGGGGAAGGGAAATCCCAGGGGGCCAGGTTTGAGGGAAAGACATGGATGTCATTTTCCCGCACTGCCGGCAGAAGGGAAAACTGCTTCCGGTTTATAAAAGTTTTTGCCGGAAGGCGGCTCATCGGGCTGATAACGATGCTGTCCGGAGCCCAGGCCATGAGCTGTTCCGGGGAAATTTGCTTAAAATATCCCTGAAGCTCATGGGCCGCATTGACCCCGCCGGCAAGATGAATCATCCGGTCCTGGAGCATGCCGGACGGAGACGTGGACAAAAAGCCGGAAGGACCGGCGTAATATACTGTTTTACGTGCCGCCGGATCCAGGTTCTGCACCCGGTTTCCGACCCGTTCCAGCACCCGGTCCATTGCCTGGATGACCGCATCGGCCCGCCGGGGTTTTCCCATGGCCGAAGCCAGCAGGATCAGTGTCTGCTCGATGGAGTCAAAGGTTTCCGGTGCAATCACCACAGCCGGGCAGCCGGAGTCCCGGAGCCTGTCTGCCAGCCGGACGCCGGTTTTCTGATAATGCAGAATCACAAGATCCGGATCCAGGCTGAGAACGGCTTCAATATTGATTCCGCTGGATTTGGAACCGACTCCCGGCAAATCCGCCAGCTCCGGTGCCACAGCCAGTGCCAGGGGATCGTGTCGCGACGAGTTGTCAAGTCCCACAATGGCGTCTGCCCCTTTCAAGCACAACACCATAAGCGTTGCGGGTTTAAACGTGGTCACCAGGCGGCTGACATTGCCGGGTATTTTGACTTCTCGCCCTGCCGCATCGCTTATGTTCATTTCAGCCCGGATCCGGGATGCCGTGATGAGCAAAAGGCAGCAGGCGATAATAAGAAATACTTTTTTCATATGTCTAAAAACTGGCCTTAACCCCGATAATGGCATTTCGGCCCGGGGAGGGAAAACCGATTTCCGATTCATAGTCCTTGTCAAACAGGTTTTCACATTCCAGCCAGGCCGATAACTTTTCGTTGATTTGCTTTGATATCCGGCCGTTGGCGGTAAAATAGGAGTTTGTGCCCGTGACCTCCCTGTCGGGATCCGCAGGCGTGGGCAGGTCTTCATAGATCTTGTCCACATAAATGCCGCGCAAGTTCAAGCGGGCTTTTATCCATGGAATCAAGGCATCGACGCCAATGACAAACTGGTTTTCCGCCACACCGGCGACCTTTTCCGTAACGGCCAGGGCGCTTTTATTTTCAGCGTCATTGTAGGTGTAATCCATATTTGCGCTCAAACCCCGAATGGGGGTGCACCTGAGCCCGATCTCGGCTCCGGTCATTTCCACGTCTTCAACGTTGATGTAGATATCGTCCCTGAAATCTTCCTCCTGATAATCTCTTGAGATCCAGTCGGAAATATCATGATAAAACCCTTCCACCCGCAGATGGAAAACCCCGGCAAAGGAGCGCTGCACACCCAGTGTATAGTTGATGCTCTGCTCGGAATCCAGAGCCGGGTTGCCGGAGCTGCCTGAGTAAAGCTGGTTCAAGGTGGGAAAGCGGGTTTTTTCCGCCACCGAGCCATAGAGCCGGGTGGTATCGGCAAGTTTCCAGCTCAGTCCGGCCATGGGGTTGGATTCAGCGTCCGTATCGGTGTCTTCCAGGTCAATTTGTCCGGCAAACCGGTCATTTTCGTCAAAAACGGTGGCTTCGGCATCATTGACTTCAAACCAGTCATAACTGACCCCGATCACGGCCGTCAGGCCCCTGTCAAAAAAAAACGCATGCTCTGTGCCGACTGAGCCTGTATAGGAGTCGAATTCGTTGAACGGCAGATTCGAACCTGCCCGGTCTTTGTGGACGTCTTGTTTATAATGGACGGAAAAATGACCGGTATACCAATCTGCCGGGGCAAGATCAGCAATCATGGAGCCGCCCGCGTAGCTGTCATCGAAGGTACTGGTTGCAATTTTTTCGCTCAACCCGGGATCCGCATAAGAGACGTAATCATCTTCGTGTTCATGATAGAACAGTTTGCCCCTCAGGGTCAGCCCGGAAAGGATCTCCTGCTTTCCGCTTAAATCAATGCCCCAGTCGTCATAGGTTTCAAAGCGGCTGAAGTTCGAAAACCCGGCGTCATCTCCCCTGGAGGTAAAGACCCGGTATTCATCGGCATTAAATGGCATACCCCGTTCCGCCTGCATCGCATGCAGGCTGAAAAAATATTCGGAATTCTCGGAAGGGGTGACACCAGCCCGGCCCCAGAAAGTGTCCTGCTCTAAATCGGCGTTGTTTCTGAAACCGCCGTCTTCTGTAATCATGGGCTCCCCCATAAAGCGACGCGCAGGGGTTGCCAATTCCGGACCGAAATCGTTTGACATCCGGAAGCCGTCAGTTTCGCGCCGGCTGTAGCTGAACCAGTAGTTTATTGCACCGACCTGGTTTCCATGCGCCAAAACACTGCGGTGCGTATCATTTTCACCGATTTCCCGGGTGAAGCTGAAGGTGGGTGCCTCGGTGCCTTTTTTAGTGACCACGTTGACGACGGCGATCTGGCTGTTGGCGCCGTACAGCACTGAAGGGGCATTTTTGGTGATTTTAATTTTTGAAATCATTTCCGCCGGAATCTGATCCAGGTTCAACTTGCCATAGTAGGTTTCATAAAAGGGGATACCGTCGATCAGAAACAGGGATTTTTCCGTTCCAAAACCGTGTATGGAGATTTCCGGCTCATTTTTGTTGCCCCGGGTCACCGTGATGCCGGGGGCATAATTCAGCGCCTCAGCAAAGGTCTTGCTTCCGGTCGCCTCAATTTCTTCCCTGCCCATTTCATAACTGATGGCGACATCCTCGTCCCCGGGTTTTGGACCTCTCACCACAATTTCGCCCAATTCAAATGCAGGCTCACTGCCGGGTTGTGCCAGAATCCAGCCGGGCGCCAGCAGCATACATAAAAATCCAATTAAAAGTGCCCTGATTTTACCGTGCACAGCACGCTCCTTTCTCCTTGAAAACGGTTAACAGCAAAGGCGGCAGCCAAATGGAATCGTTATGACTTTTTTGATACCACGATTCATAGGGGAACTATTTGTTCCTGTCAAACAAAATCGCCTTTAACGCACGGTGGTTTCCATATTCATCCACGGATGCGGTACAAAGCATTTTAAATTTAATCCTGCAACGCAAACAGACATAACTGACTGGTTTGCTGTCTTTTTTTCTGTAAAACGGCGAAGTAAAAGCGGAAAGAAGGGGTCTTTGAAAACTGAAACCCTGCATTTTGTCGATATTTCGTTACGAATAATCGCGGTATCGGTATCCATGTTCCCCCGCATGCGGTTTTATTCACCGTTTTACGGCCCATTGCGGGATTTTGTATTATTGGCTTTATTCCTGCAGTATATTTATATATGCAATAAAAATATAAATGGTTTTTT
>P_1C_Sed_2_UnCtyDRAFT_1000170_pt1 | contig 20379 bp, 14 predicted proteins | sample Pon1CUnioCityCA_4_FD_10229 | JGI IMG/M metagenome (IMG submission 10229) | reverse complement strand
TACTGAAGCACTGAAAGCCCCTCGCGAAAATTGGCGGTAATGGGGGTTTCAATAATTTCACCGGATGGCTTGGCCATCAATCCCCGCATGCCAGCCAGCTGCCGCATCTGATCACGGCTACCCCGAGCTCCGGAGTCAGCCATGGTGAAAATTGAATTGACCACGTCGTTGCCGTCCGACGAAATCCGGTCGGCCAGGCGCTTATCCATTTCAGCCGTTTGCCCCTCAGAGGCCCGCTCGGTGTATGGCGTCTGCATGGCGTCCATCATTTCATCAGCGATTTCATCAGTTGCTTTAGCCCAGATATCCACGACCTTGTTGTATTTCTCCCCTTGGGTGATAAGGCCCTCGGTATACTGTCGATTAATTTCGGCCACCTCATTTTCAGCCCGACCGATGACACTCCACTTGGTCTCCGGAATAATCATATCGTCGATACAAATAGACAAACCACCGGCGGTTGACATCTTATAGCCCATGTCTTTGAGTTGGTCGGCCAGAATAACCGTTGCCTTGGGACCTTTATGCCGGTAGGTGTAATCCACCAGGTCGCGCAGCCCCTTTTTGTTCAAGACCTTGTTGACCATATCAAAGCTGATTTCCGGCCTCCGTTCGATGACCTGGAAGAGATGGTGCTTGCCGCCGGAATAGACCAGCTGGCTGACTTCACCGTCATTTAATGAAAAAACCGTATCCGCGTCCTGGTCGCTGATCTGAAAAATTTCCTGGAACTCGTCTTTTTCCAGCAATCCGATATTGCCGTTGTATGTTTTGTCAAACGCCTCGGAATACTCATGAACCAGCTCTGGAAAGGACCGGCCCGACTCGACCGCATCTACAACCGTTTCAACCGTCTGCTTGGAGGAGACCATGATATGGCGCAGCACATAGCTCTCACCTTTCGGGACCAGCTCCCACAACAGCACGCGTCCGACCGTGGTGTCGAAGCGCTGCTGGTTGATTCGCACCTGGACTTTTGCATGCAAATCAACCCTGCCGGCATCAAAGGCGGAACGAACTTCCTCGGGATTGGAAAACCGCATCCCCTCCCCCTTGGCACCGACTGCCCCGAAAGTCATGTAATACAGGCCCAAAACAATATCCTGGGTGGGTACGATAACCGGACTGCCGTTGGCCGGCGACAGGATATTATTGGACGCCAGCATTAACACGCGGGCCTCGATCTGAGCTTCCAGTGACAGCGGAATATGGACCGCCATCTGGTCACCGTCAAAGTCGGCGTTAAAGGCCGTGCACACGAGGGGGTGGAGCTGAATGGCTTTTCCCTCGATCAATACCGGCTCAAACGCCTGAATACCCAGACGATGCAAGGTAGGTGCACGGTTTAGCATCACGGGATACTCCTTGACCACTTCATCCAGCGTATCCCATACTTCCGGGCTTTTGCGTTCCACCCACTTCTTGGCGCTTTTAACGTTGGTGACAATCCCTTTTTTCTCCAGCCGGTGATAAATAAACGGCTTGAAAAGCTCAAGGGCCATCTGCTTGGGAATACCGCACTGATGCAGCCGCAGATTCGGGCCGATACTGATAACCGACCGCCCCGAATAATCCACCCGTTTGCCCAGCAAGTTCTGACGAAATCGCCCCTGCTTGCCCTTGAGCGTTTCACTCAAGGACTTCAGGGGTCGCTTGTTGGTGCCGGTAACCACCCGGCCCTGCCGGCCGTTATCGATCAGCACGTCCACAGATTCCTGGAGCATCCGCTTTTCATTGCGAACAATAATATCCGGGGCATTTAAATCCATTAACCGCTTCAGGCGGTTGTTCCGGTTAATGACGCGGCGGTATAGATCATTTAAATCCGAGGTTGCAAATCGCCCGCCCTCAAGCGGCACCAGGGGTCGGAGCTCAGGGGGAAGCACCGGAATGGCTTCCAGAATCATCCATTCCGGATCCAGCCCGGACTGGCGAAAAGCCTCCACCACCTTCAGGCGTTTGGCGAACTTTTTGCGTTTGGCTTCAGAGCCGGTATTTTGCAGCTCTTCGCGAAGTTCATTATAGACCGCCGGGATATCCACCCGGCTTAATAGTTCTTTGATGGCCTCGGCCCCTGTGCCGGCTTCAAACTTATTGCCGTAAAGCTCCAGAGCCTCCCGGTACTTGTCCTCAGAGAGCAGCTGAAGCCGGGAAAGACCGGTTTCCTTAGGATCGATAACGATGTAGTTGTCAAAATAGATGACCTTTTCCAGCGACTTCAACGTCAGATCGAGAAGGTTGCCGATCTTGCTGGGAAGGCTTTTCAAAAACCAGATATGGGAAACCGGGGCCGCCAGATCGATATGGGCCATACGCTCCCGCCGAACCTTGGATTGGATGACCTCGACCCCGCATTTCTCACAGATCACCCCCCGGTGCTTCATCCGCTTATATTTGCCGCAGTTGCACTCATAATCCTTGGTGGGGCCAAAAATCTTGGCACAGAAAAGACCATCGCGTTCCGGCTTAAATGTCCGATAATTTATGGTTTCCGGCTTTTTAATCTCCCCGTAGGACCAGCTTCGGATCAATTCCGGGGAAGCCAGCGCAAGCTTTACGCCTTTATATAACCTTGGATTTTTGGGCTTGATGAAAAAATCGTACAGTGTCTCCAATATAATTCTCCTTATTCCTTGTCCTCGATAAGGTTTATGTCGAGTCCAAGACTCTGCAATTCTTTGGTCAGTACGCGGAAGGATTCCGGCAAACCGGGTTCAAACACATTCTGACCCTTTACAATTTTTTCATACATCCGGGTCCGCCCCGCCATATCATCGGATTTGACGGTTAGAAATTCCTGAAGGGTATGGGCCGAACCATAGGCTTCCATGGCCCAGACTTCCATTTCACCCAGACGCTGGCCGCCAAATTGGGCCTTCCCCCCAAGGGGCTGCTGAGTAACAAGAGAATAGGGTCCGATTGACCGCGCATGCAGCTTGTCATCCACCAGATGATGCAGTTTGAGCATATACATGGTGCCAACAGTAATTTGGCCGTCAAAGGGCTCACCCGTGCGCCCGTCAAAAAGGGTTGCCTGTCCGGTTTGATTCAGACCGGCCTCGGAGAGCAGCTCTTTGATTTCCTCCTCACGGGCGCCGTCAAAAACCGGGGTGGTCATATGAACGCCCGCCGGGTAGTTGCCGGCGAATTCCAATAATGAGTCTTCAGTCATATCATTGAACTGATTTTCGGCCGCGGAGCCGGAAAAAATCAGCTTGAACTTCTCCCTCAGCGCGTCGGTTTTGGCATCTCTTATCAGTTCGTTCAACTGATCGCCCAGGCCGCTTGCCGCACGCCCCAGATGAATTTCCAAAATCTGGCCCACATTCATCCGCGAGGGTACCCCCAAAGGATTTAACACCATATCCACGGCACGGCCATCCTCGAAATAAGGCAAATCCTCCTCCGGCAAAAGTCTTGAGACGACCCCCTTATTGCCGTGCCGCCCGGCCATTTTATCGCCAACCGAGAGTTTGCGCTTCATGGCCACATAAATTTTGATCATCTTGATCACACCCGGCGGCAGGTCATCGCCGCGTTCAATGGAGCTGACCTGATGGTCAAAAGCCTGTTTGGCCATTTCCACCTGCTCCCGGTAGCGGGAGATAATATCCTGAACCTTTTCATTGACTTTGGCATCTTTCAAGGCCAGGGCCTCGAATTTGGCCAACGCTACATCGTCGAGCTGCTTCGGGTCAATTCGTGTATCCTTGGTCACCCGCACCGTTTTGCCGTCCGAAAAATCTTCAGCGCACTGCCGGCCTGATATCAGCTCATTGATTTCCCTTCTTGCCGTCTCGCCGATTATCTTTATTTCATCATCCCGGTCTTTTTCCAGCTGCGAGATTTCATCCCCCTCGATGGAGCGTGACCGATCATCCTTGTCGACGCCGCGCCGGGAGAACACCTTAGCATCGATCACGATCCCGTTAACACCGGGCGGCACGCGCAGGGAGGTATCTTTGACCTCGCCCGCCTTCTCCCCGAAAATGGCGCGCAACAGCTTCTCTTCCGGCGACAATTGCGTTTCCCCCTTAGGCGTTACCTTGCCAACAAGGATGTCGCCGGGGCCGACCTCGGCACCCAGACGAATAATTCCGCAATCATCCAGATCCCCCAATGCTTCATCGCCTACGTTGGGTATATCCCGGGTAATTTCCTCCTTGCCAAGCTTGGTATCCCGGGCAAGAACCTCAAATTCCTCGATATGAACTGAAGAAAAGACACCGTCCTTGACCAGGCGTTCACTGACCAGGATTGAATCTTCAAAGTTATAACCGCCCCAGGGCATGAACGCGACCATGACATTTTTGCCCAGCGCCAACTCCCCCTGGTCCGTGGCCGGTCCATCAGCAATGATTTCACCGGCATTCACCCAGTCGCCCTTGTTTACGATGGGGCGCTGATTAAAGCAGGTATTCTGGTTGGACCGAACAAATTTCGACAAATTGTAAATGGATACATTTTTATCACCGGGATCTCCGGACGGTTCATGCCGCAATACGATGCGCCCGGCATCCACGCTGACAACGATTCCAGCGCGCTTGGCCACAATGGCCACCCCGGAATCTTTGGCCACAACGCCTTCGTTACCCGTACCCACCAAGGGTGCGCTGGGCTGAAGCAGCGGCACTGACTGGCGCATCATGTTGGATCCCATGAGGGCCCTGTTGGCATCGTCGTTCTCAAGAAACGGGATCAGGGAGGCAGAAGCGCTGACCAACTGATTGGGAGAGATATCCATCAACTCGATCTGCTCCCTGCCAATCTGCATGAATTCGCCTTCCACCCGGGAGATTACCAGTGGATTGACATACTCGTTGTTCTCATTGACCGGGGCATTGGCCTGGGCAATGGGGTGATCCTGTTCTTCAAAAGCGGAGAGCATCCTGATTTCATCGGTTACCCGCGCATCCTTCACCACCCGGTAAGGGGTTTCAATAAAACCGTATTCATTGACCCGGGCGAAGGTGCTCAAAGAAACAATCAGCCCGATATTAGGACCTTCAGGCGTCTCAATGGGGCATATCCGTCCATAATGGGAGGGATGTACGTCACGCACTTCAAATCCCGCCCGGTCCCGGGTCAAGCCGCCCGGTCCCAGGGCGCTCAAACGCCTTTTATGTGTGGTCTCGGACAAAGGATTGGTCTGATCAAGGAACTGGGACAGCTGACTGGTCCCGAAGAACTCTTTGACCACTGCGGACACGGGCTTGGGATTAACGAGATCATTGGGCATCAGGGCATCCACTTCCTGCATGCTCATGCGCTCCTTAATGGCGCGCTCCATCCGCACAAGCCCTATACGATACTGATTCTCCAGAAGTTCCCCGACTGCCCGCACCCGTCGGTTGCCGAGATGGTCAATATCGTCAACAGCTCCCTGGGTGTCGCGCAATTCCACAAGAGTTTTGGTTGTCAGCAGAATATCCTCTTTTCTGAGAATGCGGATATCCAGCGGCGTTTCAATCCCCAGCCGATGGTTGAGCTTTAAGCGGCCAACGCCGGATAAATCGTAATAAGCGGTCTTAAAGAATAAATGATCGATAAACTCCTGGGCTACCTCAGCAGTTGCCGGGTTTCCCGGCCGGAGCCGGCGATATATATCAAGCAGCGCCTCCTCCTTTGTTTCCACCTTGTCGACCGCCAGCGTCTTTTGAACGGCGTTGCTGGCATACGGGCCCTCCATGAAAAGCACCTCGAATTCTGACACTTCGGCCTCAAGGAGTGCATCCAGAAGCTTTTCATCAAGGGAATCATTGGATTTAGCGATAACCTCCCCATTGGCATCCACCAAATCGGCAGCGATAACACGTCCGGAAAGGTCTTCACGCGCCATGGGAATCAATTCCACGCCAGCTGACTGAAGTTCCTTAATCGCCCGCTTGGTAAACATCCGGCCCTTGCGGACAGCAACTTCCCCCGTCTCCGGATTGATCACATCAGCTGAGGGACGCTGGCCTTTCAGAAAATCAAAATCGAGTTCCCGTAAAAACTGCCCGTCTTTTATATGAATCTTTTCTTTGTCATAAAAATAAGAGAGAATGTCGTCATCCGAATACCCCAGCGCTTTAAAAAGAAGGGTTACCGGAAATTTCCGGCGGCGGTCAATCCTTATGTAGACAATATCTTTGGGATCGATTTCCATATCGATCCAGGAGCCACGAACCGGAATGATACGGGCCGTATAAATAATTTTGCCGCTGGAATGCGTTCGGCCCTTGTCGTGGTCAAAAAACACGCCTGATGAGCGGTGCAGCTGACTGACCACCGCCCGCTCGGTCCCGTTGATGATAAAGGTCCCTTTTTCCGTCATCAAAGGAAGCGTACCAAAATAAATTTCCTGCTCCTTGATGTCTCTGATGTTAGAAACCCCCGAACCTTTGTCGACATCATAGACGACCAAACGAACCCGGAGACGCAAGGCGATTTCATAGGTCATCCCGCGGTTGATACATTCATTGACCGAATGCTTCACCTCAGCGAAATGATAGGATACAAATTCCAGGGATGCGGTGCCGGTAAAATCCTTAATCGGAAAAACCGAATTGAAAACTGACTGCAACCCGATGTCCTGTCGCACTTCCGGGGCCACTTCCATCTGAAGGAAGCGCTGGTAGGACTCTCGCTGCATCCCGATCAAATCCGGTATATCCACAATGGATTTGATCTGACCGAAATTTTTTCTGATGCGTTTATATTTCGGCGGATTCTCTGTCATAATATCTCCAAAAAAAATGTCAAAAAACTATGAAACACGGCCGCCCGGAGGCATTCCGGGCGTACGTGTGAAAGAAGCAAAATTGCTTATAAGGCGGTGCTTATTTGATTTCGACGCTGGCGCCCGCCCCTTCAAGTTGTTCTTTGATTTTGTCGGCATCTTCCTTGACGATGCCTTCCTTGACGGGCTTGGGCGCCTCCTCAACCAGGGCCTTGGCTTCTTTGAGTCCGAGACCGGTAATCGCCCGCACTTCTTTGATGACCTGGATTTTTTTATCGCCGGCGCCGGTTAAAACAACATCAAACTCCGTCTTTTCTTCTTCAGCCGGGGCTGCTTCGCCGCCTCCGCCAGGCGCGCCGGCCACAGCCACGGGGGCGGCTGCCGATACACCGAATTTTTCTTCCATTTCCTTAATCAGATCCGAGAGTTCCAGAACCGACATGTTGGCGATGAATTCAACTACATCATCTTTGCTTATATCTGCCATTTTATATCCTCCAAACTATATTCTCAAAGTTGATGGCTTCATGAAAAGTCCAGGGCCGGCGCTTCGCCTGGTCCCATAAAATGGTCCAATAAAAACCTGGATTGAAATCATCCAAGGGTTTATGCGAATCCTCGGCTCTCTAACTTGCCATCCAAAAGTGAATTTTTACAAGATCGTTGTGTTTCATTGCATCCAAATTAGTTTATGCTGCTTCTTTCTGATCCTTGATGGCCTGCAAAACATAAACCAGCCGCTCGGGCACGTTATTGAGCGCTCTCACAAAACCGGTGGGCACATTGTTCATCACTGAAAGCAGCTGGCCCAGCAAAATTTCGCGCGGCGGCAAATCCGCCAGGCTCTTGATGGCATCGGTATCCAATGCCTTACCATCCATGACCCCGCCCTTAATTTCAAGTTTTTCATTTTCCTTGGCGAAATTAACCAGCGCCTTGGCCGGCTGAACCGGATCATCGTAGCCTACGGCAATGCCTGTAGGACCTTGAAATGTATCGGTCATCAAGGCGACATCCGAGCCGTCGGCTGCGCGGATCAGAAGCCGGTTCTTGACCACCTGGTACTCAACGTTTGCCTCTCCGAGTCGACGACGCAATTCGTTGAGTTTACCAACATTTAAGCCCTTGAAATCAGTAGCGATCACTATCGCCGATCGCGAGAATTTCTCAGTGAGCTCTTCAACGAGTTCTTTTTTCTTTTCAAACCGCAAACTAAAAACACCCCCCTTCTGATGCTGTAAAAACCAAGGTGTTCACAGTATCAGAACACCTGCCTCGGTAGGCCGGAACCGATAGTTCCGATTAAACACGCATGAACAGTGAACCTACGGTCTTTGACAGACTATTAATTTTGATGGCTCCATGCGAAGTGGAACCGCTGCCTTGTGCGCGACCCGAAGCTTCCAATTCAACCCAGTGATCTTCATGACCCGGAATTCCGGCGGCTCAAAACTAAACCGGTTCATAGCCTTCTTTCTTTGCCATTGCGAACCCATATTTACGGGTTCATCAATTTGGATGAACCGGTCCTATTTTAACAACTCTTTTACATATGTGGGGTCTACCTTGAAACTTGGCCCCATAGTCGTCGAAATCGCAATACTGCGGATGTAGGTACCTTTGCTGGCCGGTGGTTTCATCCGAACGAGCATATCAACAAATGAATTGATATTATTCATCATTTTTTCACTTCCGAATGAGACCTTGCCCATGGGTGCATGCACAATGCCGCCCTTTTCCACCCGAAAGTCAATCTTCCCGGCTTTGAGCTCATTGATGGCCTTTTCCAGATCAAAGGTTACCGTTCCGGTCTTGGCATTCGGCATAAGCCCCCGGGGACCTAATATTTTACCGATTTTCCCGACAGAGCCCATCATATCGGGTGTGGCCACAGCCTTATCAAATCCCAGCCAACCACCTTTAATCTGCTCAACCAGCTCGTCAGCGCCAACAAAATCGGCTCCGGCATCAAGCGCCTCTTTTTCTTTTTCACCTTTGGCAAACACGACGATACGGACTTCTTTGCCTGTTCCATGGGGCAAAACAACGGAACCGCGTACCATCTGATCCGCATGCCGAGGATCGACGCCAAGCTTAACAGCAATATCCACTGTTTCATCAAACTTGGCAAATGATGCATTCAAGGCCCCCTCAACGGCTTCCTGAAAGGAATAGCGCTGCCGGGTCTCGAAACTTGCCTTAGCGTTTTTATATTTTTTTCCACGTTTATGCATGATTTGCGTCTGACTCCTTTTTGCCGATTAAACAACCTCGAGGCCCATACTCCTGGCCGTTCCTTCAATAATTTTACAGGCCTTATCCATATCGACTGCGTTTAAATCCGGCATTTTCTTCCTGGCTATTTCCTCTACCTGATCCCGGGATACCTTGCCGACTCTGTCAGCCTTCGGGTCGCCGGCACCTTTAGCAATTCCAGCAGCCTTCTTTAATAAAATGGCAGCCGGCGGGGTTTTGGTGATAAAGGTAAAGGATTTATCCTGATATACGGTTAAAACAACAGGAATAATCATCCCTTCGTCATTGGCAGTCCGGGCATTAAACGCCTTGCAGAAATCCATGATGTTTACCCCATGCTGACCCAATGCCGGACCAATCGGGGGTGATGGATTCGCCTTTCCAGCCTCTACTTGAAGCTTGACCTGCGCGATCACTTTTTTCGCCATGTCAATTCTACTCCCAACTTAGCTTTTGATGGCTTCGTAAAAAGCCAAATATCTGCGTTGCGCTACATCCTTTAAGGATTTGCGGCGCCCAAAATTTAACGGATTTTTAACTCTGTGCATTGCCATCCATTATATGAATTTTTACGATACCATCAATTTTTGGATACCTGTACAAAATCCAGTTCAACGGGGGTGGAACGTCCGAAGATGCTCACCAGGACTTTAACCTTGCCCTTCTCCGGGTTGACATCTTCCACGGTTCCGTTGAAATTGGTGAACGGACCGTCTATTACGCGTATTTCATCGCCCGGTTCAAAATAGTATTTGGGTTTGGGATGGCTCTTACCCGCTTCCATGCGACTGAGTATCTGCTCGGCCTCTTTGTCCGGGATGGAAACAGGTTTATCCCGCCCCCCCAGAAACCCGGTCACCTTGGCCGTGGATGTAACCAAATGCCACGTTTCCTCATCAAGTTCCATCTGAATCAGAATATAGCCGGGATAAAATTTTCGGTTCGAGGTCTTACGTTTGCCTTTAACCAATTCCACAACTTGTTCTGTAGGAACCACGACTTCCCCGAATTTCTCCGGATGCCCGCAGGACGCAATCCGCTCTTCAAGGTTTTTTTTCACCTTGACCTCAAATCCGGAATAAACGTGAATGATGTACCACTTAAGCGCCATTCGGCACTCCTTTTTATAAAATCAACCGAACCACACTGGACAACCCGATATCGACCATCCCCAAAAACAGAGCGATCGCAAAAACAAAAACGAGTACCACTATAGTCGAGCCGATCGTTTGCTTCCTCGAGGGCCAGGTAACTTTGCTCAGTTCGATTTTAACTTCTCTTAAAAACTGGATCCATTTGCCGAAATAGCGATCCACCAAGCGCAAAACAAAAGATTGCCCCGCAGGCGAGGCCTTTTTTGCAGAAGCCACGCGTTTTTGCTTCTTCTCCTTTGCCGCCCCTGCAGAAGATGCGCCGCCGCTGCCAGCTGCTGCTGCCTGGGAGGTATTCCCGCCGTTATCCTTTCCGGATTCCGCCGCGGTCTGGGACGTAGATTTCTTTTTCTGCGCAGCTGGTTTCTTTTTTTGTATACGCGCCATTGCGTCTCCTAAAACAATGAAATCTCAAAATTGATCAGCATCTGAAGAACCTATGGGTTTTCAAGTTTTGAGCGTACCCACCGATATATGGTGGCAGGCCAGGAGGGATTTGAACCCCCAACCACCGGATTTGGAGTCCGACGCTCTGCCGTTAGAGCTACTGGCCTGCATATCAAAAATCGATCTCGAGTAAACAGGAAGGATTTTTCCAGCAACGAAAAACCCGTTTGCCGAAATTCCTACTTGGTTTCTTTATGCAGGGTGTGCGAGTGGCAAAACCTGCAGTATTTTTTGAATTCAAGCTTGTCCGGCTTGGTACGCTTATTTTTTGTTGTCGAATAATTTCTTCGTTTACACTCAGTGCAAGCGAGCGTGATATTAACTTTCAACGGTGGCTCCCTGTCCTATTTTATTCGATGATGTCACTGACGACGCCGGCACCAACTGTCCGGCCGCCCTCGCGAATCGCAAACCGAAGCTCTTTCTCCATCGCAATCGGGGTGATCAGCTCTGCCTTGATCTTTACATTATCTCCCGGCATCACCATTTCAACGCCTTCCGGCAGGGTCAATATCCCGGTCACATCGGTTGTCCGGAAATAAAACTGCGGCCGATAACCGCTGAAAAACGGCGTGTGCCGACCACCTTCATCCTTGCTCAACACGTAGACCTCCGCCTCAAACTTCATATGCGGCGTAATCGACTTGGGCGCCGCCACTACCTGGCCGCGCTCCACATCATCGCGTTTGATCCCGCGCAGCAACAGACCCACATTATCGCCGGCCTGACCCTGGTCCAGTATCTTGCGAAACATCTCAACACCCGTACACGTCGTGCTGATCGTCTCGCCAAAGCCCACGATCTCGACCTTGTCGTTGACCTTGATTACCCCGCGCTCAGCCCGGCCCGTTACAACCGTTCCCCGTCCCGAAATCGAGAACACATCCTCTACCGGCATCAGAAACGGCTTGTCCACATCGCGCTCCGGCTCCGGGATAAATGAATCAATCGCATCCAGAAGCTCCCAGATGCACTTGGTATCCTCACCATCCGGATCATCGGACTCCAGTGCTTTGAGCGCACTGCCCCGGATGATCGGCGTGTCATCGCCCGGAAAATCGTAGGAACTCAGCAGCTCGCGCAGTTCCAACTCCACCAGCTCGATCAGCTCCTCGTCATCCACCATGTCGCACTTGTTTAAAAATACCACGATCTGCGGCACGCCCACCTGCCGCGCCAGCAGTATATGCTCCCGGGTCTGCGGCATCGGGCCGTCGTCTGCGCCCACCACCAGGATCGCCCCGTCCATCTGGGCGGCTCCGGTGATCATATTCTTGATATAGTCCGCGTGGCCCGGACAGTCCACATGCGCATAATGCCGATTGACCGTCTGGTACTCCACGTGCGCCGTGGATATGGTGATCCCCCGGGCCTTCTCCTCAGGCGCTTTGTCGATCTTGTCAAACGCCACGTACTCGGCCATCCCCTTTAAACCGCAGTTCTTGGTAATCGCTGCGGTCAGCGTCGTCTTGCCATGGTCGATATGGCCAATCGTCCCCACATTCACATGCGGCTTCGTCCGCTCAAACTTCTGCTTTGACATCTTAATTTTCCTCCCCGTTCTTTATGGCATCCGGTTATACTTTTAAAAACGGTTCATATTGTTTTTAATGGCCTGTCAACAATGAAACGGTGTCCAAAAAGTGGAGCCCACGACCGGACTTGAACCGGTGGACCTCTTCCTTACCAAGGAAGCGCTCTACCGTCTGAGCTACGTGGGCTGACCAGTAAATTTTGGAGCGGGAGACGAGACTCGAACTCGCGACATCCAGCTTGGAAGGCTGAAGCTCTACCAGCTGAGCTACTCCCGCCCGACGCATAACCTCAAAAATTGAGCAACGCCTCCGTTGTCTAACTTCAAGGGGGTTCAGTGATGTAGTGTGTCGATCCCGGGAACCGAAATCTCCTACATGCATCCAATAAATGTGTGGTGGTGGGGGGAGGATTTGAACCTCCGAAGGCTGCGCCGGCAGATTTACAGTCTGCTCCCTTTGACCACTCGGGAACCCCACCAGATAATTTCTGGAGCCAGCGGAGGGATTCGAACCCCCGACCAACTGATTACAAATCAGTAGCTCTGCCGACTGAGCTACGCTGGCCTGTCATCAGTATTTTCATTGGCAAAAAGGCAGGCAATCAGCGCTTGCTGTCAATGCCCGGCTATTGAAGGTATCGCCGCCCCAATCCTGACGATCCTTTCAGCCGATGTTTATTGCTCAGCCGATGTTTATTGCCCTGAAACCAAAGACTCCGCTTATCCGAGATGCCGCCTCATGACTCGCCTGTACGGGCAAGCCGTGCGGCTCAATGAATAATCAGCTAAAGTATAATTTGACTCTTATAAACTTGTATTGACTGCTTGTCAATTTTTTTCTGATAATTTTTTGATTTTTTTATTGCCGACTGTTTCACCTGCCCATCCAGGTTGCACTTTTCGTCCTGACCGACAGAGTTCTGATATTTTAAGTCCTTGACAGGCAAGGGATCTTCAAGTAAATCTTCCCCAAAATATTTCTTGTTGCCCTATCTTTTTCCCTTACAATTTGGTAAAGTGTAAGTCTATGCCACATCAATTTTAAAGACGCAAGAGAAATTACAAACCCCCTTCTGAGCGCCAGAACTCAGAATTTTATTTAAACGAGGACTTTATGCCGTATTCACAACCTGCTAACCCCGGCTTTGCCTGTGTTCGACTGATATTAATCGCATTGTTGATATCAGTAATTGCCGGCTGCTCCAGTTTCCCTTCGATTATCGGCGCCCCTGCCCAGCCTGAAAAAAAGGCTTACGAAAGCACACCCGCCGAATCCTCCTATGAGCCGGAGGAGCCCTCGAAGAGTGCCGCTGTCAACCAATCGCGCACTGAAGCTGAAGCTTTGCTCGCTGAAGAGCCACTTCCTAGCGATTCACCCGGTGAAGATGAAAACGCTATCGATTACCTGCAGCCCGTTGCGGAGCAAGAGGATTTGGGTGAAGATAGCAGGGCTGATGATCCGGCTCCTGAAACTGAGTCCACCATTCAGGCGGAAATAGATCAGGCCCTTGATTATTATGAGGCTTCCCAGGATTTCTGGCAGCAGGGCGAGCTTGACAATGCCCTGCATGCCCTTGACCAGGCATATGAACAGATAATTCAAGTTGATACATCGCAGATGCCCAAATTTATACAACAAAAAGATGACCTGCGGTACATGATCTCCAAGCGCATCCTGGAAATCTATGCCTCCCGGCACAGCACGGCAAAGGGCAACCACAATGCCATTCCCCATGAGATGAACGAACATATCAAAAAAGAAGTGGAACGATTTACCAAGGGGAAGGGCCGCGACTTTTTTATCCGTTCATACAAACGCTCCGGCAGATACCGCCCCTTTATTCTCAAAGAACTAAAAAAAGCGGGGCTTCCTGAAGATCTTTCCTGGCTTCCGCTGATTGAGAGCGGGTTTAAAACCAGAGCCCTTTCCAGAGCCCGGGCGCTTGGGCTTTGGCAATTTATCTCCTCGACCGGATATAAATTCGGTCTTAAACGGACCCGCTATATCGATGAACGCCTAGACCCCTATGCGGCCACTCATGCCGCCATTGCGTATCTTAAAGAACTCCATGACATGTTTGGAGACTGGACCACTGTGATGGCCGGTTATAATTGCGGTGAGTACCGGGTTTTGCGCACGATTCGGAACCAGAACGTCAATTATCTGGACAATTTCTGGGATCTGTACCGCCTCCTGCCACGCGAAACCGCCCGGTATGTCCCTAAATTCATGGCTGCGCTCCACATTGTTAACAATCTGGAGAAATACGATATGGCCGACGTCCAGGTGTACCCGCCGGTTCAATTTACAACCGTCAATATTAAAAAACAGATGTATTTAAAAGATATTGCCAAAGCCCTGGATCTTGACAAAGAAACGCTGCTGGATTTAAACCCGGAGCTCAGGTACAAACTTCTTCCCGAGGATGCATATGAATTAAAAATTCCACCGGAGAAAAAACAAACCCTTCTGGCCAAACTGGACCAGATACCCGAATTTTCCCAAACAACTCCCGGCATCGCTTATCACCGGGTACGGCGCGGCGAAACCCTTTCCACCATTGCCAGTCGCTACCGCACAACAGTCAGCCAGATCGCTTTATACAACAACATTCACCGCCAGAATTACATTGTTGCCGGCAAAATCCTAAAAATTCCCCAGTCAGGTACAATCGAGAGTATGGGCTCCAGTTCCACACCCATCACTTACAAAGTCCGCCGGGGTGATTCGCTCTGGACGCTGGCCAAACGATATAATACCACCACTAAAAAAATTCAGGCCCTGAATAATTTAGATTCCGTCAATCTCTATATTGGCCAAACACTTAAAATCCCGGGCAAGCACCAAGCGGGGCAGACCAACAAGGTCTACCGGGTAAAACGCGGCGACTCCCCCTATTCAATTGCCAAAAAACACAATATGAGCCTAAACAGCTTACTGAGGGCCAATAATCTCACAAAACAAAGTACGATTTATCCGGGCCAGCGCATCCAAGTCAAATAAGCCCCCGTAGCTCAGTGGATAGAGCAATGGATTCCTAATCCATGTGCCGCAAGTTCGATCCTTGCCGGGGGCACCACTTTTTCGGTGTATATTGGAATTTCGTTTCGCCCCCCAAAGCCTGTACATCAATGGATACGGTCGATTATAAATCTTTGGACAGGGGGCTTTTATAACGCGTTATGGCTTCCTCTACGGCATGTCTGACTGTCGGTTTCGTCCTGCTCTGGAACTCTGGTTTCATCGGTGCGGAATATGGCCTGCCGTTTACCGGACCGTTTACCCTTCTGTTTTGGCGTTATTGGGCGCTCACAGGCCTTCTTCTGATTTACCTGACCCTAAGCGGCCGGCTACGTTGGCCGGGCTTTTACGATGCCTCCATTGCATCGCTTGTCGGGTTCCTGGCACATGGCGTATGGCTGGGCTGCGTACTCTTCTCATTGCAGCACGGGGTTCCCGCGGGCATTGTTGCCCTTGTCGTGGCGCTCCAGCCGATGCTCACGGGGGCCTTGTCCGGTCCCGTTGTGGGGGAACCTACGCCCCTGACCCGCTGGTTCGGATTGTTCGTCGGATTCTGCGGGGTTATTATCGCCGTGGGCGCCCGAACCGATCTGAGCGATGCCGGATCCGTTTTTGGCTACTTTATTCCGTTCGGGTCCGTGGTCGGCATAACGGCGGCAAGTCTGCTTCAAAGGTACATAGAGGTGCACGGCCGCGCTCATCGCCTTCCCCTGGATATCTCGCTTTTCTACCAGAGCCTGGCTACTGCTTTGGCCGCAACGATCCCCGCCATAGGGCTTGAGAGTTTAGCGACCCGCTGGGAACCGACGTTCATAAGCGCTATGCTGTGGCTCATTATCAGCGTCTCGCTGGCAGCTTACGCCTTGATGTGGCGGCTGCTTTCGCGGCTCGATGCAACGCGTGTGGCAAGCCTGTTTTATCTGGGGCCACCGGCAACCATGATAATGGCATGGGTTGCATTCGGCGATACGCTTCGGTCAACGGACGTCATTGGTCTGATTATAGTGACAGCGGGCGTTATAGTGATTCAGCGGAAATAATTGAGTGAAGAATCCAAGGATTGCCCTGGAATGCATTATACTGGCGACGCCGGACGATATAGCCGGCCATGTTTAAACAGGGGAGAAAAATTTGACTGAGTTTTCGTATAATTATTATTTCAGCGAACGCCACTTTTTCGCCGCTGGATCACGGCATGATGGAAGGCCGGAATTTTTTTATCAAAGGTGTATACGAAGCCCCTCCGCGTAAAGCCAGGAGAATTTCCAGAATCCCTGCTTCTTGATCACGACGGGTTCCGTGACTTTGAGGTTGCGTTCGATGTATATGTCAAACCCTTCAGCCCGGTCATACCTGAAATTCTGTGGTCGCGCGGGCGGTTCCAGGCGGACGCCCACATCCCTGACCGCACCGATGGAGCCGCCGGTTTCAAGGTCCACCAGATAGAAGGTTATGCCGGCGGCCTGCCGGCTTTGGAGATATTTGAATGCACGCGACGAGAATCTGATGTCCATGATGGCACCGTCTCGCATTCTATTTTCTTGGGGGTTCCCAAAAGAGCGCCTGGAAGAAGGGCGTCTAACGGCCTAAATGGTTAACAATGGTTGAAATTACGGGATACAGGGGAAATAAAAAAACACGCCTGAGCGGCTTCCCGCATGATGCGTTGGCTTCTCCCTGCCCCCGGCCTGTTGACGCGCCCGGTTAAAGGTCGAAACCGGCTAAAACCACCGGTTTCGACCTGGTTTGGGTTGAATCAAGAAATTTGCCTCATTTACGGACGCGAGGCAGCCTTCGCCGGGGTGTACGGGTTTTTAAAATATACCAGGGCCTCAATAATCATCCAGATTTCCAGCACCATGATACAGGCGCCGATAAAAAACAGGAGCCAGTTCTGGCTGTTGAAAAAATTCTGCAGGTTCAGCAGCATGGCCCATCCAGTCATGATGACCATGAAGACCATCGGAACGGATGCATACAGCGTCGACACCTCTTTTCGCACCAGGTAAATGGTGATCACCAAAAGGGCCAGACCGGCCAGGAGTTGATTGGCCGCCCCAAACAGGGGCCACAGGGTAAGGGCGCCCTTCCCGGAGCCGTTGTAAAAAGCCAGGATAAATGCCGTGATCACCGCAATCAGGGTGGCGACTGTGGGCTCGGCGATTTGGGGAACCTTGATGGCGTTGCCAAGCTCGCCCACGATGTAGCGCTGCAGCCGGGTTGCCGTGTCCAGGGTGGTTGCAGCAAAGGAAACCAGAAACACGCCCATGATCGTAATCGTGATGTCCTTGGGTATGCCGTAAGAGCTGATCATATTGGCAGAACCACTGACAAAAGCGCCAAGTTTGGCACCGAGTCCGCTGGCCGCGGCCCAGGAGGCGTAGTGATGGGTAAAGGCCGCAACGCCTGTAAAGGTTTCACCGCCCGCAGTCAGGCCGATGCCGATCCCGGCCGCACAAGCCACGATAACAAAAGTGGACAGGGAGCCTTCCATGAGCATGGAGCCGTAGCCGACGAATCGGGCATCTTCCTCGGAATAACATTGCTTGGAGGAGGTCCCGGAGCTCACCAGGGAATGGAACCCGGAAATGGCCCCGCAGGCAATGACCACGAACAGGAAAGGCCAGATCGGGGGAGCGCCTGCCGGAGATCCTTGAAACGCCGGTGCGACGATTTCCGGTCGCGCAATGAGGACACCAAGACCCAGCAGGATAAAAGCCACGAATAACTGATGCGAGTTGATATAGTCCCGGGGTTGGAGCAGCACCTGCACCGGCAGCCGGGAAGCGATAAAGGCATAGACGAATAAAATGACGATCCAGGAAATCAGTGCGGCGTTGGCGCTCAGGCCCAGGGCCGTCAAATCCACGGGCAGGTATGTGCCGACGACCACAAAAAGATAGAGCAGAATGACAGCCACAATACCCAGCGTGACGTGGCTGGCCCCCTTTTTATAGACCATATAGCCCAGCCAGACAGCGATGGGAACCTCAATCCAGACCGGAATTACCGCCTGCGGATACATGGTGAACAAAATGGCGATGATCAGGGCAAATACCGCGATGACCAGCAGGAGCAGGAAAAAAATGATCAGCAGGAAAAGAACGCGAACCCTGGGGCTGATCAGATCCCCGGAAATGTCGCCCACGGAACGGCCATTGTAACGAAGCGAGATAATCAGGGCGCCAAAGTCATGAACCGCGCCCATAAAAATGGAGCCGAAGAAGACCCAGAGCACCGCGGGCACCCAGCCCCATATAATGGCAATGGCCGGGCCGACAATCGGCCCGAGGCCGGCTATAGAGGTGAAGTGATGCCCGAAAAGGATGTGCTTGTTGGTGGGGACAAAGTCAAGGTCATCCTGGAGCTCATGGGAGGGACAGACGTTGTCCGCAGCCAGGCGGAAAATCTTTCTGCCAAGAAATTTGCCATAGGTATGATAGGCCACTAAAAAGCCCGCCAACATGAGAACCACAAGAATTAAAGAATTCATCTAAACCTCCTCCATTGGTTGGAAAGTGATTGAGAAGTGGTGTGAAGCGGGGTCTTTTGCATCTGTAAAAGCGAAAGACGTCTACGGCTGGAGAGAATCCCTTCATTTTGAGGGCGCGGTCCTGGCGACAAGTGCAGATGGCCTGCTTTTGGATGCCTGTTGACCCTATATCTTCTCGAATATAGGCAATATCATATCTTGTCAATAACAAATATACTACATTGCCGCGGATGCTGGATAAGCGACGGAAGATGATGATCAGCAGCAAGGGAACGCCGCAACGTCGCCGGAATTTGCAAACCCCGGCGAATTGCGTCAATATTTTTTACTTGGATCGACGCGGTTTATCATCTCCCCCTGGCCGCTCAGATAAACATTAAGGTTGTGGTCGATGATCTCCATTGCCCGCTTCATGTACTGGGGAGAGACCCCGCATATATGGGGGGTGAGGATTACGTTTTCCAGATCCCACAAGGGGCTTTCTTCCGGCAGTGGCTCCTCATAGAAGACATCACTTGCCATGGCCCGGATCGTTCCCTTTTGAAGCGCTTCAATCAGGTCGGGTTCATTGACGGTCCGGCCTCTTCCGATATTGATAAAGCAGGCATCCCGCTTCATCCGGTCAAAAAGGGCCTTGTCGATCAATTGCTCCGTGTCTTCGGTGTAGGGCAGCAGGTTGATAACATAATCGGATTGTTCAAAAACCCTCGCTATCTCCTGGGCCCCGTACACCTTGGCCACATTGGGCATCGGCTCCGGCCGACGCTTGCTGCCAATCACGCGCATACCGAAAAGAGCGGCTTTTTCGGCAATTGCCCCCCCGATAGCCCCCAGGCCAACGATTCCCACGGTTTTTCCGTAAATTTCAAACTGTGGCACAGAGCGGTCCCACCACCGGTTGACCTGGTTTCTAAACATTTGATGAAAGCCCCTGGCAAGGTTGATCATTGCGGCAATCGCGTATTCCGCCATGTGAATCTTGTGAATGCCCCGGCCATTGGTTAAAATAATGTCCTTTTCGAAAATGAGGTCCAGGGGCATGAAATCAACGCCCGCGCTGATGGCCTGGATCCATTCAAGTGCCGGGGCGGCCTCTACAATCTCGCGCGTACACCCGAAAAAGGTCACCAGAACATCGGCTGTTGCCAAATATTGCCGGGATTGCGCATCCTCTTTGCACACCACGAAGCGGCAGTCCGGATATTTTTGTTTTAACTCCTGGACAAACTTTTCCGGGAAATCAAAGTTAATCAGAATCAGCGCCATTTTCTGGTATCCTTCGCTATTGCTCATCGTTGCAATTTTTTGATGACATCACCGGCAATTGTGAAAGGCCCTGCACTAGAATCCCTGCTTATCCACCCTGGACCGGCTGAAACAGGCGCACCAGGGCGCCATCTGCCAGCGTCCGGTTATGCCAAACGATCATGCCGTCTATGACTACTGCTACGGTCTCATCGGCAAGGCCCAGGTGCCGGAGCAGATCTGAAGTGTCCGCTCCCGGCCAAAGCGCCACGGTTAATCCTTGTTGCGGGTCGTAGCCCTCAAAACGACGGGGCAGCGTGCCGTATAAGCGGACCGTGACGGTAATCATTGCTTTTTAATAAACGGGGTCCCCAACATTTTGCCCGGGACTTAAAAATTATAAACCTGGTCCAAATCCTCGTCTTCCACCAAAAACACCTTCTTGTGCGGGGGCAGGGGCTCCTGTTGGAAAAAACGGGGCAAACGGTCGTCTTTGGAAATGAAACCGGC
>P_1C_Sed_2_UnCtyDRAFT_1000169_pt1 | contig 20406 bp, 21 predicted proteins | sample Pon1CUnioCityCA_4_FD_10229 | JGI IMG/M metagenome (IMG submission 10229) | reverse complement strand
GTCAAAATTTCAAGGCCTCAAATATAGGAGTTAATCCCGATAATTTGAAACAAAATTGTTAGAAAATTTCGGATCTACATCTCACCGAGCTGCTCCTTCACATACTCATTATCCGGATCCATTTTACTGGCCTGTTGATAAAAACCTTGGGCCTTTTCGTCCTGGCCGGCTCGCTGTAAGAGGTCACCCATCAAGATCCAGTTTTCAACGTCCTTGGGATCTTGTTTGATGCGATTAAGCAGGTACTCATTGGCTTTACTGGCCTCACCATTCATAATCATATACAATACCTTGTTGCGGTGGGCAGCGGGAGAGTCATCCAGATCAATCGCTTTGTCGAAGTCTTCAATAGCTTGGTCCAGATTTTCGAGCTGCATGTTGGCAAAGCCGCGGAGGTTATAATAGCCGCTGTTTTCCTCTTCCAGTTCAATGGCTTTTTCAAGTGCTTCAATACTTTTCTCCCATTGATTGAGCTTCTGGAATACCAGCCCTTCTAAATGGAATCCATCGGAATATTCGGGTTCCTTTTTTTGGAGCTGGTGAGCAATATCCAGCGCATGATCAAAGTCGCCTTCGTGCAATAGTGATAATCCTTCTTCAAGCTGATCTTCGTAGTTCATGAGAAATAGCTGCTTTCGTGGTTAACGGTAAATTCAATAATGCTTCGAAAGATAAGGAATGTTGATGCGTTAATCAGATGATTTTGAGGTTGTTTTTTCCTCGTCGGTAATATCCTCAAAGTCCGCTTCTTCAATTTGATCGAAATCTTTTTTAGAGGTGTTTGAGGATTTTGTATTGCGATTTTGTTGGTTTTGTTGCTGATACATCTGATAAAAAAAGCTCGATCCTTTTCTGCCTTTCTTTTTTGAATTGGAAGGAAGAAAAAATCGACTGATGACCTTGATCAGAAGATACATCACTAAAAAAAATAAAAGGGTGCGAAAAATCATTGCTGTTAATCGGTGATATGAATATGCGTGTTACCGCGAATAGGCTGATTAAAAATTTGTTCTTCTATATAATCTAAGTGTTTTTCGTTACTAACGAAATCAATCTCTGATGTATTAATGATCATTAGGGGTGATTTATTGTAATGATGAAAGAAATGATTGTAGGCATCGCTGAGTTCCTGCAGGTAGGAGCGGGAAATATCACGCTCGTAGTCCCGGTCGCGTTCCCTAATATTTTGCATGAGACGATCGACATTGGATTGCAGATAAATAACCAGGTCAGGCTGAGCAGAAATACCGGCCATAATTTTAAAAATGGTGTCGTAAAGCGCCAGTTCATCGTCCTCAAGGTTGAGTCGTGCAAAAATACGATCCTTTTCAAAGATATAATCAGAGATCGTCATCTGTTGAAACAGATCCTTATTGAGCATTTCTTGCTGTTGTTGGAAGCGGCTGGCCAGGAACGACATTTGGGTAGGGAAAGCATAGCGCTCCCGATCTTTATAAAACTTTGGTAAAAAGGGGTTCTCCTCAAACTGCTCAAGCACAAGGCGCGCATTATGACGTTCGGTCAGTAATTTTGCCAGGGATGTTTTTCCCACTCCAATGACGCCTTCAATGGCAATAAAATCGAACTCGTTTTTCATGGTTACCAGCGTAGGTCTGTTTTTTTAAGTCTCAGATCAGGTGCTGCGGATGTCAGCTGTGTAATGGATGTTCGGGTTTTAGGATCCTTCCAGTCAGGCATAACTTCTGCCAGGGGCGCTAACACAAAAAGCCGTTTCTGATATTCCGGGTGCGGAATAATAAGATTATCCGTTTGAATCACCAAGTTGCCATACGAAATAATATCGAGATCGATGGTGCGGGCACTCCATTTTGGCTGATCGGCACGGCGCCCGTGCTGCTGCTCAAAATCTTTAAATGATTTGATCAGCGGCTTCGGATTTTCGTTACTCTCCATTACAACAACGGCATTATAAAAGTCACGGGAAGAGGGTCCAACCGGCGCGGTAATATAGATAGAGGATTTTTGTAGGGGTCTTTCTGATTTTTCTTCTAAAAACTGAGCGGCATCTATCAGGTGCTGGTGCCGATCTCCTACGTTAGATCCCAGTGCTACAACTACCGTTGCCATTGCATCTTAATCTCAGAATATGCGGTTTCTACGTCGAGGGGCGGGCTAAGCTTACGTACAGATACTTCCAGCGATTCGACTTCTGGAAATTTGTCAAAAAGTTGGTCGCCTATTCTCTTTGCCAATGTTTCAATGAGTTTAAGGGACGGTCCCTCCATTACATGGCTGACGATGGTAAGCACTTCTTGGTAATCTATTGTATCTTCAAGCTGATCTGTTTCTGCCGCTTTACGCAAGTCGGCCGAAAACATAATATCCACTTCAAAATCATTACCTTGCTCGCGCTCTTCTTTGTAATATCCATGATACCCTTTAAAGGAGAGACTTTTAAGCGTCAGGGTTTCCATAAGTTATAGTGTGGATACTTCTATTTTCTGGTGCAACTCTTCCACAATACGTTTATGCTTGGCAGTTGTTTGCATGCGTTCCTCAACCGTTGATATGGCATGTATAACCGTTGAGTGGTCGCGTCCGCCAAAATGAAGCCCAATGGTTTTTAAGCTTGAATCAGTAAATTGCTTAGACAGGTACATCGCTATCTGACGCGCCTCAACAATTTCCTGCTTGCGTGTTTTTTCGCGCACTTTATTGGTATCGATGCCAAAATAATCACAAACATAATCCTGAATCTGCTCGATAGAAATGGTTGTTTGCGATTCCTGGATCATATCCTTGAGTACCCGCTTAGCCATTTGTGGTTCAATTTCATCCACATGCTGAAGCGACGCAAAAGCCAGTAACTTGATAATGGCGCCTTCCAAGTCGCGAACATTTGACTTGAAGTTATGAGCAATAAATTCGAGCACTTGATGTGATAACTCGATACCGTTGTCAGAGGCCTTACGTTCAAGGATGGCGTATCGGGTTTCATATTCGGGTATCTGCAAGTCAGCACTGAGCCCCCAGCTGAAGCGTGAAATTAGACGTTCTTCAATGTCGGGAATTTCACGGGGAGCGCGATCACTACTCAGAATAATTTGTTTGCCATCCTGATGAAGCGCGTTGAAAATATGGAAAAACTCCTCCTGTGTTTTTTCCTTGCCGCTAAAAAACTGGATGTCATCGACGATCAATACATCAATTTGCCGATAAAACATTGTGAATTCACTGGCCCGATTATTTCGGATAGCCTGCACAAATTCGTTGGTAAAGCTTTCGGAAGAAATATAGAGGACGGCAAGCTCATTGCCGTGTTCCTGCTTTACCTTATTACCAATACTTTGGATAAGGTGCGTTTTTCCAAGGCCGGTACCTCCATAAATAAAGAATGGATTGAAGGAACTGCTTCCGGGATTTTCAGAAATAGCCATTGCTGCCGACCGCGCCAACCTGTTACAATCCCCTTCTATATAGCGATCAAAAACATAGCTGGAGTTAAGATTGGAGTCGATCTTTGTTTTTTGGATACCCGGAATAACGAAAGGATTCTCAATTTTGCCCGGACTATATTCAGAATACCCATTAATTTCCTGCCCCTGATTATTTTCTGGTGGCATGGGGCGTTGCGGAAGACGCACTGATCGATTGTCGGTATTGTCATCAGATTTTTCCAGTACTACCGAATACTCAAGTTTGCCATCTTCGCCCAATACTTTTGCCAGAGTAGATCGCAACATTCCATAATAATGTTCCTCGAGCCATTCGTACCAGAATTGACTGGGAACCTGAATGGTAAGTGTGTTTTCTTCCAGCTTTACCGGCTCAATAGGTTCGAACCATGACTTGAACTTCTGGTAGCTGATATTGTCTTTGATAATTTCTAAGCACTGCTCCCACGCAGCCTCGGAAGAAATATTACTCAACGTCCCTTAACCTCTTCTAAAATTAAAATTGTTACTCAAGATACCCTACAGTTATCCACACATCTTTGTGCTGTCCTGTTTTTGTGTGAAACGAAGATGATAATTTCAAAGACAGATGTCAAAAAAATATTAGCCGTTTTTGGAAAAGTTATCCACATCGCTCTAAACATTGTAAATACTTGCAGCGCAACGATTTAGTATTTTTTACATATTTCTATCAAATTCCACTTGACAGTACGTAATATTGCGCTAACAATGATTTCACCTAAATGTAATATGCTAAATGCTACCAGAAAAAAGTTTTCCACAAGTTTTCCACAAATATATTATGGAGTAAATAGTCCAAAATATTTTACCGCAAATTACTGATAGTAAAGGAGGGGAAAAGCTAACTAAAGATGCTGTGCTACAATAAAACGAGGTTTTTTATCGTAGTCATTTTCGATATGTGCGGACCATTTTTGCTCATCGAAAAGAGCCAATATTTGTTGACTATAATTTTCGTGCAATTCCAAATATAAAGATCCGTTTTTTGACAGTTTCTGGGATGCAAATTCGATGATGCTGTTATACATTGTTTTGAGATCATCAAAGAATAATGCTTCGGCCGGTTCATAATCTTTTACCTGTCGCTCCAGGATATCTTTTTCTTCCGGCTTTACATAGGGCGGGTTGGAAACTATAAGATCTAAGGGATCTTGAACGGTAATACTGGCAGGATTTAAAATGTCNCCTTTCGAAAAAGAAATGTCGGTATCATTTTGTTCAGCGTTTTCCCNTGCCTTACGCAATGCGCCTTCAGAAATATCAATCCCGAAAACATCCCAATTGGGTCGTTCCATTTTTAAGGCTACAGGTATACATCCTGATCCGGTACCAATATCGAGTACAGATAGCTCTTGATCTGCCTGTTGGTCATCTAAGATAATTTCAACGAGCTGTTCGGTTTCAATGCGAGGAATAAGAACTTCTTCATTGACCCAAATACGGGCATTCATAAAGTCGGTATACCCAATAATATATTGCAGAGGCTCATGATCAGCTCTGCGCTTGACCATGGGTCGTAAATTATCGAGCTCCCCAGGGGAAAGTGGCCGATCAAATTTGAGATAGAGATCCAGTCGTTTAATGTCAAGGGTCTCTGCCAGTAACCACTCAATACTATGCCGGGGATCGGGAATGTTTTTCTCCTCGAAAAAATCAGTACCCCATTCCAACATGGAAAGGACAGTCCATTCCTCGACCTTTCTGCTCATATTAAATTATGGTATGATAGTAGTTAGGACTCGTCTTCTTCGACTTGCTGCTCTTTCTCTTGTTGAACAGTAAGTCCAAAACGCTTACCAAAATCTAAAATGAAGTCAATGACTTCATCGTCGATAGTGCGTTTTTCTTCATCGAGTGAGCTACCGCGAAATCCCATACGTCCACCGGTTTTTTTGAGCTCAAATCGATTTTGTTTGCCGGTAAATTCAATAATGCAGGTAAGAGTTACACTTGCGTTTATTTGTTTTTCATATTCTTCATAAACTGCAACGTGCACTTCATCACCACTGTCGGATGATTGATATTTGTACAAATACTTAGGCTCTATATCATTAAAGAGCTTTTCGGGCATTCTACGCAGTGTATCTGCCGGCCCAAAAACAAGATACTTGCTTACAGTAGCCATAATGTGTTAACTTCTATTGGTAGATTTGATAGGTTGTAAAGAGCCTGAATAAAAGTTTTTATATACTCAGAGTCAAATTTGTTTGTAGGTTCGTATATATTAATTTATTAAAGCCTAAATATTTGCATAATTTTTTGTTTGAACGATTGTTATCATAATACGTTTATAAATTAGTACAATGCTAACATAGCGGCAGCCATACATGAAGAAATCGATGATAAAAAAAGTAGTTCCTTTATTTATTCTCACACTTTTTTTGAGTGTTCTAGCCGATACCGCTATTGCCCAGATAAAAGAGCCGGAAGTTATTGGTAAGTCAGATCCGAAAACGCCGTTGTCGGAAGGGTATCATAACGCTCTTGGTTTTGACCTGGTTCTCAATAATTTTGGATTTGGAATAGGAGGGACTTATGGTCGTGCGGTAGCCCCATATACAGAAATTACATTTCGAACCGGGATAACGGGTATCAGGGATGCAAGTGAGCAAAACTTTCAGAGTTTTTTAACGGGACAGCAAATAATACCTAATAAATACAAACGAGCATTTGGTTTCCCATTTTTGTTAGGGGTTAAGCAGCGTCTTTTTGCTCGTCACATTGAAGATAACATGCGCTTCTTTGTAAGTGCTGCCGGTGGTCCGGCGTTAGCGTTCACTTACCCTTATGTTAGCGATACTACCGTACCCGCATACGGAGAACCAAATGGGTTTCGTGATTTTCAGGTAGGTCCAAATGGATTTCTTTATCCTGTTGAGCGTATCAATGACTTTTTCTCGGGATGGGGCGAAGGAGAAACCAAATGGGGATATAGTGGAGCAATAAAGGTAGGGGTGGACCTGGGTAGCAAATTTAAGTCGCGTACTACCATCGAGTTTGGATATTTCTTTTACTATTTCAGTGACGGGCTGCAAATTATGGAACCGTATAAACCCACCGCATATAATGCCGATGGGGAACCGATCTTTGAATCCAGAGTCAAATTCTTTGATGCCCAGAAATACTTTGGCTCGCCACAGATTAAATTCACCTTTGGCGGTATGTGGTAAGGCGCCTGGCAAGATGCGTATTACCGGAATACAAGTTTAGTAATTGGCCGCTTTAGTACAATTAACGCACCTCTTATTATAGTACTTTTTCTGCATTTTCTATTTCTTTTCTCTTTATCAGTAGGTAAAAACCTTGTACCTTTGTCAACAAATTACACGACAACAAATAAGAGATTACTATGAGTTTTATTGAAGAGATTATTGGCCGACAAATTATTGACTCAAGAGGAAATCCTACGGTTGAAGTAGATGTTATTTTGACAAATGATATGGTAGGACGTGCCGCTGTACCATCGGGTGCATCTACCGGAGAGCATGAAGCTGTAGAGCTTCGTGATACCGAATCGGATCACTACCTGGGAAAGGGAGTTACCAAGGCAGTTGAAAATGTAAACACAATTATTGCCAATGAACTGCGGGGATATGAGGTTTTCAATCAGGTAGAAATTGATAATACCCTTCTCGAAATTGACGGAACCGAAAACAAAGGTAATTTGGGGGCCAATGCTATTTTGGGGGTTTCTCTTGCTGCTGCGGATGCGGCCTCAAATGCTCTCAATTTACCTTTATGGCGCTATATCGGGGGGATAAATGCAAAGGTACTTCCGCTGCCTATGATGAATATTATCAACGGTGGTTCGCATGCGGATAACAACGTTGACCTGCAGGAATTTATGATTATGCCCAGCGGTGCAAAGTCATTTTCTGAAGCAGTTCGTATGGGGTCAGAGATTTTCCATCACCTTAAAAAAGTGCTGAAAAATAAGAACTATAACACTGCTGTTGGTGATGAAGGTGGTTTTGCCCCGGATTTGGATTCCAATGAAGAGGCGGTAGAAGTAATTTTAAATGCAATTGAAAAGGCCGGTTATATTCCGGGTGATGAGGTGGTTATTGCCCTTGATCCCGCTACTGCGGAGTTCTACAATGCTGATAAAGGTGTTTATGAATTTCGATGGAGCGATGGCAGTGAGCGAAGCAGTGAAGACATGGTTGAATTCTGGAGCAACTGGGTTGATAAATATCCCATTGTTTCCATCGAAGACGCCCTTGATGAAAATGACTGGGATGGCTGGAAAAAGCTGACTGATGCTATTGGGGATAAAGTTCAGCTGGTTGGAGACGACCTTTTTGTAACTAACACCGAGCGTTTGGCGCGTGGTATAAAGCAAGGCGTGGCCAATTCTATTTTAATTAAGGTAAATCAAATTGGTACGCTTACGGAAACGCTTGATGCTATAGAGATGGCACATAAGAATGATTACACGGCTGTAATCTCTCATCGATCCGGGGAAACAGAAGATACGACCATTGCTGATTTGGCGGTGGCAACCAATGCCGGACAAATTAAGACAGGTTCCATGAGCCGTACGGATCGAATCGCTAAATATAATCAGCTGCTACGAATCGAAGAGCAGCTGGGCGAAAATGCGATCTTTATGGGAAGCGATGCTTTTGGATTTTAAAGAGTCTGAAAGTACGTAATAAGAATATAATAGCGCGGGCATTAGCTCGCGCTATTTTTTTAGTTAGAGCAAGTGCCGATGAACATCACGAATTTAAAACTGCAGAATTTTCGAAACCATGAGGAAACCGTGGTTGAGTGGGCACCGCACATGAATGTGATTATCGGCCAAAATGGTGCGGGTAAGACCAACCTTATAGATGCCATCCACTATTTATGCATGAGTCGGAGTTTTGTGTCCACCAGTGATATGTATGTGGTGAATCAGGATGCGACCTTTTTCATGATTAAGGGCCATTTTGAGGGTAATATACGTGCGAGTTTTGATGTGGGATGTTCCTATTCGCGCGGGGAGGGAAAGAAGATTTTTGTCAATGAAAGTCCGCTTGATCGCCTCTCTGATCTGATTGGAATGGTACCTGTAGTCGTACTCTCCCCATCTGATAAAAAGTTAACCAGCGAAGGGCCCAAGCAGCGGCGGTCATTTATAGATTCATTTATCAGCCAGATTTCTCCGGCCTATCTGCAGGACTTACTTGATTTTCGAAAAGCCCGTAAGCAGCGCAATAAATTATTGCAGGAGTTCCGGGGAAGTCGTGATGTCTTGCTGGCTTATCTTGAGCCGTGGAACGTACAGCTGGTGGATTACGGGTCGCGCATTGTAGCCAAGCGTACGGAGGTATTGAATAAATTTCGCGACTACCTGGCGAAGGAATACGAAGTGATATCGGGCATGCGACATGAACCTCATCTGGAATATCAGACGTTTTGTGAGCCTTCTGAGGACGAGGAAACGGTGAGAGAGCGTTACGAGGCGGAGCTTGAAAAAGAGAAGGATCACGAACTTGAAAGAGAGCTAACGCTTATTGGTCCGCACCGCGACGAGATTGTTTTTTATCTGGATGATTTTGAATTGCGTAAGTTTGGCTCCCAGGGGCAGCACCGGTTGTTCGCACTTGCTTTGAAACTGGCCCAGCTTTTGTATTTTTCGGATGAGTTGGATGATCTGCCTATATTTTTGCTGGATGATGTTTTTGGAGATCTGGATGCCCAGCGTACGGATGTACTGTTGAATGCACTTATTGAACATGCCGGACAGACCTTCGTTACGGCGGCCAATCCGATTCCTTTTGATGAATATATAACCTTTGACGGTGAACGGAATAGAAAATACAAGGTGGAGCATGGACAAGTTTCCGTTGTTAAACCGTAAACAACTTTGGTAATTATGGGACGATATAAATCAAATTCCCCCAAATCCTTGAAAGAAGCGCTAAAGGATTTTTTAGATACATATCCCCATCGTAAAAGATTAAAACGGGGAATGATTTTATCGTTATGGGAACAGACGGTGGGCGAACGTATTGCCGAGCAGACAGAAAATCTGCATTTTGAACACGGTAACTTAGTGGTTCATGTAAAAAATCCGGCTTGGCGCCAAGAGATTCACATGAAACGATATAGCATTGCTAAAAAGTTGAATGATCAGGTAGATGAGAATATAATCAAAGAGATTGTTGTACGCTCATAATGTATATTTGATCAACGATATTTGTCTGAATATGATTGACTGACCGGGCTATTATTTATGGAAACATCAAAAATTGAGGAATATAAAGAGAAGGCACTTGCAGCATGGGAGTCGCTTTTGCAAAAGTCAAATGAGGATGAGATTGCCGACTTTGGTCGTGAACGCATAATAGTTTTTGTCGTTGCTTTTATATTAGCGCTGGCCTTATGGCTGATGGTGAATCTAAGTCGTAATTATACCTTAAATATTGAGTTGCCTATACAACTCGGAGGAGTTCCTGCCGAAAAAGCGCTGGTCAGCGATCTACCAAGTACTGCAACGGTAAGCGTGACAGGAGAAGGGTGGAAGTTGATAAATTTATATAATAGTCCGCCTGCATTAAATATTGATGTAAATGATACACAGGTAAATTTATTTGACCAAGTGCAGCAACAGATGAATGCAATGCTGAATATTACCATTCAGCGGGTACAGCCACAGGTTTTAACAGTGCAGTTGGGAGATCGCGCTTCAAAAAAGGTACCGGTTCGTTCTGCCGTCGACGTCAATTTCAATGAGCAGTATGGGTTTTTGGATTCGCCTACTATTAACCCCGATAGTATAACCATTGACGGGGCCGCTTCACTTCTTGAGGGCATTGAAGAGTGGCCTACCGATTCCATTCAGTTCAATAATGTAAGGAAGAATATTTCTCAAACTGTACCCTTAAAGCAGTCGAGTGAGCTTATCAATTTATCGCAGAGTGAGGTCAGTCTTGAGGCTGATGTGGTAGAATATACAGAGGGAGAAATGCAGGCTAATATAACTACGCGTAATCTGCCGCCGGGACGTATGGTGAGNTACAGTCCGCTTGCTATTAGAATCAAATACGATGTACCAATTGAGGAGTACACTGATGTGCAGGATGAAAATCCTTTTGAAGTTTATGTAAGCTACCAACAGATNTTAGAAGANTCAACCGGTTTCGTGACTCCTCAAATCGAAGAAAAAAATGAGCGGTATCACATTAAGTTGCGATCTTTTCAACCACGCCGTGTGGCGTACTTTATCGTACTGGATAATTAATATTTAATTTACGCTACCTCTTCCAGCTCTTCTTCGAATGGCTTGATCACTTCTTCGACTGATCGGGTATCTTCAAAATAATCGAGGATTTTTAGCATAACTTCGTCTACCAGTACATCCGGACATGATGCCCCCGAAGTGATGGCAATATCTATCGGCTGATCTTTGGAAGACAGCCAGTTTTCTGTTTGCTTGATCTCTTTATNCCACTGGTTAAAGTGCTGGATTTTTTCCGGAGATTTGATTTCNTCGGCATCCCGAACGTGATAGGTAGNAAAGGAATGCTCCAAAATTTCAACCAGGTGCATAGTATTCGACGAATTATAGCCGCCAACCACGATTGATAGATCAGAATCTGTTTCCGCCAGGGCAAGGGTTGCCGATTGATTTTCATTTGTAGCATAACAAAGTGTATCCGAAGTATCGGCAAAGTGATCAAGAATATCGGCCTCGCCGTATTTTTCGATGGCTGCTTCTTTAAGAATCTCCATCACTTTTTCGGTTTCGGTGGCCAGCATGGTAGTCTGATTAATTACACCGAAGTGTTTAAGATCTTTCTGAGGGTCAAAACCATCCGTACTTTTATGGCCAAAAAATTCCTTAAAATCTGACTGTGGGCGATCACCCGTCATGATATCAGCTAAAATCTGTGCTTCTTCGGGATTCAGAACAACAACACATTCCGAATGATCTGCACTGTGCGAAAAAGTAGCACGGGTTTCTTCGTGCCTATGTTTGCCGTGGATAACCAGGGAATATCCTTTTTTACCAAGTTGTTGACCCCTTCGCCAAACTTTCTCCACAAAAGGACAAGTGGTATTGTATTCATAGGGATCGATGCCCTGTTTTTTTAGCTTTTTCTGAATTTCAATCGTCGTTCCAAAGGCGGGAACAATCACAATATCATCTTCACCCAGCGACTCTATAGGGATTAGTTCTGTACCATCCGTTTCAAATAAGAATTTAACACCCCGGGCCTGTAAATCTTCATTCACCGTCGGGTTATGAATCATCTCGCTAAGCAAGTATATATCCTTTTCAGGATAGTTTTTTACAGTGTCATAAGCAATATCAATGGCATTTTCTACGCCATAGCAAAAGCCAAAATGACGGGGTACGAAAAACCGAACCGGTCCAAAGTCGAGTACGCTGGGCTCAAGGTCTTTCTTGGTAGGATCCATCACTTTATTGGCGTCTTTGACCTTACTGATGATGGGAGATTGATAAATGTCGGGGATGTTGAATTTCTTGCGAGCCATATCTATTTGCTGGATTTTACTTTAGCCTCTGAATATACGGAGCTGAGTGCGAAACATCACAAAGAATAACAGTAAAATTACTGCTTTCGATCACGAGAGCCCAAAGGGAAATAAAAGAGGGTAGATACCTTATTTCGGTGAGTGAACTATTTTAAACTTCCGCAACTTCATCCAGTTTAACACCCACAAGGCGACTGATGCCTGTTTCCGGCATTGTGACACCATACATCATCTCAGCTTTACTCATCGTCTTTTTGTTATGTGTGATGATGATGAATTGAGTTTCTTCGCTGAAATTACGGATCATATCTGCAAAACGCTCAATGTTGGCGTCATCCAGCGGGGCGTCAACCTCATCAAGAACACAAAATGGGGAAGGCTTCACAAGGTAGATTGCAAAAAGAAGGGCAATGGCGGTAAGTGTTTTTTCTCCCCCCGAAAGCTGATTAATGGTAGAGGGGCGCTTGCCCTTGGGATTAGCTTTAATTTCTATGCTGGCATCAAGGGGATCTTCGGCTTCCTCGTCAATGACAAGATCGCAGTAATCATCCTCATTAAAGAGCGTATGGAANACCTTTTGAAAATTAACGCGGATCTTTTCAAACGTTTTATTAAACCGCTCAATGGCTGTTTTGTTGATCTCATTGATCGTTTCCTGAAGCTCTTCAGCGGCCTGGTGTAAATCGCCGACTTGTTCTTCGTAAAAATCGAGTCGTTCTTTTTCCTCTTCATATTCTTCAATAGCCAGCGGATTGACTTCCCCGATTTTATTGAGCTTCTGTCGCAGCCAGGAAATGCGTTCTTTGGCTTCTTCGGGCTCAGTGTCATCGGGCAGTTTTTTGTCGATTTGATCCATCAATACACCGTAGGTTTCCCAGATGTGATCAGAAAGATTTTCGATCTGCATCTCGTACTTTTCCTTCGACATTGCAAGGTGGTGGACGAGTTCCATATTCACTTCCTTGCGTCGCCGAACCTCCTTTAAATCTTTCTCAATCTCGTTGATGCGCCCGCGCTGCTTGCCAGAAGCTTCTTCAGCCTGTTCCAGCTGCTTATCAGCCTTCTGCTTTTTCTCTTTAAGCGTGCTGAGTTCGTCTTTAAGCTGCTCGATGGTTGACCGGTAGCTATCGATACGCTTTTTGGCTTCTTCGGTCTTTTCCGAGCGAATTTTAAGTCTTTTCTTGAGGTTCTTGATCCCTTCCTGGGCTCGTTTAATATCCCTCTCGTGATTCTCAACTTTATTCTTTAGATCCTGATGCTTCAGCTGGGCATCATTGTATCGGCTCTGAGCTATCGAGCGTTCTTCATCAAGTTCTTGAAGCGTTTCTTTTTGCTCTTCCTGCTGTTCATGCAGACTCTTGAGCTTTTGTTGTAATTCCTTTTGCTTCGGTTGCAGTTCATCCAGCTGTTGTTGAGAGGAATCTTCGTTATCAATGAGTGACTTGCGTCGGTTTTCGAGCTCACCAATATTTTTCTGATAGATCTCAATTTTATGCTCGAAGCTGTTGATGTTGTTTTCAATCTTGCGAACTTGCTTCTCTTTCTCTTTGAGCTCTTGCTCAAGCTCATCCAGATCAATAGCTTTATACTGCTGTTGGACGTCCTCGAGCTGTTCTTCGGATGATTGAATCTCTGTGCTAATAGCGCCGACCTTATCTTCAAGCTTGGCAATTTTATCCTTTAAACCAACGCGAATGCCGGCATTCTTGTTTTTACTTCCGCTCTTTAGAAATTGTGTATTGGTAATTACTTCACCGTCAAACGTCACACCCGTCTGACTGTTGTTTTTAAGCTTAGTATAAGCTTCATCAACAGAGTCGAAAACGCAAACATTGCCCAGAAGAAGCTCTTTCAGAGCACTGAATTTTGATTTTGCTTCAACTTGATCGGCAAGGGAGTCAGAGACCGTTTGATACGAATCGGAAAGTTGATTTAGAGGAATAAAAGTCGCCCGGCCTTTGTCATTTTCTTTGAGCAGTTTGGCCGCTTTCCGGGCATCATCAAGAGTATCAACTACCACATAATTAAGGGCATCTGCCAAGACCGCTTCAAGAGCAACCGCATGTTTTTCATCGGTCGAAAGCAAATTGGATACGACATCTAACTGCTTAAATTGATCCTCATAGTTTTCCAAGAGAAACTGTACACTGCTCGGAAAAGCCTCGTTGGAGCTTGCAATATCCTGCAGGAGTTCGATCTCAGACTGTACAGAATCGAGTTTACTTTGGTGACTGCGAATCTGATCCTTAAGTGTATTTTGTTTTTCGCTAAGCTCTTCGCGCTGTTCCCTGGCGTACTGTAGTTTTTCTTGTTGCTCGTCGCGTTCTGATTTTGCCTTTTGGAGCTTTTCTTCTGCCAGTTTTTTCTCCCCTCGAAAATTCATGATCTCATCTTCGAGATCTTCAATTTCCTCACGGATACGAATCAAATCACCCTCGGTATTTTCCAGCCGTGATTCAATTTTAATTCGTTTAGTTTGCAGGTCGTTTAGATCCTGATTTGCCTGCGAAAAGTCTTTTTCCAGCTGATTCAGCTTTTCTTGCTCCTTATTATACTGCTGTTGTATTTCGGAGTAACGCTCCTTTGACTCTGCAAGGTTTTTTTCTGCTTTTTCGAGATCATCATCGAATGTAGCAAGCTTCTTTTTGCTGCTTTCGAAGGCTTCACGGAGATCTTCCAGATCTTTTTCGCTCTGCTCAATATCGCTGGTGTANTGTTCAATTACGTTTTCCTCATTGGAGACCTTCTCTTTTGTGATCTCCAGGGATGTTTCAGTATCCCTAATTTTAGAACTGAGTTGGCTTACACGTCGTTGTGCTTCAGACTGTTGACGTTCTTTTTCATTTAATGCCTTTCGAGCTTCTTCGGCTTCTTCTTCTAGTTTTTCAGCTTTGGCAATAATTTCCTTCTTTTCCTTGTCCGCATTATCAATACGTTCTTCAAGCGGTTCAAGCTCTTCTTTTATCTTACGGTATTCGTGCTTGTTTAATGCCTTGTCGAGATGTTCTAACTCTTCTTTATATTTTTTTGCCTTTTGAGCTTTTTCAGCCTGCTTTTCAAGGGAATTTGTTTTCTTGCGAACCTCAACCAAAATATCTTCAACGCGCTGCAGATCGGCTTGAGTTTCGTCGAGCTTGCGAAATGTTTTCTTACGTTTTTCCTTGTATCGAGTAACGCCTGCGGCTTCCTCGAAAAGTCGGCGCCTATCGTTGTTTTTATCATTAAGGATTTCTTCAACCATTTTTAACTCAATCACCGAGTAGGCATCCGAGCTCATCCCGGTATCCATAAACAGATCGGTAATATCCTTAAGGCGGCAGGTGGTACCGTTGATGAGGTACTCACTTTCTCCCGATCGATACAAGCGCCTCCCAATGGTAACCTCATTATATTCGGTAGGGAGAAGACCTTTGTTATTAACAAACGTCAGATATACTTCGGCCATGCCCAAGGCATTTTTCTTTGCCGTTCCGTTAAAGATAACGTTCGACATGCTTGAAGAGCGGAGCAGGGTGGGGCGTTGTTCACCAAGGACCCATCGCATGGCATCGACAATATTGGATTTGCCGCAGCCATTGGGCCCTACAATTGCTGTTATGCCTTTATCAAAAGAGACATTGGTTTTATAGGCAAAGCTCTTGAAGCCCTGAAGTTCAAGTTCGGATATATACATGTATTAGATCTGTTGTAAGGCTATTAGTTATTGGTCAGTAGCTGAAAACCAATAACTAATTAACCATTAACCAATTACACGGTCATTATCTCTTTTTCCTTCTTCTCAGAAAGTTCTTCCACCTTGTCAGTATGCTGGTCAGTTAATTTCTGAATTTCATCTTCTGACTCGTATAGAGAATCTTCGGGAAGCGATTCTTTCTGTACTTTCTTTTTCACCTCATCGTTGGCATCACGACGAGTATTTCTAATAGAAATGCGTGCTTCTTCAGCCAGCTCGTTAACACGCTTTACGAGTTCTTTACGGCGTTCTTCCGAAAGTATCGGCAAGGGTATCCGAATGATATTTCCATCATTATTGGGATTTAATCCCAGCCCGGCAGACATAATAGCCTTTTCAATATCTTCCATCGCCGATTTGTCAAATGGTTCTACAGTAAGGAGACGGGCTTCGGGAGCGCTGACGTTAGCCAATTGGTTTAAAGGAGTTTGCGACCCATAATAATCAACTTTTACGCCATCAAGTATCGAAGGTTGAGCCTTGCCGGCGCGAATATGAGAAAGTTCTTTCTTATAGTGTGAAACAGCCTGATCCATTTTTTTATCGGCAGATTTGATAATCGGCTCTAACTCTGGTGGTATCATAATATTCGCGTGTTGTTTAATTCTTTTTTGATGATGCTATTATTTGATCAAAATGAATTTAAGAAATCTACGAATCTTCCCAAACCACCTTTGATCCCACTGATGCATCTTCCTGCAAGACTTTTTTCAGATTTCCTACTTTGTTCATGTCAAAAACAATAATAGGGGTCTTATTTTCTCGACAAAGGGTAAAGGCTGTTAAATCCATGATATCCAACTGACGGCTTAGGACTTCTTCGCCGGTAATAGTTGGAAATTTTTCTGCATCGGGATTAATTTCGGGATCGGAATCAAAAATACCGTCAACGCGCGTCCCTTTGAGGATAACATCAGCTTCGATTTCGATGGCACGAAGGGAAGCAGCTGTGTCAGTAGTGAAATAGGGATTACCGGTGCCGGCACCAAAAATTACAACTCGTCCTTTTTCAAGGTGTCGGGTAGCACGCCGACGAATATAAGGTTCAGCGATTTCCTCCATTCTAATAGCCGACATCAGGCGCGTTTGTACGCCCATTTGTTCCAACGAGTCTTGGAGTGCCATGCTGTTAATCATAGTGGCAAGCATGCCCATATAATCACCCTGTACGCGATCCATACCTTCCGTAGCCCCCTTCACACCTCTAAAGATATTTCCTCCTCCAACAACGACAGAAACCTCAAAACCTTCGTCATGAATGGACTTTATTTCCTCAGAATACTGAGTAAGTATATCTCCGTCAATGCCGTGTCCCTGTTGACCTAAAAGTGCTTCTCCGCTAACTTTTAATAAAATCCGATGATATTTACTCTTCACTTTTTACCCGTATTAATTATTGAATTGACTGTCTTTTTAAATATGATCTGATCAATCTTATAATCCCTTAAGCATAAAAAAAAGGCTACCGAATTGGTAGCCTTTTTTGCGAATCAAAATGATTACGAGTCATCGCCGAGCTGGAGTCGATGAAACGACTTAACCAGCGGAGTATCATTGTTGTTGAGATACTCTTCAACAGAGAGACTGTTGTCCTTCACAAACTTTTGTTCCAGGAGAACGCGTTCTTCATAAAAGCGTCGTAATTTACCTTGAGAAGCTTTTTCAGCAATCTCTTCAGATTTCCCTTCTTCAAGAAGTTGATCTTTGGCGATTTCGAGTTCTTTCTCAACGATTGAACTGTCAACCCCATCTCGTGTTACCGCCAGTGGATTCATCGCCGCAATCTGCATGGCAACATCTTTGCCGATTTCGGGATCTTCGACATCCCCTTCAAACTCAACCAATACACCAAGTTGATTACCGGGGTGTATATATGAGATAAAGAACCCATCCGTTTCAGCGTAAAGTACACGATTAATCTTAATCTTTTCACCAATCTTACCAACCATATCTTTTACGTGATCGGCAACTGTAAGTCCATCATGTTCAGTTTCAAGTAGCTCATCGACCGAGTCGATTTCATTTTCAAATACAATGTCTAAAAACTGCTGAGTACGATTTTGGAAGTCATCGTTACGGGCAACAAAATCTGTTTCACAGTTAATTTCGAGTGCCGCAGCTTTGCTTCCATCATCGCTTACTCGAGTAACAATCAAGCCTTGGTTGGCTTCCCGATCGGAGCGCTTTTCGGAAAGTTGTTGTCCTTTTTTGCGAAGAATCTCAGTTGCTTTTTCAAAATCGCCGTCAGCTTCTTGGAGGGCTTTTTTGCAGTCCATCATGCCGGCTCCAGTCTGTTCGCGTAGTTCTTTTACGTCTTTTGCAGAAATGCTCATTGTTCGAGTTACGCTATTTATATTGTTGTTCTAAGTTTAAAAGAATAGCAAGAGCCGTTTATTACTCTTCTTCGTTCGAAGAATCGTCGCCGGAATCTTTCTTCTTGCGACGTTTACGGCGTTTACCTGTTGCTTTAGTTTTTTCTTTTACCTGTTGCTCTTCAGCTCTACGCGCTTCTTCAGTAGCTTGATCCATGATTTGTTCTTCACTTTGTGCTTCACGCTCTGCATTACCTTCAATAATAGCATCGGCAATTTTAGAGGTGACAAGCTGTATGCTGCGAGCAGAATCATCATTGCAAGGAATAATATAATCCGGAGTATCGGGATCACTGTTGGTATCAACCATTGCAATTAGGGGAATATTAAGTTTAACCGCTTCGTTTACGGCTATATCCTCTTTGGTTGTATCAACGACAAAGATTGCTCCGGGCAGGTGTCCCATATTGGAAATACCGCCCAAGGTGTCTTCAAGCTTTTCATACTCACGCTCAAGCATAAGAGCTTCTTTCTTTGTGAGTTCCTCAAAGGTACCGTCTTTACTCATACGATCGATCTCTTCCATACGAGAAATACTCTTTTTAACAGTACTGAAGTTGGTCATCATTCCTCCTAACCAACGGTGAGTAACAAAAGGCATGCCGCATCGGATGGCCTCTGTTCTTACGATATCCTGGGCTTGCTTCTTAGTACCCACAAAAAGGATGTCTTTTCCGGCACGGGCAAGCTTGGTAACTTCGTCCAGTGCTTCCTGGAAAAATTTCTGGGTCTTTTTGAGGTCAATGATATGAATCCCATTGCGTTCCATGAAGATAAATTCCTTCATTTTGGGATTCCATCGGCGGGTAAGGTGTCCAAAGTGGGCACCGGATTTCAATAGTTCTTCTAAGTCAGGTGTAGTAGGCATAGGTTAGATTTATTTTTGAGTTAATCCTCTATGCAGATCATCCCCGGCGCTAATCCCAACAGACGTCGGGACACTCGGCGCACTGAGTAGCTGCATATGTGTGATTGAATTTTGTGTGTCTGGAAAAAGAAAACGTATAAGCGCGATCTATTAACGCTTGGAGAACTGGAACTTCTTACGAGCACCAGGTTGACCGTACTTCTTACGTTCTACCATACGATCATCACGTGTAAGTAGATCATGTGCCTTCAATACATCGTGCCACTCTTCGTTGTGATCATCAAGAGCGCGAGCCAAAGCGTGTTGGATGGCACCGGACTGACCGGTAATGCCACCGCCACTTACGTTCACCAAGATATCAAACTGTCCGTCAGATTCGGTAACGTCAAGCGGAAGCTTGGCAATATTACGATGTGCTTGAGTGCAAAAGTATTCATCCAGAGGTCGTTTGTTTACAACAAACTCACCTGAACCTGGTTGAATATAAAGTCGCGCAGTAGAAGTCTTTCTTCTTCCGATGAAGTTTTTCTGTTCCATTCGTGATTAAAGCTCGATTTTTTCTGGTTGTTGTGCTTCTTGTTCATGAACCGGACCGGCATAAATTCGAATATTGGTCATAAGCTTGTCGCCTAACTTATTCTTTGGCAACATTCCTTTTACAGCTTTTTCAATAACCAATTCAGGATTGTGGTCCAGCATTTCTTCTGCCGAGGTNAAACGTTCNCTCCCGGGGTATCCGGAGTAACGGAAATATTCTTTCTGTTGTAATTTCTTGCCACTCAGTGTAACTTTGCTGGCATTAATTACAACAACGTTGTCACCGGTATCCATGTGAGGAGCGAAGTTAGGCTTATGCTTCCCTCTAAGTAGACTTGCTACTTTGGAAGCAACTCTTCCGAGCGCCTGATCTTCGGCATCAACAAGAACCCAATTCTTTTCGATATCACTCGGTTTAGGGGAGTAGGTCTTGTAACTGTTAGTATCCACGGTTAAAAATTGTTTATAATTGCTTTTATGTGAAGTCTCGAAAAATAGGCTTATTTATATCCATTTGCAACGGTGAAGTTATGAATAATTTCTAAGCTCTATATGAGTCTCAATATTTGAACCAATTGGTAGGACAAATAATGTATTGTGACAGAAAATTCCGGGGTTTAAGATAAGATATTCTTAAAAATTAATTGTACCTTTCAGCTATAGAAAGGTCTCCTAAAAAGGCCATGAAAAGTTGAAAAAGGACAATCAAGATCCCATGAGTAAAGAGAATAGATTTTCACAGACTAAAATCCCATTCGATACAGGCGCTGGCCAAGCGCACCTGTATAGTTTGAAAAAACTGGAAGAGCTTGGATACGATAATATTAGCAACCTGCCCTTCACAATTCGGGTTTTGTTGGAGTCGGTGCTCAGAGAGCACGATGGTTATGTCGTTACAGACAATGACGTGGAAGTACTGGCAAATTATAAAGCAAAAGATCCGGAGGGTGAAATACCATTCAAGCCTTC
>P_1C_Sed_2_UnCtyDRAFT_1000168_pt1 | contig 20511 bp, 18 predicted proteins | sample Pon1CUnioCityCA_4_FD_10229 | JGI IMG/M metagenome (IMG submission 10229) | reverse complement strand
AACGGCCCTGCGGCCTAGCGCGGGGGCTTTACCGGCCCTTACATCCTTTAAAAACTTCAAGCCGTGAAAAACATTCAACAGCCTCTCGCCTTCTACACCCAACTCGACATGGCTGCCGCATCCCGCCGCAACTATCACCGCATCAAATTCCTCTTTGATTTCGCCAAAACTTCTGTCGGCGCCGACCCTGGTATCGCACTTGAAGTCAACGCCCATTTGGCGGAGAAGGCCTATCTCTTCATCGACCACTGTTGCCGGAAGGTTAAACTCGGGTATTGCCCAGCGCAGCATTCCGCCGGGACGGCTTTCCGACTCGAAAACAGTGACTCCGTGACCGCGCTTCTTGAGATCATAAGCCGCCATAATACCTGCGGGACCCGAACCCACGATGGCGATGTTTTTGCCGGTGTCTTCTTCCAACTCCGGCAAGGGCCTCTGCTTTGCCCGGTTGTCCGCGAGAAACCTCTTTAAATTCTTTATGGCCACTGCCTGACCTGTCATGGCATTTCTGTGGCATTCCGCCTCGCATGGCGCCGTACACACCCTGGCCATTATCGCGGGAAAGGGAAGCGATTCGAGAAGGACCTCAAAGGCCTTTTGTTCATCTCCCCTGGCGATAAGCTGAACATATCCTTGGCAGTTCACGTGCAGGGGGCACGCGGTTTGGCAGGGCGCCTGCTTCATCCGCAGGTTGTCGAGAATACAGGCCTCCACGCATTTGCCGCAAAAAACGCACTTTTCTTTGTCCACTACAATGTTATCTGTCAATGCTTCCAATATGTTCATTCTTTGCATCTTACTTCCCCTGCAAGGTCAAGACCGGGGCATGGCTTATGATAACGTCCCGCGGTCCGCTGCCCATCTTGAGCACGACGTGTTTTTTCCACTCGTCTTTACTTTCCGGATAGTCCGACCGGTAATGCCACAGCCCCCACCGGCTTTCCTTTCTTTCCTTGGATGCCAGGGCGCTCAGTAAGGCGCACTGGATGATGTTCTCGACCTCATAGGTTTTGAAAAGGTCATGTACGTCAACAACCTTGACGACCTCGAACAGCTCGGCCCGGAACTTGTCCATCCACCACAAGGCCCGGTCAAGCTTGTAGTCGTTTTTGGGAGGCACTATATAGTCATTGATAATCCGTCGGACTTTGTATTCGAACTCTTCAATGGGAACATTTCCGCTGTTTCCGTTTATTCGCTTGTTCCTGTCGCGGATAAAATCCTCGATTTGGGAAGTGTCCGGGTCTACCGGTCCTCGGGAGGCGGCGTACTCGGTGGCGCTTTCCGCGGCTATTTCGCCGTAAACGAAAGCTCCCGTCAAGTGGCCTCTTGCTACCAGGGAAGTGTCTCCCGCAGCGTACAAGCCCGGCACTGTCGACTCGGCCCTCGTGTTTACCCGCACTCCTGTCTGACCGTGGCCCCCGCAGAGGAACGCCTCGGTGGGCCAGAGCTCGATCTCGCCGGTACGGAAATCAACTTCCCTGCCCTGGTAAAAACGCTCCTGCGCCGGCCGTTCCGTGGTAAAAAGTATGTCCTCCACCTCTTTGATCTTGTCTTCGGGAAGATGGTCGAGCCTGATCCGCATGGGCCCTCTTTCGGCGTAATGCTCGCCGAGCATCATGGGGATGCTGGGATGCGACTCGTGGAAGGCCTGGTTGAAGGCGTTTAAAAGGTGAGCGCCCCTCGTAAGGGTGATGTAAAGAAGCGGAGCGTTGATGTCCTTGACAATGTAATAAATACAAGTGTACTCGAAACCGGAAAGCTCGGCGCCGGCATGGTAGGCGAGAATGTAGCCGTCACCGGTATTGCCGGGAAAATCATAGACGCCATACAGATGGCCGCTGTTGGGAAGACCGAACCTGGCGGTGCCGCCGGCGGTAAGGATTATGGACCGGGCTTTGCAAACAATCACTTCGCCGGTCCGGACGTTCATGCCGATTACCCCGGAAAGGCCCTCCCCTTCCTTAATGACGCGCATGGCCATGGTCCGGTTTACAGTCCTGACGCCCAGCTCGCGGCAACGGTCCGCCAGTATCTTCTTCAACTCCGGCTCTTTCATGGTCACGCAGAACTTGCCCTTGGGATGGACCTGCAAAATCTCGTAGTCTCCGTTTTCATCAGTGGGAAAACATACGTCCCATGATTCGAGCTTGCGGAGCATGGCATAGCTGCGTTTGGCCATTTCATAGGCCTGCGGTTCGTCCATTACTCCGTGGCAGGCTATGCTGTTCGATTCCACGTAGAGCTCGGGGGTGTCAAGGCCGGGAATGGCAACTATATTCAGCGCGTCCATTCCCCTGGCTATGCAGCCGGAGTACTCGATCCGGCCTTTTTCAAATACCACGACCTCCTGGCGGGGGTCCACCTCCTTGGCCCGAATAGCGGCCATGGCGCCGGCGCTGCCGCCGCCTATGACAAGCACGTCAGCGTTAATGACTGGATAATCACTGTCCATTAAATCAACTCCTCCCGGTCCGCACTGCTTTCGCGTGAGTTATAAGACCCTTCCGGTCCGATTTTATGCCTGACAACAAAAATTTCCAACTCAGGACAACGGTCAATCCGGCTTTTGAGTTCCGGGACTTACCCGGCACTGCCCGGCAAGACCCCTCTTTAAGGAATGTTTTGACCTTGTTGATTAAGGGCGTATGATTATATATGATTCTTAAAGCATCATAGAGCTGTATTAAAATAAAACGGAACTCGAACTCCGGACTGACAAAGGTCCGCTGTTTAGAAGATTAGATTTTTAACAAGGAGTCTGTCATGAGCGTAATCAAGTCCGATATTCCGAAGGAAAACTTTGAAGAGTATGCTTCACAATACCTGGTGGGAGGTGTTTCTTCCACTTTTCGCAGAAACCCTTTTACCGGCAAAACCATGTATGCTTCCAAGGCAGACGGCCCCTACATCTACGACATGACGGGACGTCGCTTTATTGATTTTCTGATGGGCAACGGCGCCGTTCCCCTGGGGCATAACCGCCCCGAGATCATGGAGGCCGTAAGGGAGGCCCTCGAGCGCGGCTTCTTCGCCATGTACGACACCGACTACTCGGTGGAGTTTGCAAGGAAAATAATCGAGCACGTGCCCTGCGCTGAAAAAGTCCGCTACACCAACTCCGGCTCGGAAGCGACCCTGCTCACCATGCGGCTGGCGAGGGGACACACCGGCCGCGACAAGATAGTCCGCATCGACGGCCATTTCCACGGCGGGCACGACTATGCGCTCTGCAACAACCTGTTCACAAAAGCGGACATGGAAAACGACGGCACGAAGCCGAGCAAGATCACCAATCTTACTTCGGGAATACCCCAAGCGATAGGCGACACCATCTATCTTATTCCGTGGAACCGGGCCGAGGTCTTCGAGAAGCTGGCCTTCGAAAAAGGCGACGAAATAGCAGCCATAATTATGAACCCGGTCGATTACAATAACGGTTGCGTGACCACCACCGCGGAGTATCTGCAGGAGATCAGGGACATTTGCGACAAGTACGGAATCGTGCTCATTTTCGACGAGGTCCTGGCAGGGTTCCGCACCGGACTTAACTGCGCGCAAGGACATTACGGCGTGACGCCCGACCTGTGCTGCCTGGCCAAGGCCCTTACCAACGGAGTGCCCCTGGCTGCGGTCGCCGGCAAGGAAAAGATCATGATGAAAATCATGGACCCTGAAAACCCCGTTGTCGCCGGCGGAACTTTTACCGGCAATCTGGTCGGCTGCGCCGCGGGGCTGGCGGCATTCTCCATTCTCGAGCGGGAAGGCTTTTACGAAGAATGGCTGGGTCGTGCCGGAGACTTCTTCGAGTCGTTGCAACAGGTCTTTGACGACGTTGATTATCCGGCAAGCATCCAGCACCACGGCTGCAGCTTCTTTATATATCCGGGGACCCGGGAATGCGTTCAAGAGCCTCGCGATTTCGGAAAGCTGGACCTGCCTTTTGCCATCCGTTTTATCCGGGCATGTGAAGAGAAGGGGGTTTATTTCCATTCCGACTTCACGGTCTCTGCCATGCACGACAGGCAGGTGCTGGAGGAGGCGCTTAACGTAATAGGCGAAGCGGTCAAGGAGGCCAAGGAAGGCTAGCGTTTTGTCAAACAGAAATCCGGACAAGGAAAACTGCGAAAATCTCGGCCAAAGCCGCTCGCACAAAAGGACCGTTTTTTGTAAACGACACAAAACGATTGTGAGCAAGCACCGGCCCGACTGTAACATTCGCTGCTGACAAAGGATTCAATCTGCAATGCCGTAATTTCCACCGGGAGGCAAAGCACATGGAATCGAAAAATAAAGTTAAGGTATTCGGCGCTTTTTTGGTTTTTGTTCTGGCTACGGCCATCCTGGTCGTCATGGTTGTTTATGGAGACTGGGGAGACAAAGTTCCCTGCAAAAATTGTTTTTCCGAAGCGGGCCCGCTTGTTGAGGGAGGCGACGCTGAAATGCCTCCTATGCCCGAAAAATCAAGCCACCTTTCCAAAATTACTGAAGAAGAATACAAAGAGATAGAGCCGGGACCCAGCAAGGTGGACCTGAAATGGGACTTTTCGGGAGACGAAGTTTATGCCTACGATCTAGGCCAGTCCATGAAGACTTCTCAAATGATGGGGATGAGCAAAAACTTTTCGCCCACAATGAAAGTCAAGGCCTCGGGTCTCCTTAAGTTCAAGAGCAAGGGCGACCATACCGCGGACCTGGTCTTACAGGACCTTACCATGGAAAACAACTTTGATTTCGGATCGAAAGCCCCGAAAAATTTCGGGAAACAGTCCCAGACCGTGGAGATGCCCGCCCAGGTCATTCAGGGAGTGGGAGAAGAAGGAATGGTGCAGTTCGGCGGCCGGATGGGAGAACAGTTCAATCTTCGCTATCTCTTTCCCCTGCCGGAGGCTCCACTGGGGAGGGGAGAATCCACGACAGTGCCCATCAGCATGCCCTTTAACGCCATGGGGTCCGTGTTAACGGCCAAGGGCGAGATGAAGATCAAGCTGGACAAGTTCGTAAAGATAAAAGACAAAACCGCGGCGCTTCTCGATTGTGACCTTATTATCGACGAGCTTGATGTGCCCGAGGAGATAGAAGGCGAGTATGAAATCAGAGTCAAAGGCCGCGCTTTATATTATTTCAACGTGGAGGAGAGATGTTTTGACTCCGGCAAGATGGCCATGATGTTGTCCTTTCGAATAGACACGCCCTCCCCGCAGATGAAAATGGGGGACGAGGACTTCTCCGAAAATTTTCCTAAAAACATCAAGATGGCCGCTGACATGGACAGCTTTATCACCCTTGAAAGGGACCGGGCGGAAGAGCGCTGACAATAGCGACTAATGCCTGGTAAGGCGGCCTTCTTCGGCTATCACTCAATTCGCACCGTAAAGAAGCTCGAAGAGCTTGATGGAAAAGAGCGCCAGTGTAAACAGAGCGTAAACGACCCGGTAGAAACGCCGGAACTCTTTGATGGGGCCGCCGCCCCTCCAGTGCCGGTATCGCCAGGACTGGACGACCCAGATCAAGACCAGCAGGGCCCCAAGTACCGTGTAGGCGGGATGCGACAGCCACAGTATTGAACCCGCTACAAACCAGATACTGCTTAAAAGAAACGTCGCCAGACCGGTCCGCAGGGACTTGCGCTGTCCGAAAGCAACGGCGTTGGTCCGAATGCCCACGGCCAGGTCCTGTTCGAAATCGTCTATCTCGTTCGCAAAGTGGCCGGCGACCTGAACGATGCCTATAAAACTCGCAATAAAGAAACCGGGCGCCGTGAAATTCTCGAATACTACCCAGCCTCCCAGCACATAAAGGAAGCTCCCCCCGAAATGGATGAAAAGACTGACAAGGGGGNTCCCTTTGAGATTTACCCTGATCTGGGAATAGAGATAAGTAATGATTTCGATCATAACAACAAGGGCGAAAAGACGGAGGGACAAAATAGCGTAAAAGGCCAATGAAACAATAATAAGCGCCGCGTTAATTTCCATTATTTCCTTATTGGAAAAAACCGGCTTTTTAAAGGCATGACGATGTCGGAGACGGGGTTCTTCGGGATTGATCCTGGCGTCACACCAATCATTATACAAGAATATATGTGCTATGTAGAGGGTGTTTATAAGTACAAAAACAAGCAGTCTAAGCAGGGTGGACGCCGTAAGATCGGGCAGAGCCAATACAGCGCCGTAACAGGGATAAGAAGAAACCAGGATGATGTCAAAGTAACGGACGCCCCACAAAAAAAATCCCAGCTTATCGGAAAGACCGTAGTTTTGATCCTTATCTTTTTCCTGGTCGGTACGGGTATGGACCATTAAGATTCCCTTACAGCATTTAATTCACGGCACCAATCCGGTTGCTTTTTAAATTTCTGTCTTGACCTTTTTCAATCCTCATGTCGAGGAAAACTTTTAGTAAAAGCACCGCCTTTTCGTTACATTACCTGCAACTGCAGGCATTATCCGACATTGACACATGCCAGTCAATCAACACACTGATCGGCCGAGATGCAATTAATTTAAGACGCAGCTATCAAACTGGACCGCAATTTTTGACACGTGGAATCCGGGAATATCTTCAACGATAACTTTACCCGGAGCCCTGTTTGTTGTATTATAATTTTTAAGAACTGAAGAGGGCCTAACCTCATCCCATCCAGCTCAGCTCTTCCGGCAAGACAAGCAGTAATCACTCACAGACCCGCTTTCCCAAGGCACTTACCACGCACCCATAATATATTTTAACGGCCGGCCACGTTTTTATAAAGGCAGTACGGTCCGGTCGGATTGAGAGGAGGAAGTATGCTCTCTATTATCTTTGTTGTCGCGTTTGTTGTGCTCATGGTAGTACTCGGTATCTGGGGAATGAAAAAGACGACCAACCTTCAGGACTACTTTTTGGGGGGCCGCACCATCGGTCCTTTTGTATCGGCGCTGGCTTACGGGACGTCCTATTTCTCCGCGGTCCTCTTCATCGGCTTTGCCGGGAAGCTGGGATGGGCCTTTGGCATTTCTTCGTTATGGATCGCGGTCGGCAACGCTTTTCTGGGCAGCCTGCTGGCCTGGCTGGTTCTGGGACACCGGACGCGGACCATGACCCATAATCTGGAAAGCCTTACCATGCCCGAGTTCTTCAGCGCACGCTTCGGTTCCGAAGGACTCAAAGTGGTAAGCGCCGTCATAATCTTTGTATTTCTTCTTCCTTACTCGGCGTCGGTGTTCAAGGGCCTGGGACATCTGTTCGAAAGCAACTTCGAGATTTCCTACGAAAGCGCCCTGGCGATCATGACCGTGATCACGGGTCTGTACCTGGTTTTGGGCGGATACTTTGCCGTGACTTTGACCGATTTTATCCAGGGCATAATCATGATCTTCGGCTCCATAGCCATGGTGGCCGTGCTGGCGGGAGAAGGTGGCGGACTGGCGCAGGCCATTACCTCCATTAAAGAGAACTACCCGGAACACGTACCGCCGGGCAAGGCGCCGGGGACCCTGCTTCTCGCTTCCCTGGTCTTTATGACGTCCTTCGGCACATGGGGACTGCCTCAAATGGTCCAAAAGTTCTACGCCATTAAAAACGAAAAGGTCATCAAGACCGCGGCCATTGTGACCACGGTGTTCGCCCTCATAATAGTCACCGCTGCCTATTTTACAGGGGCCTTGACCCACGTCTTTTTCGACCCTTCCACTATCCCCATGTCGGAAGGCAAGCCGGCCTTCGACCGATTTATTCCCGAGCTTCTGACATCCCGGCTTCCCGAAGCCTTGATGGCGCTGATCCTGCTTTTGGTCCTTTCCGCTTCAATGTCCACCCTGGCCTCCCTGGTCCTGGTCTCTTCTTCGGCAGTGGCCATCGACATCTACGGGAAAAGGCGCCTCTCGACGGACCATGACCGGAAGACCCTGAAGCTGATGAGGATATTGAGCGCGGTCTTCGTGGGACTCTCGCTTCTTATCGCCCTTTACCCCATCGACATCATCGTCGTACTTATGTCGTTGTCATGGGGGGCAGTGGCAGGTTCCTTCATGGCCGTCTATATCTACGGGCTGTACTGGAAAAAGACCACTGCCGCCGCTGCCTGGGCCGGGTTCGCCACCGGCCTGGGGCTGGCCATTGGCCTCTTCTTTGTTTTAGGCGCGGCCAGAAGTCCCATCGCCTCCACCGTTGCCATGATCGTGCCCTTTTTGGTGGTGCCCCCGGTCAGCATGCTGACTCAAAAGCCGGAACAAAAAACCATCGAACGGGCCTTTAAAAACATAAAGCAGCCATAAAGCAAGGGGCGCTCAGGCAGGACCTTGGGACCGGCGTTGCCTGTCGTCCGTCACCGCCTTGCCGCGTAGGTCAGCTCGTCTCCTGTCCAGATAAAGACGCCGCCCTTATAAAAGGGGTCCCGATCGTAGAGGTCATTATCGGTAAGCTGCTTGACCTTCGGAGAATCTGCGTTGGTGTTGTAATAGAAAAGCTCTATGTCCTGCCCGTCATCGCTTTGCCAGGTAATCATTCCGTCACTTAAGTGAAGATAAAAGTTTAAAGTGTCGTCCTCCGTCAAGCGGACCGGGGCCGGCGGAGGGTCAAAGCGGTCATAGAAAAGAATATTGTAGTATGAACCGTCTCTTTGGCTCCAGGCGATAATGCCGTCGCTTACTTGCGGCCTTTCATCGGAGAGCGAGTTGTCGGTCAGCCGGACTTCCTGCGGCGTGTCCGCGTTAAAGTCGTAGTAATAGATTTCGTGATTGTCACCGGATATTTGCCGGTACCAGGTAACGATCCCGTTGTCTACTTCCGGTCCGAGTTCCCAATTTGTGTTGTTGGAAAGATTGACGGGTGCGGGTGTTGCGGCATCCATGTCGTAGTAATAGATTTCGTAATCGGAAGAATTTCCGCCGACCCAGGTGATGAACCTTCCATCGGTGGCGGGCTGAGTGTTTATATGGTCGTTATCAGTGATCTTTACCGGAGTCGGAGTAGCGGAATTGATATCATAATAGAAAACCTGATAATGAGAGCCATCGTGGCCACGCCAGACGAAAAGACCGTCTTTTACCGTCAACTGTTCTTCTCTTAACGAGTTGTCGGTCACCTGGACCATCTCTGGGGCGTTTGCATTAAGATCATAATAAAATACGTCCGGATTAATCCCATTTCGATGCGTCCACGCGAGCAGGCCGTTGTCCAACTCGAAACTCTGGATATCAACTCCCGCCGGGGAAATCCGTCGGGGCCGAATTTTTTTGTCTACGTGCTGAACATAGATACCATGTACTTTTCCGCTGGATGTCCATGCGGTCTTGCCGTTCCAGCCGAAAGGACTGGAATCAATCTGGTGATATTCCGCTTCACTGAGACGGGTCAAGCTGTCCTGGGCGATGTCGTAAGAATAGACGTGTTCACCGTCATCCTCCCTGCTGTACCAACTGATGATACCGTCTTTTACTGAGGGCAAAAGGTCATAATAGTCATTATCAGTGAGCTGTACTATGGTAGGCGAGGCGTCGTTAAGATCATAATAATAAATTTCGTAGTTCGTGCCGCCGTACCAGGTGATGATGCCGCCGTCCACGTTGGGGAAATAATCGTGAATCGAGTTCGAGGTAAGTTTGGTCACGCTCGGCGACGCATCGTTTAAATCAATGTAATAAACCTCTGTATTCGTGTCGTACCCCATCCAGACAATCACGCCGTCATCCACCCGGGGAGTGCGGTCGTCAAAGGTATTGTTGGTGACCCGGACCACGCCCGGCGAAGCCGCGTTCAAGTCGTAATAGAAAATCTCCACGTTGGTCTGCCCGCCCTGCCAGACGATGAGCCCGTCGTCAACCTCCACCTGCCAGTCACTGCCCGCGCTGTCGGTGATCTTGGTGATGGCGGGAGATACCGCATTCAGGTCATAGTAATGGATTTGCTTTCCCGAACCGTCATCAGCACTCCAGACGATCAGGCCATTGTCGATCTTAGTGTCTATCTTGAAAAAGCCGTCATCGGTCAGTTGGACAACCGAAGGGTCCGCGGCTTTAAGGTCGCAGTAATAGACCTCGTGGGCTTCTACGTCACACACCCATACCGCCACGCCGTCGGACACGTCAATGTAGCTGGTATAATGGTCGGTGCTGCTGATCAGTTTGGGCGTAGGGTCATCGGACTGGGTGTCAACGTAAAAAAGGTCGCCGGGAGGAGACAGGAAAACCACGTACCTTCCGTCAAAAACCACTTCACGAGGGACATATGTCAATCCCAGAGACTCGGTAAGATTTCTGAGTTCGGTGCCGTCATGGTACATAACGCCGCCCCTCTCGCGTCCCGTCCAGGCAAGCCATTCCCCGTCCGTACCGACCCTTTCGGTTTCAATCGAAGTAGTCGAAACAAAAGTTTGCTTAAGACCGTGAGGCACGCCCAAAGCTTCTTCATCGTCGCCCGACGTGAAACCACAAGACATGAAAACCAAAACTGCCGGAATTATAATAGTCAACCAACAAACCGTTTTAATACTGCGCATAACTCAAGACCTCCTTAGTTATTTGCACAAACCTTTGCCAAAACCGCAAACCGCGGCAACCCCAAAAAACTGTCTTTTTCAAAAAGGATTTCGTTTAGGAAATTGCGATCAAAATAGGTAAGCCAAGTTTGAGTTGTTTTACTGTCCTACTAAAATAGTAGACTAAAATTTAGCGGACTTCAATCGGTCTGCTACATGAAAGGGGGGCAAGCAAACCGCCGATGTCCCCGTCCGCTTTCATCTGCCGCCGATACGGCCGCATTCCCGGCCCTAATCCTAATAGAGGTGTAGTTTCCTAAAATCCTCTTACATGTCGCAGGCCCCTTGCCTCTAGTCCGGTTCTATGCTATAACATTGTTAGGATAACATCGTTAGGTGAAAGATGCCCAAAAAACCAAGACCACAAAAAGAAGTGGAGGCCTTTAAAGGGGAGATAGTCGAACATGCTGTGGAACTCATCCAGAAGCATGGCATGGAGGGGCTGACCATGCGCCGTCTGGCCGACCGGCTGGGCGTCCGGGCGGTGACCATTTACAGCTATTACGAGAGCAAGGACCACCTTTACCTGGCGGTGCTTACCAAGGGTTTTCAGCTTCTGTATGACGACTGCCGGGCGGCCTACAACAGCGAGACCGGGCACCTTGCCCGGCTGGAAGCCATGATGCGGGCCTACCTGGACTTCGGTGTCCACAAGTCCAACTTCTACAACCTGATGTTTACCTGGCACGTGCCCAAGTACCGGGACTACGTGGACACGCCCATGGAGCCTGCGGCCCGTCACGAGCTTTTCGAGTCTCAAAAGGTCTACCTGTTTTTCATCGAGGCGGTAAAGGAGCTTGCCGAGGGCGTAAGGCCCATCACCGACGACGAGGCACGCGAGCTGATCATTTACTTCTGGAGCACTCTCCACGGCTACATCGCGGGGACCAACAACAATCTTTTGAACTACATGCACGAGAGTCCGGGCGACTTAAAGGAGATCATTCTTGAAAACCTTTTCAGCCACATGCGGCGGGTACTGGAGGAGGCTGCTTCAAGCCATGACCGGGACAACAGGAGGGAAGAGGAATGAAAGCACTTGTCACCGGCGCGACCGGCTTTATGGGCGCAAAGCTTTGCAGGGCGCTCGCAGAGAGGGGCGACTCGGTCCGCGCGCTGGTCTTTCCCGGCGAGGACCACTCGCACATCTGCGAATGGGTTGCGGAGACTCGTGAAGGCGACATAACCGACCGGGCTTCTCTCGAAGGCGTTGCCGACGGGTCGGACGTGACGTATCACCTGGCCGCCCGGGTGGTGGATTACGGATCGAAGGAAGACTTTTACGCTCCGATTTTGGAGGGAACGCGAAACATGCTGGATGCTTGCGCGGACCGCAGCAAGCGGTTCGTGTACGTGAGCTCGATCTGCGCCTGCGGCACGGGCAAGCACATGAAGGGCATGAAGGAGTCGGACCGCTGCGCGGAGACCGGCGTCTTTTACGGCGACGCCAAGCGGAAGGCCGAAGAGCTGATAAAAAGCTATGAAGGCAGGTTTGAAAAGGGGTGGGTGATCGTACGTCCGTCCAATGTGACGGGCCCCCGCAGCGTGTGGGTCTCCGAGTTGGGCAGCGTAATCAGGGACGGCTTTTTCACCTACTTTGACGGCGGCCGTTACAGTGCCAGCCTGGTCTACATCGACAACCTGGTTGAGGGGCTGGTGCTTGCGGGCACCCGTGAAAAGGCCAAGGACCAGACCTACTTTTTCCGCGACGACTGGGACGTGACCTGGAAGAAATACCTTGACGACCTGGCGGCCATGTTCGGTAAAAAGATACGGTTGAGCCTGCCCTTCGGCCTGGCCTGGTTTCTGGGCGGCATCTCCGACAAGCTCACGCCTTACTTAAAGAACAGGCCCATGATAACGAGGCACTCGGTGGGCCTTATGGGCCGCGACTGCGACGTGGACACCCACAAGGCGAAAGCGGAGCTTGGCTGGCAGACAAGGGTGTCTTACGATGAGGCCATGAAGGAGATCGGAACATGGGTAAGAGAAAACATGCTCGAGTAAAAAGCAGGGAAGTAAATTCGGCAATGATTTATATAGGGGAGGGAAGACAATGAGAAAAGCGGTTTGTTACTGGCTTTTTGTTTCAGTTGTTTGCGCTTTGGTAGTGGTTTGGTCGCCGGCCGCTGTTGCCGGTAAAGAGGGCCCCTCCATGTCCTGTCCGGAAGACAAGAGCGGGCTTTACGACAAAGCGGTCGAAATGTGGTCCGGGTCCCACTCTCAGGAGTCCAAGTTCAAGGTCAAGGAGCTTTTGGAGAAGCACGTTGCTGCCTGCCCGCAAAACGAAGATGGCTGGATATTGTTGAGCTATGTTTACTGGATGATAGGCGACGCCCTTCCCCGCGACCAAAAGGAGGAGCGCATGTCATGGTTTGCAAAAGGAGAAGCCGCGGCCGACAAGGCGTTGGCCCTTAACAAGGACAGCGCAGGAGGCCTTTACTGGAAGACGACCAACATGGCAAGCACTGCCGACATGAAGGGATGGATGTCCAGCCTGTGGATGTTCCCCACACTGTGGGACAACATGGAAAAGGTCGAAGAACTAAAGCCCCATTACTTTTACGGAGGGGTGGACAGGTTCTGGTGCGAGGTCCTCAATCGCGTCCCCCTCTTCCTGGCAGAACGCTTCGGACACTCGGTGGAAGAGGCGATTGCCGACATTGAAGAGGAGATCAAAAGAGAACCGCGTTTTTTCGCAAACTATATTTACGCCGCCAGGCTCTACAATAAAAACGGAAATGAAGAGAGGGCCCTCGAGCTTCTGGAACACGTGTTGACTACCGACCCCAATGTGTTTCCCCAAGAAAAAGCGGACAACGAAGACCAGATACCGGAAGCCAAAAAGCTCTGGAAGGAAATCACGGGGGAGGAGTATCCGGAGCGTTAGAAACATCGTAAATGCCAAGGAGGGCGGACCGGGCATGGCTTCGAAGAGAGTTTTTCAGCCGGTGGACTTCTTGACAATAGGGGGGACGAAAAATGGACGGACCGACTTCAGCAAAAAGTTATGATGAATTCAGGCAGGACAAGTTTTTCGACGTTCCCAAAATGGAGGCCCGGACGTCGGTGTCCGCGGTCGAGTTGCCCATGCTGTTTGATAAAACGCGGGTGCGGCAGTTGAACTACTTTGTGGAGCCAAGCCGGGTGGGTCCGCTTCTTTCCGGCACCGGACTTGTGCCCTGCCGGCTTTTCAACGGCAAGTGCCTGGTGAGCCTGATTTTCTACAACTACCGGGAGGTGACCATCGGCCCTTACAATGAGGTCACCATTACCGTGCTGGTGCGTCCGGAAATGCTGCCGGACCCGAAATTTTACCTTCCCAACCTTCTCAAAAAAAAGGGCGAGAGCTGGAACGGGACCGGCGCTTACGTCATCGAGATGCCGGTGACCATCCCCGAGGCCCGGGCCGCGGGCCGCGAGCTTTGGGGTTTTCCCAAGTTCGAGACCAGGACACCTTTCGAACTCTCCGGCAACGACTTCGAGTTCGGCGTGAAAGACCCTTCAAGCGACGAGTGGATCGTCCACGTCACGGGCTCCATGTATCCCGGCGTTTCCATGAAGGGGTTCGACCTTGTCACCTTTTCCAACTTCCGCGACAAAATCTGGAAGACCATCATCCATACCGACGTGAAGTATAAAAACGGGGTCCCCAAAAAAGTAAACGTAAAGACCGGCAACAGCGAGCACGGCATGGCCCATAACATCCGGGCGCTGGGCCTTGAAAACAAGAGGCCCTTTGTGGTGCAGGCCTCCGACAACTTCAAGTCCAGGCTGGACCACGGCGTTGCAGTGGCCGACCATCCGTCGCCCGACCTGCCCTACGCGCCGCCCGGCGGAGACGGCACTGCCGAAGGCGTGAAGCTGTGAAGTCTCTTTCGAAAAAGACGGTACTTCTGACCGGCGCTTCGGGGGGTATGGGCTGCGAGTTTGCGCGACGTCTTATGGATGAGGGCGCCCGCCTGATAATCACCGACGTTGACGAAGAAAAACTGGATGAACTAAAGCGCGAGTGTTCGGCTTCATCCCGCGGCCCCGGCGAAGTCCTCGCGGCATTCGGCTCGGACATCTCGACCGCAAAAGGCTGCCGCAAAGTTTACGAAAACACCATGGCCGCGGCCGACGATGTGGACCTGCTCATCAACAACGCGGGCCTGATAAATTACGGCTACTTCTGGGAGATACCGGAAGCCGAGAGCGAAAGGCTTTTGCAGGTCAACCTCATGGCGCCGGTGCGCCTGTCCCGGCTTTTCCTGCCGGGCATGGTCGAGAGGGGCAGCGGCCACATCGTGTTCATGTGCTCAGTGGCCGGTTTTGCCGCCACTTCGCTGGGCACTCCTTATGTGACCTCCAAGTTCGGCATCAGGGGGTTTGCCATGGCCCTCTCCGGAGAGATGAAGGACAAGGAGCTTGACGTGACCATTGTCTATCCGTCGTGGGTCAGGACCGGGATGCTCGAATCTCCCGAGTACGGGTCGGCAAAAGTGGAAAGTCTGTCCTCCAGGCTCGTCGAAGACCCCGCAAAAGTCGTCAAGGAAGCCATCAAGGGCATCCGAAAAAACAAGCTACACGTCTGTCCCGGTATCTTCGCCAAATTAGTCTGGCACGGCGCCAAGGCATGGCCCATTGTCTCGCGGCAATCGCATTAAAAGAGGCGGCCGTGAAAAAAGTGCAAACCTCGGCGCTCACCAATGTCTCCCGGCGAAACCACTGTTTGTGTATTACATAGCAGGGGACACGTTAGGTCATACAGTTCATCTTTCATTTGCTTTACCGATACGAAAAGACGTTTATACGGCATTCATGCTGTTCTTTTTCTCGATTTCATTAATTAGTGCTTGTTGCGAAATGAAGGCTTTGCCGGCTTTTGCCGCGGTAATTTGGAGTGCGGTAGCCTGCCTGTGCGTTCCGCACGCAGACAGGCTTGCTGCCGCTTTGTCTCCGGGAAGCTTGCTTCCCGGAAGTGCTCTTCACAACAGGCGCACATTTTATAAACCGCCTTTGGGGAAATTCCGGCAAGCCGGAACGTATGAAAGCGAAAGCAATCTTTCGCACTCAATAACCGGAATTTTTCACCAGGCCCTAACTATGGTATCCATTCGCTCTTCCATTGCCGTGTGACATATCAATACTTTTGGGATTTGGAGAATATCGGACACGACAGTAATACCATATTTACTTTTTCCACTGAAATTTTAAGAAATTCTGATAACGAAGGACAATGGGCCCCAAAATAAAAAAACCTTTGCGTCGTTGCATTTGGAAAGCCCCGGACATGTTCCACCCCCTCCCTAGACTTGCGCCACACCCACCGGCAAATTGCCGATGCATTGAGCACGAATTATTATGGAGATGCGCATCGATTTCCTGCCGTTGCCGTAAAACATTGCCTTTCAGGGGTCCGGTCCTTTCACTTTTCGGGCGGGCGCCGGCCTTTACGGAGGAGAAAACACGCCAACCCACCGCAGTTGCCGGTTTCTTACATTAGATGCTTTTACGGCACGGATTATGCTATAACCTGAAAGCAGACTGTTTTCGAAAAGGGGGCTTTGATGTCTATTACTGAAAAGCACGGTTTTCGCAGGGTCGCTGCTTTGTTTATGGCGCATGTTTTCATTGCCGGTCTTTCGGTGAGCTGCGGCCAATATGACGACGTCTCGCACGGGCCCTATCTTCTCAAGGTCCCCCGGCAGGGAGGCGGCTTCCAGGCCTCGAAGTCGGTGGATTTTTTTCTGGACGAAGAGGTTGACGAGGGCGTGTTGACGGGCTGGATTCACGGCACGGGCTGCCCGGCGCGGGTTTTGCTTTGTGATGCCGGCGAGTGCGAGATAGTGTTTTCCACCTTTGCCGGCCCGAACGAGGTGATGTTCGAGGTCTATTCGGAAAACAGCTATGTTTTCGACAGTTTCCTGGAGAGCTTCGCTCCGTGTTACAAGGACGACGAATTCGCGCAGGAGCCATTCAGTTGTCAGCGCTGGGTCTGCGACCAGTCCAAGGAGGACATCGACATTATCTTTGAAGCAGACGGTTGTTCGGCAAGTTTACAGGCGGTGATCGAGGTCGAATACTTTGATGAGAGGACCCCCTTCAAGTCGTGCCTTATTGCCGCAGACACTTTATAGTAGCGCTTCCCGCGGATTATTTTTCCGGGTCTTTCTTTTCCTCGCCGTTTTTATGTTCTTCGAGCAGCTTGTTTATATAATCGACAACCGAAGGGTCTCCCCAGTTGACCGCGCCCATGACCTTGTTGTCCACGGTGCCGTCGGGCGCGATGATATAGGTTATGGGCACGTTATAGGCGCTGTACTTGCGGGCGGCCTCTCCTGACGGGTCCAAAAGTACCGGAAAAAGAAGCTCCATGTCCTCCACCGCGTTTTCGACCATTGACCGAGGATCACTCGTCAATGCCAGGATTTCAAAAGGTCTGCCGTCCATTTTTTTGTAAAGCTTGTTGAAGCCGGGCATCTCCATTATGCAGGGCATACAGGACGAGGACCAGAAATTTACGAGCACGACTTTGCCTTCCAACCCGGACAGGGTGTACTCCTTGCCTCGCAATGAGCGGAGGGTAAAATCGGGCGCTTTGTTATTATCGTTTGCGGCGAGAAGCAAAGGTCCTTCAGCAGCGGTACGCGGCGGCGCGCTGAGACCATGGTCTATCGCAGGCGCCGACAAAGCAAACATTAAAACGATGAGAAGAACAGACAGGACGTTTCTCATGGTGTGCTCCTGCAAATATTTATTCAGTTTTGCTCGCCGGTCTTCTGTCCGGCAAGTTTTTTAAGGTAGGCGACCACTGACTCATGTGCCCAGTCGTAAGGTCCGGGAACGACCTTTCTGACGGTGCCGTCAGGCGCCAGGACAAAGGTCAGGGGGTGGGACCGCACCTGGTAGAGCTTTTCCACCTGTCCGTTTTTATCAAGCAGGACGGGAACGGCGATATCAAATTTTTCCTTTATGTCCCGGGCCATGGCCTTGTTCGCCGGCGTCACCAGAATGATCTGCAAATTTTGTTCGGAAATTGCCTCTTGTAGCTTTTGAAAGGACGGCATCTGCATGAGGCAAGGCGGGCAGGTAGGACTCCAGAAGTTCAGTATCACCGGCTTGCCGCGAAAGTCGGAGAGAGAATGTCTTTCGCCTTGCAGTGACTCGAGGGTAAAGTCCGGCGCTTTGACCTCCTCGCCGGGTGCGGCGCCCGTCCGCTGTTCCGCCGGCGCCGGCAAGGGCGGAGGATACAGCCGTTCCGGTGTGCCGGTGACGGTCAGATATACGAGCATACCCAGACAGACAACGATTATGGCAAAGAGTCCGACCTTTTTCTCCATTTACTGTTACACCTCGCTGTTAATCGTTATAGTGAAGGACCGAATAAACGGGAAGACCCTCGAGCTTGTCCCTGCCTTTCAAAAAGTCGAGCTCTATCAAAAAGGCGTACTCGATGACCTCGCCGCCGCATTGGCCGACCAGGTCTGCGACCGCCTTGGCTGTGCCGCCGGTGGCCAGAAGATCGTCGATGACCACCACCCGCTCGCCCTTGCATACCTGGTCCCGATGCATCTCGACTTCGTCCACACCGTACTCGAGCTCGTAGGACGCCTTTACAGTCTCGCCCGGCAGCTTGCCCTTCTTGCGGACGGGAGTAAAACCCGTGCCGAGTACGTAAGCCAGGGCGCCCCCGAATATGAAGCCGCGGGCGTCAATGGCCACGATCCGGTCGGGCTTTTTGTCCTTGTATCTTTCCGCCAAGTGGTCCACCACCTTGCGGAAGGCGCCGGGGTCGGCCAGTAACGTGGTTATGTCGTAAAAGAGGATGCCCTCTTTCGGAAAATCGGGGACCTCGCGAATGGCCTTTTTCAAATCTTCCATTACTTCTCCTCCTTGTTTTCGAGCTCTACAAAAACTAACGCGATCATGTAGCTCCTCAAGGCAGATAATACTTGGGATTTACCGGTTTTTCACCCACCCGGACCTCGAAATGCAAGTGGGGGCCGGTGGCGCGGCCCGTCATGCCCACTTCAGCTATCTGCTGTCCCCTCTTGACGATCTCGCCGGACCGGACCAGGTTCCTCTTGTTGTGGGCATAAACGGTGGACACGTTGCCGGCGTGCTTCAAAATGATCATGTTGCCGTAGCCCCTGATGGTGTCGTCGGAGTAGACCACTTTGCCGTCGTCCGCAGCCAGTACCTTCGAGCCTTGCGGCGCCACAATGTCCACGCCTTCGTGCATGTTGCCGTTCCTCATGCCGAAGCCGGAAGATATCCGGCCGCCGGGCACGGGATTGAGCAGGTCGCCGTGCTTGGGAGACGGAGACTTGGGGGAAGAGGGACTTCCGGACCTCCCGGGACTTTTTCTCGGGACCGCCTTTACACCGCTTGCTCCCGGTATCCATATTTTCTGTCCCACCTTGAGGGTTGTAGGGTCGCTGATCCGGTTGATGTTCGATACTTCCTTTACGTCGGCGCCGTAGGTGTGGCAGATGCGCCAGAGGGTCTCGCCCTTTTTAACGGTATGATATACGCCCTTGCCCCGGGGCTTTGGGGGCGCGGGCTTATCGTCTTTTTTGTCCTTGTCTCGCCAGGGCCGGCTGTGGCCGGAGCCGAGGCTGCCCTTCTCTTTGTTTTCGTCCTTGTCTTTCTCCCGGCTCTTCTTCTTGATGGTGCAGATAAGACCGCATCTTTGCCTGTTCTCGGAGGGATTGTTTTTAGAGGAGTGATGGTTGTCGTTGGAACGGGGCGCCCGTTTAACACAGGAAGCTGATAGCAATAACAGGAAGGCCCATATTAAAACAAGCTGTAATCCGGTGCAGCTTCCGCCTTTTTGCATTCCGCGTCTCCCGCTTAACATGGCCGTTTTATATCTTTGCAAACGCCGTAAATTTCCGCTGTGCCGGCCGTCTCTATTTTGCCTTTCCGGTCTGCTCGAGCGCGAGCTTTACGGCCTCTTCCGGGTCCGCCGCCTTTATTATGTCGGGCGCTATCTCCCAGCTTTGCAGCGACACCACCGGCTTTCCGGCTTTACGTGCCAAGGCGATCTCGGAGAGGGTCCCGTAGCCGCCGGATATGGCGATGACCGCGTCCGCCGAATGGATGATGACGGCGTTTCGCGCTTCGCCCATGTTGGTCGCCAATGCTGCCTTTACAAAAGGGTTGGCGTCACGAATGCGGGGGCCCGGCAGGATGCCCACCGTCAGACCGCCCGCTTCCCACGCGCCGCGGCAGGCCGCTTCCATAACGCCGCCCAAACCGCCGCAGACAAGCACAGCGCCCGCCTTTGCAAGGCCCTCTCCAACCCGCCGCGCAAGCTCGACGGTCTCCGGCCCACAAGCGCCCGCGCCGCAAACCGCGATATTTGACCTCTCCGCTTCCAAGGCACCTGCAATCCGTACCTTATATAATACCTTATTTGTAGGCTGATTGTCCATAGGGAGGCCTTAAAAAGCTTGGCCCCTCTTGACTTCGCCGGTCTTTAGTGTTAACTTTCTATTTTCGTTAGCTTCCCTACGGGCCGTTAGCTCAACTGGCAGAGCAACTGACTCTTAATCAGTGGGTTCGGGGTTCGAGTCCCTGACGGCCCACCATTTATGACAGAGAAACTTCTCTCTGCCCCTATAGGGCCCATCGAACCGACCGGCTGGGCTTTTTGTCTTTGCTAAACCTTTCCGAGCCTTTATAGCTTCGAATACATCTTTGCCTTATGCCAGCCTCCGGACGAGCCAAGCCCATATGCCCTACATTTCCAAACAAAACAGCCCATTCGCCGTAAGCGTCCGGTCAACTGCCCCTTATAATCGGAGAGCATATTGCATATGAATAGCGGATGCATCGGGGGTATGGTTGGCGTTCAGGTTTGGGGCGTCGTGTTTTGGTTTTGCCGGTTGTCGGGCAGGAGGTCGGAGAGTTTTTTCATGGGGTGGTCGGCGATTCGGTCGAGGACATCGAGGAGGTAGGCGTAGGGGCAGATGCCGTGGTCTTTGCAGGTTTGGGTGAAGCTG
>P_1C_Sed_2_UnCtyDRAFT_1000163_pt1 | contig 20606 bp, 23 predicted proteins | sample Pon1CUnioCityCA_4_FD_10229 | JGI IMG/M metagenome (IMG submission 10229) | reverse complement strand
AGATAAAACAGTAAAGTTAAATAAATAAAAATCCATGCTATCGGAAGGGCCATCACTTTCAGCGGCTATCTGTTCGAAGATTATATGCCAATTTTCTATCACCGATATATCTTTTGTAGCAAGTATTTCTGTATCATTTGAAAATGTTACTGTTTCTGCAGAAGAGTCTATATCTAAAGAATAATCTACTGGAGATTGTTCTAATTCTGTTTCTGAAAAAGAATAGATTAGAGTTGAATTCCATTCGTCTACCTTATCATTCATTGTGGAAGATGTTCCACAGGTTGGGCCTGAAGATGATTCATCTTTTGTAAAATAAAGATTAGATACCGCACTATCTTCTGTTCCATTTATTGTAAAATTTATTTGATAATCTTCCCCCTCTTTAAAGTCTTGGTTTGTCCAAAAAGCAGCCCATCTTCTCACAGAATTACCTGGAGCCGAATTAGCTAAAACATAAGCCCTCAAAGAACCATCAGTATAAAAATTACCTTCCTCTACTACACTTTCACTTCCTGGATTAGAACCTCCCTGACAACTGTATGTTTTGTTATCCCATAAACTCTCATTAATACTAGAATCCTCAAAATCATCATTCCAATAATATCTGCTTGTATAATAGGGGTCAAAAAGTCTAACATAAAAAGTCTCGTTATTTGAATTAATATCATATTGTGCCGAAAGCGAATTAGAACCATAAGGCCAACCAATCCACGCCCACCTATAATCTTTTTGAAGTTCAACATTCATATTCTTCCCAAAAGATAATTCTGTTTCATCAATTAATTTTCTTTTTTCCCCTGTATCAGTTAAATCATCTACTGTATAACGATAGAATTTTCCTTTAGCATTCAAAACAGTAACTTTATGGCTAATTGGGAAATATTCAACCCCCTCTACATCTCCTCTAAAATAATATGTATCAATAATTACTTGTCCTCTTTGATAAGGGGTTCTACGTTCTATCCAGATTTCTTGTGTTTCATTATTTATTCTTTTATCTATTTGTATTCCATCGGTTTGTCTGTACATTATACTAGTACCATCGAATAGACGATTTTCTTCGCGGCCAGCAACAGTCCAAATCCAAGAATAGTTTTCATGAGGAACATAAAAAGTTGTTTTATCATTATCTACACGGATTCTTACCTTATCCATATATTGGATATAAATTATACTACTAGAGACAATAATAAGGAGTAATATCCCTATTGTTATTTTTTTCTTGTCCATTATATATTAACTCCTTCTAAAAATTTAACTTCAACCTCATACCTTCCATGGTCGTCTCCACTATACGTGGGATTATCTTGAGATTCCTCCGAAACAGTACATTCTTCTACATACCCTGTTATAGAGTCTGTGGAACCAGCTAATCCCACACAATCATCATAGGCAAGGGTTACCGTTCCCCCATTTAGACCTGCTCCACGAAAAATAGTTACCAAGTTTTCTTTATCTGTTGCTGTTTGAATCCATCCTTTTATATTAAGATAATGAGTAACTCTAAGTAAATCCACTATTTTTGTTGATTTTGGACCTGATGATTGGTTACTTTTTGTCTGAGGAGGGGTTATTGGGAAAAGTTTATTCTTGTATTCTTCATCCACCCGTGTAGAATAAATAGTCACTGAAGTTCCACCTTTTGACAAAGTTATATTTGATGCCATTATGTATTTACGAGCCTCCTTGTCTCATTTACCATTTTACGATTATTTCTTTCTAACATACTTTCAAATTCTTTCTTATCTGATACATTTACATTATATGTAACATTTAGATTAACATTCCCCCCAAATCCATTCTTACTCCCAATAATAGTATCATTCATATCTGTCTTTATTAATCTCCCCCCTGGCTGTAATATAAAATCTTCTACTTCCTCTATTTTTTCCCCTGTAAAAGGGTCCCTCCCCCATTTTTTTAATCTATTCATCTTATCTATATTTTTTCTTGTATCCACCACTCCAAGGTTAGCATCATAAACAATATCTGTTGGTTCTTGTCCGCCAAATATATCTTTTAATGGAACACCTTCCTTAAACATTTCGAAAGAAGATTCTACCTCATCAATCGTATTTTGAACTTTTTCTCTTATCCAATTTCCAGTTTTTTCCATCCATTTGAATTTTATTTCTGCCAAAACCAAAAAAGTTAATGCACCAACAGTTATTGCTGCAGGTAGAGAAGCTCCAACCAAAAGTGCAGCAATCCCTGCAGAAATCCCAGATATAAAAAAATCTTGAAGAGACTTAGAAATCTGTTCCTCTTTCATCCCTTTAAATGCAAAGGTTATTGCTGCAGTTATTGCTATTGCCGTCCCAACCCCTTTTAAAATACCTTTTAGTCCAGAAACCTTACCTTTTGCTGTATTTGCAGAATTACCAATTCCAGTTATATTTGCTGCTGTTTGCCCAAAATTCATCATCTTCAAACTAGCCAAACCAAGCCCTAATTGGCCTATTACAAATAATGCTCCACCGATTACACTACCCAAGACAACCATAACACCTATCACTCTACGAGTAGATTCTGGCATATCCATCATCCACTCCATAATTGGAAAAAGAATATTAAGTAAATCTTCTGCAATAGGTAAAAAGAAAACTCCAAGTGTTTGTCCAAGTAAGTCGGTAATTCCCATCCATTCCATAGAAGTCTTAATTAACCCATTAAAGGTTCTCTGTAAAGACATACCAAAAAACATAACTCCTAACAATTCAAATTGGAATCCTTGTGCAGATTCAGACATGCCATCAAAAGTTCTAATTTGATTTTGTCCATATCCTCCTAATCTTTGGAATGAGGTCCCAATTCCAGAGTATCTCTCATTTATGGATGTTGCTAAATTTGATGTTTGTTCTCTAATGCTTTGTTGGTTTTTAATAAAAGAATTGGCAGCAGCTCTCCCTGATTGAACAAGTTCTTTATTAAATCTAGAAACAGTATCGGTAGTGGATTCAAATACTGAACCCAACATCCGTAGATTTGTTGCTTCTTCCTGTCTCAATCTAATATTATTCGCCAAAATTGAGGATTGGGACCTATTTATCTTTTGATTTTTTTGGATATTTTGTGCCAACATATCCATAGATTTCCTCACAAATTCAAAACCTTTCTGTTGTGCTTCTATCAAAACTCCTAATTTTGTAACCATTTTATTTCTTCTTTTTCATAGCTTTTTTTTCTAGCTCATGCCTTTTATTTATCATTTTAAGGAGGTAATTCATTGTTGGGATGGGGAGTTCATTGAGTTCTTTTAATGTCCATCCAAATTCCTTCATAAGAACATACATATTCTCAATAAGATTTTCCTCATAACCTTCTTTAGCGAGAATATCTCTTCTCAAATCAGGAATTTTGTTTTTCATTCTCTTCTAATAATTTCTTTTTAGCATCTGACACATCAATGTTGTTAACACTACTTACAGCATTCATTATCTCTTCTAAGAACTTAACTCTAACTTGATTGATTTCCTCGTCTTTTGCATCAGGGTCAATCTGTTTCAAGACTAATTTAATAACCTCTTTGGTTGCATTAGCCTGAATAGTCGGGTCTTTGCTAGACATCTTAGTAAGTAGGGGAAGTTCATTTATAGTGAAAGGTTTCAACATATACTTTTCACCAGCTATTTCAACTTCCTGTGGTTTTGCCAAAAACTTATCAAGTTTTCCCATTTTTTCCTCCGAATGATTTAATTGGTTGACCAGAAATACTTTTTCTGACATTTTCTGAAGTATCTTCAGGTTGATTATTAATTAATTGGATTGCTAATTCTGAATTCAAAAATTTGGATTTGAATAATTCGTATTCATTTGCTTGTTTTATTAAATAAGCAAGAACTTGGCCATAATCATCACAAAATTCATCTTTTGCTCTTTCCTTTATGTAGGTCTTTGCCCAACTAGGAAGTCTACTTATGACCAAGCCTTTCAATTCAATCTTATCCTTAATTTCACTCATTCTTAACTACTAGTGTACGAACTAACTTCACTTAATGTCTTACCAGTAGAACCGTCTGTAGACTCATAAGTTATGTTAGATGTACCAGATTTATTGAACGGTGTCACTTTATATGTAATAGTGAATTTCCATACGCCATCAGTGAAACTTGCATTCACATTAGTAAAATGACCATTTTGGAATGTATATCTTATAGCAGCATCCCCTTCAGAGGTAGCACTAGTTGCATTAGTTTGACTAGCGTTATCTGTAGCGAGAACAACTAATTGATATTCATATCTTGTTAGGTCTGTACTTATACTAAGTGGTTGTGTTGTATCCTGTGAGTGCATTAGGTCGTAAAAACCATTACCAGTTGTGCTAGTAGAACCAAGTTCAACAGCATAACCCTCTAAAGTTATTTCTGTAGGTTCTTGTGGGTTGAATTTTTTCAATCTTCCCCCCGCAATTGTGGCAATCTGGTCAAAATCTTTTGCACCACCAGAGATGTCAACAGTTTCAATCATAGCCTTGAAATCCATATCACTTCCGTCTTTCTTAGTTATACTAAGATAAGTGCTTCCATCACTAAATGTATCATAGGCCATATTATTTTCTCCTTATTGTTTTAGTTTTCTTCCTAGGAATCCTAGTACTGCTATTCTTCTTTTCTACTGGTCTGAATATTTCGAATGAACGAGAATCATAAACAATTTTTTCCCCTTCAATAATCCCTTTCGGAGGAACTACAACAATTTTTCCATGAATCCAAAGCCTTTTTGGAGATTTGGTCTTATTTCTTAATTTCATCTTGATTTTTGTATCGCCCTCTGTACGAATTTATTTAAGTGAGTAGGTATTTTGGGTCTAAATCTTCTAAGTGCAGGTTCAACGAAAGGTCCTCTCCAATGCACAGTAACATATCCTTCAGGTTGTACTCCAAGTTCCTTGGCCGTTTTACCAACAGTAGAACCAGGCATACTTTCATGTCTTTTTAATACTCCTATTGATACTTGATGCATTCTAAATCCTTCTTCCAACATCCTCATATATTCTTCTGTTCTACCAAAACCAACATAAACTATTGCTCCTTGTTTTGTTTTTTTGTATTCTATACTTTTAAATCCTTTCTTAGAAGACCATTGGCTTGAACCATATCCTCTAATCTTAAAACTTCTCCTTATATTGTCTCTAAGTAATCTTGACATTTGAGGGATTCCTACATCCCTAACTTCTCTTCGAATATTTGGGGGAAGGCTTCTAAGTAATTTCTGTGTCTCTTTCAACCCTGTTACTCTAACTTGCATCATTTTAATGTGAACGTGTCTTAGTGTACCTAGTTATAAAACTATATGTAACACTTCGTACATGAACTTTAATTTGGTCTCTTTGAGCAGAATCAGAATCCATACTAGCCATAGTTATTTTATGTATCTTGTTATCAGCTAAATCATCTTTCCTAGTCTCAATAGAATTCATTATTTTATTCATAAACTTGTCGGCTGCTTCTGAATTTGTAGTCCATATTTCTATTGTAATCTCTCCTGTCAATTGTTCTTTATCTAATGTAAATGATTCACTTGAAAAAGTGGGAGAACTTATTACAAGAAGAGGATAAGTGCTTTTTTTGTCTATTTGGGTATCTGGGAAAGAACTTGTTGCTTTAGTTAAATTATGAGTGATATTATGAGAATCAGTAACGCTTTCACCGACTACGTCAGAGACTAAACTATCATAAAAGTTTTTCCAAGATTCGCTTACTAATGTTGTTTTTGTTAAAGCACTTGCCAATTTACTCACCCGAGTTTATTTTGCTCTCCTGAGCTAATAATTTATAGTTTTATAACTTTATAAAAGTTGTTATACTTTATTGCATCGCACTTCATGGCATTGAGTAGCTCCCTGAAGTCTATGTGTTATAACATCTTTTATTTCATAATTATTCTCATCAAATTTAATCTTATTTGCTACAGATAGTCCCGTTACTGTAGACTTGGCGAAAAAGGTTTTATCTCCTGGACTATATCTTCCTTCACGATTAAATTCTTCATCTCCATTAATATCATTATGAACTACTGTAATTGTTGAACTACTTGTTGTTTGAGACATATCTCCCCATGCAGAATAAGTAGTTTCACTAGCAGTAATCAATATTACATCTTCACCATATCTATCAATTTGTCTGTCTACTATAGTAACACTTACACTCTCAGCAGTTGTAGTATAAATAATTGAGATATTCATATCATCATAAATCTTCCGTGTAAAAGTAATTGTGCTGCTAGAATCATTATGGGTTACATTATAGTCGCTTGTACTTACTAAAAGACCACTTACATAAACTTCAAAATTCTCGCTTTCAGTGAGTTCAGTATTATTCAAAGTTAGTACTCTATTCGTCTCTCCTGAATTTCCTGTACATTCACTTCCGGTTCTATCTTCTTGTGTAGCCATATTTTTATAAGGTTATAATTTTATTTAAACTTTATGTAGGTACTATCCCCTCCCTAACATTTGTGTAATATTTACATCCGGGAGGAATTATTAGTTTTCCTGGTTCTTCTTTCCAACAATTTTCTGAGATTACTTCTTCCACAATTGTGACATTCCAATGGCTTGTTTCATTTGAAATACTCATGTTACTTGTTACATTTGCAAATGCAAAAAATTCATAAGTATCTAAATCTCCTGTTGCATTTACATAGAAAGTCACTGTTTCACTTTGTCCTGAACTTAAACTGCTTGTTGTTAATGGATTTGAACTTGCATTTGTATAAAAAGCATCTGTTCCGTTAGTAAAATCTGATTCTATTGGTATTAATCCTGATTTTGTGGTTGAGGAAACCTCTGAATATGTGATATTGAGATAAGGTCTCAAAGAGGTATTTGAATGTTCTTTAGAATAAAAATGTGTATCTTCGGTAACATCCGCCTCACTCTTAAAGAATATACTGGAATTAGGGTACAAATTTACATAATCACTGTTTATCCAGGACGTAATATCACATTTTTTCCACCCAGTGCTTCCGGCATAGAAAGTATCCAATATTGCACCAACACTTTCATTATCTGTTGTTCCATCCTCCTCATTCCATGACCTATTAGTATATTCATAACATCCATAATCATAAAAACTCTGGTCATATATGTTTAGATAAAGGGTAGCATTATCTATCTGCTGACCTTCTGGTATCCCACTAATATTAAACATCATCAATGTAGGGTATACACCCACAATATCATCTAAATTCTGTGTTGCTACAGTAAGATTATGGGATGCACCACCCCTATAGTTGTCATAGTCATTAAGTATTTCTGTATCAGGGGTCTCTAATATAACTATCGGGTCTAAACTAACATTAACAGTACCACAACTACCAGAAAGACAAGTAACATTAAGAGTTACATTAAAGAATTCATTTTGAGTTGCATTATAGTTATTATCTACTAAATTTGGATATATTCTTTCTATTGAAGTATCTATTGTTTCTTCAGTTGTGAAATTCCATGTATCTGAAGTTGTTGTGGAAGTTCCATCTGTTACATTAACATACCATTGATAATCTGTAAGTTCGGATAGACCAGACCAAGTGCAAAGAACATCGCTTCCATTTTCTATGTTTGTGTTATTATTACAGATGGTTGTGTGGTCTGAATTGTTTATGAAAGTTACATTCATAGCATCTCCATCTGAATCTGTTATTGTTACATTCAAAAGAGGGTTAAGAGATTGTCCTGAGGCATCATCTGTTGGAGCATTTAGTGTTGGAGAGGATGGAGCAGAGTTTCCTGCACTTTCTGTCTCCTCAGCATCAAGTGAAACATGATTTGATTTTTCGTATAAAGTGCTTACTTCTGAACTTGAGAGCGCTCTGTCGTATATTTGGACTTCGTCTATAATAGAATTTTCTTGAGTAAGCCAATAACCTTGAGAAGAATGCCATTTAACATTAAGTTTAGTATACATATTTTCGGGTGGAACAACATCAGAAACATTCCCAATATTTATTCCATTAAGATATACTTCTATTTTATTACCTGAAGGATTACTATCATCCAAAACAATACCTAAAAAATAAAATTCACCATAGTTTAAAGAATGTGAAATTATATCACCAAATCCAATTCCATTTAAATTACCTGTTACTCCAACAGTATCATCTGTAGGATTAATAAAAGAACTCCAGTGGTCTTTATCAGGGTCGGGGCCAGAACCCGTTGTTTCATTTGCATTTCCAAAAAGGTAAGCATTTCCTCCAGTTGTATTTGAAGCTATTTTAATCCATCCTGTATATGTTTTTTGAGAATCTCCAACACCCAATCTGTTTGAAGACAATGTAACATCTTCTTCACTACCATCTGTCTGGTCTGTAAAACTAAAAGAATTATTTATTTTACCTGTTACTCCTCTTGTTGCTCCGTTATTTGTTCCATCATTTCCTCCTATATAATCTTTTACATCTCCTGAACTTCTATCTAAAGCATAATGAGCAACTAAACCTTCAGGAGGATTAGGACAACTACTTCTATTATTTAAAGTATCAATTATACATGTTTCGGTTGTATTATTTGCAGTTACAGCATCAGTATCATTATTATAATAAACACTTGCACTTGAACCTGAAGGAACACCATATAAAACCTCGTTATTTCCGTCTCCATCTATATCTGAAGTACAAGAAGTTCCTCCCGAACAATTAAGTGGAAGTAATAAATTTGAACTTGAGTTTGTTATGTTTCTTTTGTATGTGAAAGAACTATTCCACCATGGGTCTAATAAATATAAATTTCCATCATTATAAGCACTAATCACATTTTCTCCATAACTACTCGGATAACCTGCAAAATCATATTTTCCCTGAGTTCCAGGGATTACTTCCATATATGCTCTAACTTTATAAGTTTGATTTGCTTCTATTGGAACATTGCTTGCATAATACCAAGTATCTTTTCCATTCAAATCTCTATTAATTTTTCCTAATTCCCCTGAAATATCTTGCCATTCTGTATATTCCCAATGTTTTGTTTCCCAAGTTAAATTATAGTCGTTACTGGATTGAGTATAACTATCAAAACAAAAGACTTCTGTTGTTTCATTAGTTCCATTCAAACCCAAATAACTTACTTCTTGGTGTATATTATTATATTCATTCCCATAATCACAAGGCAATTCTGTGGGAGCATTATTTGTTACATTATAAACTGTCTTTGTGTGTGTTGTATTCCATGTTTCATTTGTTGGATTATATAACGCCGCACTTCTTGGAATTGTATTTGATGTATTAAACCCCCAGATTACATTTATATCTCCAGTGTATGTTTTTGATTTAATATCAAATTCTACATAATCTGAACTTTTTAATGTATGTGGTTCTGCTGAAATATAAGCATTAGAATCATTTACAAATACCTTACTTCCCTCTATTTGTGCTTGTATACCTTCCCAAACAGGGTCTATTCTATCTACTCCACTAAATGCTCCCCACTTAATATTATCAAAAGGATTATTTTTATATGCAGTAATTCTTAATTGATAATCTCTATCTTCTCTAAAAGCATAAGAATACTTGTTGTCTTCCATATTATTTTCTGGAGCTCCACACCAAGTATATTGACAGGTTTCGTTTAAAGGAATTTCTCTCCAACCACTTCCCCAACTTCTTTCTAATTTCCAGCTTTTTACATTTGGGTCAAAGTCAAAAGGAGTATTCCTGCCCCAGGGGTCATAATTTACTGGATAAATAAAAATATCTTCTTCTGCTGTGAAGTTAATAAAAGCATAACAAGGGTCTTCTATTGTACCTGCACAAACCATATCATCAGAATAGCTTACATTACTAATTGCTCCTATTGCAAATAAATACATAAAGATTAATCCGATTAGAGTTCCACCCGTTAATCCTGCTTTTTTCCAATATTTTTTAACTGTTTCGGTATAAATTCGTTTAGCCATTTATACCTCCTCAATTATCATATAACCACTTGCATTTACATACTGTTTCCAACAATTTGCTCCATTACAAAAGGTTTGATAACTTGAATTGGTTACATTATTATTGCTCATATCAAGATTTCCAGTCATTGTATCTCCAGTATCATCTAAATATTGGTCATCTAATGCTGTATTGCTCAATGTTAGTGAACCATAAGTTCCACTTACTTCTCCTCCGAAGGAATCTCCTAATTCAATATACTCATCATCAAGACTTCCAGAAACAATATTTCCTGATGAATCCAATTCTCCTGCATCTTCCCATTCTATGTTTCCACTTGCATCTATATTTGCACTTGAACCCAAAACACCTGTATTATCTACATCTAATTCTTCTCCATCACAAGATAAATAATTTCCATCGTGTTCAGAGCAATGTGCTTCATCTTCATAACTTAAACCAATTACCCAATCATATATTTGGTCTGCTGTACTTAGATGTGTTGTATCTCCATTGCTTGGTGTTGCTGTTGGAACATCTCCTATTGCATCCCAAAATGTTCCCTGTAACCATGAAATTACATTTGCTCCATTGAATCCTATTGAATCTCCTGCATCATCATAAGTAAAATTAGCTGTAAAGGCACTTCCTACTGCATCCTGCATTTCTTCTGTTGTGTTATAAGTATTTGTGTCCGTGTCATCAAAATAAGCACTTGAACTTTGACAAGTTCCATTCCCAAGTAAGACTTCATCTGTTGCACACTCTGTACTTGCATTTGTATCAGTTGTATAATCTAATTCAGAATCATAGGTGATAGCATCACAAGAACCATCTACTGAACAGTTTGAAATTGTTGTGTCTGTATCTCTTGCATCTATTGTATTATTTAAATATGTTTCATTGAAATCTAAATTAACTGAACCACTCGCACTTCCACCTAATAAGTATGGAGTCAAACCAGTCAAAACCTCTGTTATATCTCCACTTCCTGTTCCTGCATCACTTAGGCAATTTCCTCCCTCAATACAAATATCTTGAGTAGTATTTATTGTCCCATTAGCTAAAACAGAACCATTTATATGCAGTTTTCTTAGTGGTGAGCTTGTGCCTATTCCTATTTCTCCACTTTCTTTAATTGTCATTATTTCATTATTAGAACTATCCAAAAAATACATGTAAGTATCTGTGTCCCTTAGTCTAAATGTAAGGTCTCCTATTGTTGCATAAGGTCTTACTCCCCCTGAACCTATATTTAAATAAGCTGAACTACCTGTGGAAATTGAACCTCCGGGAATCGAAACACTTAATAAATCATCCCCATTATGTTCAAACATCATAAATCCTCCCCACGGTTTGGGTTCTACATATATACCTATTTCTTCCTCTACTTCTTGAGAACCATCCCATCTCGAGCCAGTAACTCCTAGTCTATAACTTTCATATAAAGTATTATCTGCGTCTGCTGTTCCCTTTTTTCCTACAGACATATTTCCACCTTCAATATTATAATCTCCTGTCGCTGTGTCTCCGTCGTTTTTTAAATAAGCATCATCATTTGAAATTGCATTTATAGCCCTTGCTTCTGTAAAATATAAATTAGTGCTTCCTTCTGTTAGGTTATCTGTGTCTTTTCCAGAAAACCATGAATCAATAAAATTAGTTAAAAAAGTATCAAATATTCCTAATTTTCCATCTGCTTGTTCTTCTAATTCACTCGTGTTATAAAGATTATCATCTATAATATTTGTATTTGTGTCTGCTTCGTATTGTTCTGTTTCACAGGTTCCATCTCCACTTAAATAAGTGTCTGTTCCTGAACAAGCAGTTGAAGCATTTGTATCAGTTGTATAATCTAATTCTGAGTCGTATGTAATTAATCCACAAGAGTTATCTACTGAACAATTTGTATCTGCTTCATAATCATCTCCATCATCCAATCCACTTGGAACATTAGTCAAATTATCCCAGTGGCTTATTATTAAATTGTTTAAATCACCTGCCACATCATAATTATCCCAATAATTACTTGAATTAACATTGAAATTTCCTTCGTTTCCTATATTTGTTATATTGTTGTTACTCATATTTAAGTTTCCAGACATATTTACATTTTTAACACTTAAAGTATCTGTTGTTTTATTATAAGAAAAATTACAATCTTGATATAATTCTCCTTCGCCATTAGCAAAAATAACACATCCTGAATTAAAATTATCTAATTCTCTGTCTATATCTATTAAAATTTGTCCTTGATTTTCACTACTTCTTATTACTGTTCCTACCCTAAAAGATTTGTTTGGAAAAGAAGGTTTAACATTAGTATATTCTCCTGCATTAGTTGCAGAAACATATAAAAAATCTCCTTCTGAATATGTAGATGTATTTAATTCTCTAACCCTTCCAAAAGTTGTAATATATCCTACTGCGTTATTAGAAATAGAATTTTCTGTAACCATTCCAATCATTCTTGAAGTTGAAAGATTATCTGATTTTGCTAATTTTACCTGTGGATTATCTCCAGTAGAACCCATTATATAAACTACATCTCCATTGTTAATAGTGCTTCCTTCTGTATTTTTAACTCTCATTAATAATTCTTCTCCAATATTTACTGCAACATCTTCTTCGTCATTAAAATAAACTAACGTTTTTTGCTCATCATCGTAAAAAACCCTTCCTTCTGAATAAGAAGGAGTACTTCCTTGAGGATAATAATCTGTATAAGTAAAATTAGAATTAGTGCCATTTATATGAGTAAATCTATTATCTGATTGTGTTTCGTTGTAAAATCCAAGAGATTGAACAAAACTCATAACTATTCTATTGTCTATTAATAAATTAATAAAACTATCTAAAATTCCTAATTTTCCATCTGTTTGTTCTTCTAATTCACTTGCATTGTAAAGATTATCATCTATTATGTTATTTCCTGATGATATTCCAGTCAATTGGCTTCCATTTCCATAATAAATTGTATAATTACTTGTTGTTCCCTGTGCATATTTAACATTTGTAAGATTATGGTCTCCGTCTCTTAAATTTATATTATCATAACCATAAGGAGTCCAATCTGCTGAAGATATTAATCCTATTAAGACTATACTTGCAATTAGGAAGGTTATTATTTTTTTCATTTTATATTATAATTGATATTACTAATGCCCCCGAAAAACCAATCAAAGCACCAATAATTCCTATCATAAATTTAATTAATTTATTATCTGAAGGAAGCGACCTATTTGAAAGATGATTGTATAATTGTCTATTAGTTTTTTCCAAATCCTCAAATGACTTCCTTATCTCTTTTTTGAATTCATCAAATTCCTTAACGAGATTTTCCACCATATTTCTTGTCACTTTACCATACGTACAGCCCCCATTAGATTTGGACATTTGCCTCCCTCCAATTCGATTTTAATGTTGAATATCCTAATACCTCTTTCATAATATCCTTATATTTTTTCATATATTCTCCATAACCTGCACTAAGTTTCTGAGATATTGTTACATTCCCAAATTTTACTGAACCATCAATTCCAGCATCTCTTTTAAGATAAGCATAGGCACTAGTTAAATATGATGCAGCTAAGCCTAGCAATGCATCTGGTGTCATGGGGTCTATCGGAGTATAGGTGTAAGAAACAAATAATTTGTAAGAAGAAGAATACGCACTAGATAAAACAAATTTCCCTTCATTATAAGTTACAGAACTCACAGTCGCAGTTGTTTCTGTTCCATCGTCGTGAACAGCATAAACAGTTATATCATCTGTATCCACAGTACCATCCAAATTAGTATCTCCTAGATAGTTTCCGTACCATTTTTTAATATAATACGTTGTATTATCCCCATCAATCTTATTTTCTCTGGTGTTATCAATATAAAGAATTCTCTCTCTAGTAACCTTTGTGTTTATTTTTCTCATTAACTCCTTAGTTGCCTCTAAGATTAAATTAGAAATAATAGAATCAGAGACTTCGCTAGAAGTAACATTGCTAATTCTTCTAACTTCCGAAACTGTTGTGAGAGCCATATTTACCTCCCTGCTTCAACAACTGCTGTTTTATTAGTAGCAGGGTCGAAATATATCACGCTTATTGCATGTAAATTCTTATCGCTCAATTCTTGGGCTAATTCAGAAATCACATTATCTGTTGTAGCTGCATCACTAACAAGTTTTCTATATCTTCCATAGTTTGTTGTTGTTACTGCCATTTTACTCTATCTCCGGTTCTTTAGAACCACTCTGAATATCAAGAATGTCTTTAATAAGGCCCTTTTTACTCCTACCTCTAGCTCCAACAGTGTATCCAATCTCTCTCAATTCATCGAAAGTGTGTCCTTCCAATTCCTTCTTAGTCCAGACCTTATCTTTTAATCCCTCATTTCTTGTTTTATGGAAATATTCTTCCATATTAGAGGAACTATCAAATTTTCTTAATCTGTTTAGAACTTTTTGAGCTTCATTGGATTTCCCTGCTCTTACTAAGTCTTTATACTTCGTTTTAAGTTCAGCTTTATACATTCTCTATTTACCTAAGTTTAGTTATGCAAACCCAGTAGCCGGGTCGTCCATTGCCATATAACCCACAGTTATATCTGTTCCAGTTACAGTAGCCCCATCACAGTGTATCGTAAAACCCGATGTGCTTCTAAGACTAGCATTACAAGTAATTGTATCATCGCTTGTCTGAGCTACAGGTAAACAAATTGGTGTGTTTTTGAACTTTCTTTTAAAAGTTACAGCCTTTGTTCCGTCTCCATTAGAGTCCAAAGTAACTGTCGCACTTCCAGCTTGTATGTTCTGAAACTTTCCATAACCACTTCTTAAACCATATCTTCCCATAGTTTTTTCTCCTTCAAAATTTAATTGAAATGTTACTCGGAGGTATCCCCCGAGTCAACCTTACGGTTTCCACATTCAATAGTTTTATGCTTCCCAAAAAATAAATTGGAAGCTAAAAAATAATTTACTCGTTAGATACGTAGATTTTTACTACCGCATCATCATGTACAATTGCTGTATCATAAGCTGTCTCTAGTACAATAGATACTTGTTTTCTCCATTGGATAGGAGCCATATCTATTACTGGTTCTTGTCCCCAACATAATGTACAAGCTTTCTTCGGTTTAGCAAGAACACAAAGTGTACCTGCTACAGCCGCAGTGTTTCCATCTGGTGCAGCTGCACTACTAGCGAAAGTTTCTACATTATCAGTTACAATAACCCTTATACCAAGGTACTTACCTATTTCCCCGTTTTGTACTACCTCGTTACTACCATACTCTGAAGCATTGGTAAACTGAGAGTCTTGTCTCATAGCCATCTCTTGAGCTGGACCTATGAAAAGTACGAATGGGTCGTCAGGTGTATTAGACCAAGGATTCTTGGAATTTGTTGCTTTAGTAATTGTACCCGAACTGTTATAATACATTGTGCTATCTTTAAGATACCTAGCAGCCTTAGCAATCATGTCAGTAGTAAGTATATCACCACTAGCAAGATTATCAGTACCATCTCTATCATTAGCATATATGTTCAATGCTCCTTGAGTAGTATCCCCAGAATTTGTTGCATCACCCAATTTTTGAGCAATAGCATAGTCTATTCTATCACCAATAGCTTCAGATAATTCAGCTTTAGCTTCCTGAACTACATTGAATGCATTAGTTCTTATAGAATAATTTGTAACAGTAAATCTAGCAGTAACTACACTTGGTGTTAATTGAACCCCTGTAAGTGTGCTAAGACTTGTATTGGAGATGTCACTAGTTGTAGCCTCCCCAGTATCGAAAGTTACACCACCCCTACCAAGGTATTTTGTCCTTTTCTTAACGATATAATCGTGATGACCTTCTGGAAGATAAACTACATTTACAAAATTAGCAAAGTAGAATCTCTTCTGAGCAGCATCCATTACTTCATTAGCGAACAAAATTGGATGGTTAGTGTATGCACTTGAGATAGCTGTACCTTGTACAGTTGATGCCTGAGTCTCATTAGACAAGTCTAAAAATTTTTGATTACTCATCTTAATTTCGCTTGACTCAACAGCATTTCGGCGAACTCTGCATCTCCTTTTGAATAACCTTTTGGAATCTTCACTGTGTTATCTACGACAGACATAGATTTCACATCTTTCTTTTTAGAAAGATTTTCAGAAGACTCTTCTTCCTTCTTCTCTTCTTTTGGTTCCTCTTGAGATTCAGAAAGTTTAGCTATTTTTTCTCCAAGAGACTTGAGTTCTTTTATAACGAGATTTAATTTAGAACTTAATTCTTCTGATTTGTCTTCAGATTCTTTCCCTGATTCTTCTGTTGTTTCTTCCTTAGATTCCTCTTCAGAATTTTCAACAGTTTCTTCTTTGGGTTCCTCTTTAGACTCTTCAGAAGGTTGTTCTATAACTTCATCTTTTTTCTCGTCTTCCATCTTCTCTGTTAAATCTTGACCCCCTTTCATCTCTGTTGATTCTGATTCATCTTCCATATCCTCTTTTTTCTTTTTCTTCTTTTTTTCCCAATATTTTTTCTCATTTGTTTCTCCCCCAATTGATTCTCCTGAAACTCCTCCAGAACTTGTTACAGATAATTCCATTGGTTTTACTCTCATAGTTTTTTCTTCTTTTAATTTTTCAGATAGGTTGATATAAGCATTTTTACATGCAGGGTCATAGACTACAGAAAAGTTAGCAAATTTTTTAATATTGAAATTTCCATCATCATCTTCTACACCAAGAACTCTGGCAGAAACACCTAATTTAGCACCACCTTTTACTAATTTCAATGCAAGGTCTTTATCCCAAATTTCCAAATCTCCCACAAGTTCCCCGCTGTCAGTCACCTCTAAATTAAGAACATTCCCTAACCAATTAGTTGCTCTTTCTTCGTGTTCATAAATAAGTGCATAATTTTTCTTATCGCTCCAATCTGTTAATTCAAAACCCTCTTTAATACTATTAGCAGTAAAGTTTAATCCATTCCATTTTCCTGGGGTTAATAATGTTTTTCCTTTTAGAATTACAGGTAATTTCAACTCGTTTTGTTCAACTTCATATTCTTGCTTTGCTAAAGTCATTTCTTGCATAAAAAAATTAAGTTTCACTCCTTTATAAAATTTGTTATAGTTTTATAACTTTATAATATTATAACAAATCCCCTTATTCTTCTTTAGCTTGAGGTTTTTTTGTCTCCTCGTTAGGAGGAAAGGGTGCTGAAGGCAATTTCTTTGGGTTAGATTTTGCAGTTCCTCTGAATGCTTTGTATGCTTTTTCATTTTCTTCAATATCTTCTGCCGACAACATATAGGGTCTAACCTCATCGGGTGCTAGAACACCATTTCTAACTGCAGCCATTAATCTTTCATTCTTTGAATCCTTTTCTTCTGCGATTATGTCTCCAAAATCAATAGACGCTACTTCAGGGATGTTATTTGTTTCTGCTATTCTTTTAAGAACATATTTTCTGAACGCACTAGAAAATTTCTTAACAATCTGTTCAAGACTTAATTCTAATGTCATGTGCATAGTTTGAAGGGTTTGCTTATTTGCTGTTTCCCCCTCACCAGTAGCCATAGCCATAGGCATACCTGAACTAGCTGTCTGATTTAGTTTCAAATAAGAAAGGGTCTCGTCAACAACCTTGCTATCTTGAATAGGTAGGGTATCTAATTTAACCCAGTAAGGGAAACTAAAATAACGATTATGCTTGAAATTAGAGACTTGGTCTAATACATCAGAGATTTCTTGTGGTCCTGGCTCGTGGTCTTCATTACCTACAGTAGCGATAATTGTGTTAGCCCCTCTTGTATATATTTCATTTGTTCTTGCATCTTCTAAAAGCATTTTACGATTAGTAGACTTGTGTGCCGGTTCAATTAGTCCTATTCCATAGAAACGTTCCCCATAAGTATGCAATTTGAAATGAGCTATACGTTTAGGTAAAAAGAAAATTTGATTAGAATCTTTGGATATTTTGCTCCTATATTCTTGGGGAACAGGGTCTCCTTTTCCCTCCGCAGAATATCCAAAAGGGAGGTTCATAACATATCCGAGAGGTTTCCCATACATATCCACTGCGATTTCCTTATTATTATTTAGAGCATAATCCATCTTTTTTTCGGGAATTAGTTTCAAATCAACTACTTTCTTATCTTTAGAATCATAAATTAATTCTACGAAAGCATTCCCATACATCAACATGTCTTGTAAGATATATTCAATAAGTTCTTCCTTTGTTACTTCTTCTCCAACGAATCCGATGTCTTCAAAGAATTGGTCCCACCATTTCTGCCATCTAGCTGTTTTACTTTTTATTTGAAAACCTGCACGAAGAATAAGTTGGAGTTGTTTATTTATTGTATTAAATGTAACTGGGTCAAAACGATAATCTCTTTCCAATTCCTCACGTTTTACCCTATCGGTTCCCTTAACCCCTAAGGGGATTCCCATAGGTCTTCCAGCTGCCTCACCTCTAGCTAAATTAACTGCACTTACCCCTTTTAATGTATCACTTAAAAATCCCATTATTTAAACCTTATGGACCTAATCCATTTAACTAATTTAGTTTCTAGAAGATATATTGTAAACCCGTATCCTACAAAAGAGTACCATGTGAAAGGATTTCTGAAAATAACAAAAATAGCTAAACTAGACATCCCTCCAAATAAAATAACTTGCCCAATTATGTTAAAAATAACTTTCCTATCTTGTTCATCTAATTTAAAAATTTTAATATTTTTTAAGAAATTAGTGGATTTTTTCCATTTTTTCTTTAATTTTTTCCAAATTTCATTAAATTTCATAAAAAATAATAGAATTATAACTTTATAAAAGTTGTTATACTACCGAGACATTCCTATAGATGTAGCGGTTCTAATATTAACTGCGTGTTTCACAGCCATAGCGAGAGTAATAAGTATATCATCATGTTGTGCGGTGGATAAAAATACCTGATTGTCACTTTCAGATTTCTTTCTCATAAACCCAATCGCTTGTTCTACCATAGTATCGGTAAGTTCTAATGCTTTTGCATCTCTCGGATGTCTTGGTATTCTAATTGATTCGCTCTCAAAAACATTAGAAAGGGTTATAAGAAGTCCCTTTCTAGATTGATGGTCAAATTTCTGAAAAATTGTTGTACATCCGTTTGCTCTAAGTTGTCTAGCCACTTCGGTACCCACATTGTTTGGGTCTAATACTAATTTAACAGTTCTCCCATTCTGAAAAGTATTATACAATTCAAGGAGTCTATCTCTTTTAAATGGAACAGGTTTCCCTTTCCAAATCTCTATATGTTTAATAGTTAAGATGTCATCTAATTTTTCTAATACAAGGAAACAGTCATAATCTGCTTTTGGCCCTTTACTAACAGCAAAGTCTCCGGCGATAAAATACTGTGCTTCAGGTCTAACTGAGTAATCAAATTTAAGGGATTCATCAAATCCTTTTGCTATAATATTAACTGAGAATATAGCATCCTCCCCCTCGATTATATTACATTGATAAGTTAATTCGAATGCAGCATCCCCCATTGCTTGTCTTTCTCTAAGCAAATATTCTACACTAAAACGTTCGGGCCAATTAGAATAAACCTTGTTCTCGTCATAAGGAGGCTCCGCCCTAGTACCATCTTCATTAATAAGTGCAGGTGTTAGAAGGAAGGCATATCCTTGTGGTTTCCTAGCCTTAAGTTGACCAATAAGAAGGGTGGTTCCTTTTGTGGTACTTATTAAACAAATCTTACCTCCTGGGATTATACGGCTAGTCACTTCAGAAAAATATAAATCTGGGTTTTCGTATGTATCTGCTTCATCACAAATAATTAGGTCTGCACGATATGAACGAATATTAATATTATAAGGAACATTTGTTACAAGAGAATTGTCTACTAACTTAATTTGGGTTTTATTCCAAACAGTCTCCTTTTCTGGTTTAAATAATTTTTTTGTTAATTCATTTAGGTGAATATAGTGTTTGATTCTTTCAAGAAGATTTGTTTCCGCCTGTTTCATTGCTTTAGAAACCAATAGAACTTTTGCTCCAGGATGATTAAGAATATAATATAATGTGTAAGCTACTCCCACAATTTCTGTCTTTGAAAAACCTGCTGCTGATTCTATTACACTCGCTTTATTATTTTGTATAGTATAGAACCAATCCATCTGGTATTTGTGTATCCCTCCAAATTCATTAATTTCTAGAAGCCTTTCACAAAAGAATTTGAAGTCTACCTTACACCTTAAAAGAAATTGAACATAAGACATATCTCCCAAAATATCTTCTTCTGTTTTATATAATCCTTTTTCCATAATTCAATAGAATTTTACAGATTTATAAATGTTTATAAACTCACTCTAATCCTTCTTTCAAGACCAGATAGTTTTACTTTTGGACTACCTTTTCTTGCTGGTTCTAATCCACTTGTATGAGCATAACTCCCCCAATGACTTAAATAACTTCCGGTTAAAAGGAAATGTTTTTGTTTTTCTGTTATTTTTTTCTTTTTTCATTTTGGTATGTAAAGTCTTTTATAGTGATTGCATCCTTTTTCAAGACAATGTTCTGGACTTGTTGGAACTCCTTGATGGAATCCAAAGTCACAATAGTCTATATATCTTCCTTTTTCATCTTTCTTTGGTTTGAATTCAACCACTCTATTTTCTAATTTATTTAATTTTAATCGTTTAGCCATATTTCATCCACGAGATAGTTAAATAACTCTCTCCAATT
>P_1C_Sed_2_UnCtyDRAFT_1000162_pt1 | contig 20666 bp, 15 predicted proteins | sample Pon1CUnioCityCA_4_FD_10229 | JGI IMG/M metagenome (IMG submission 10229) | reverse complement strand
CTCTTTCAGTTGGGTTGGTTTTATTATGAGAAGCAGGAGGCCTTGAACCTGTCGCGGGCTTTAACACAAGCCGACGGCTATAACCCGCCACGAATGGCTGTATCGGAGCGTCTTTTTGAACGCATCCACTGGCTCTACGACCGGCTAAAAGATTAGGAAAGTAAGGATAAGTACGGTCATTCCCAGCCCAAAGCCTGCATAGATCTGCGACGGGGTATGGTGGTTCAGCAGAAGGCGGCTGGTGCCCACCAGGCCTGCTACAAAAAAGACGGAAGCTAAGTAGGGAGTAAGATCGCTTTTCAGAGTATAGCTGAAAACAAGCAATACTCCGGTTAATGCCCCGATGCCGGTCATATGAGCGCTAATCTTCCATTTGAGGGTTATCAGCAGGTTGATGAATATAGCGAGGGCCCCACCCAGCAGCACATTGACAATGGTTTGGGGTACCTCCATCTGCAGCAGCAGAAAATAGCCCATCAGATAGAGCAATCCTATGGTAGCAAAGGGAACAATGCGCTCGCGGGTAGTTTTCATCTCGAAATTCCGGATCATATTCTGATAAAGGAAGAGCGGCAGGAAAGCCAGGGGAAGAAGACACGAGCTGATGAAAACGATGATAAAAACCACCTTCTTGGCCTCGTAAGGGAGCATGGAAAAGTAGGAGTCCGAGCTGAACAGGATGAGTATGCCATAAGTAGGCATCAGCAGGGGATTGAATATTCCCGATATGATTTTGGCAATCGATTGTCGCATTGGATGCAGGTTTAACCTTTCAGTTCTTTTCTCAGGCGCGCTACCGGTATGTTCATCTGTTCCCTGTATTTGGCGACCGTGCGACGGGCAATCCGGTAACCCTGTTCCTTTAGCAATTTGGAAAGACGCTCGTCGGTCAGGGGTTTCTTCTTGTCTTCGTTATCAATATACTCTTTGAGAATCGATTTGATCTGACGGGTGGATACTTCTTCCCCGTCTTCCTTTTGCATGCCCTCAGAAAAGAAATATTTAAGCGAATAGATGCCAAAGGGAGTCTGGATGTATTTGCTGTTTACCACCCTGGATATGGTGGAAATATCAAGGTTTGTCTTATCGGCAATGTCTTTCAGGATCATGGGTTTGAGCTTTGACTCGTCGCCGGTCTGAAAGAACTCATATTGGTAGTCAATAATGGCATTCATGGTCAGCAGCAGGGTGTTTTGCCGTTGCCTGATGGCATCAATGAACCACTTGGCCGAGTCGAGCTTTTGCTTTACAAAACTGATTGCCTCTTTTTTATCTTTGGTTTTGTGTCCCTTGTTTTTCTGGTACTCTTCCAGCATCCGGGTGTAGTCCTTGTTAATATGCAAATCAGGGACATTTCGGCTGTTCAGGCTGAGCTCCAGTTTCCCGTCGTTGTTTTCGAGGATAAAATCGGGTATGATGGTTTGAACCGAGCGGTTTTCCGTGTTTGAAAAGGAGCTGCCCGGTTTGGGATTTAACTTGAGAATCTCGTTTATGGCCTCTTCCAACTCTTCCTCGGTGATTTTAAGGCGGTTGATTATTTTTTCGTAGTGTTTCTTGGTGAATTCGTTGAAATGCTGGTCCAGGATCTTTTTCGCCAGCAGAATGTGGGGTTGCTCCAGGTCTTTTTGTTTGATCTGCAACAAAAGGCATTCTCTTAGAGTTCTGGCTCCCACCCCGGGTGGATCCAGTTGCTGGATGAATGTGAGTACTTTCTCCAGTTCCTCTTCCGATGTCTTGATGTTTTGGGTGAAGGAAAGGTCATTGGCAATGGATTCCAGCTTGCGTCGAAGATAACCGTCGTCGTCGATGTTGCCGATGATGTAAAGGGCAAGCATATATTCGCGGGTGCTCAGATTTTTCAGGCCAATCTGGTTTTCCAGGTGCTCATGAAACGATATGCTTACCGAGAAGGGTATTTCTTCTTTCTTATCATCCTTCGAGGTATTGCTGGAGTAGAGCTTGTAGTTGGGAACGTCATCATCGCTGATGTAGTCTTCAAAGGAGAATTCATCCTGGTCGCCTTCCATCTGCTGCTCTTCCTGCTCTTCGTAGCTTTTTTCAAGGTCATCATTGTTTTCACCTTCCTCCAGCACAGGGTTTTCTTCCAGCTCATTTTTGATGCGCTGTTCCAATTGCAATGTGGGAACCTCCAACAGCTTGATCATCTGTATCTGCTGCGGAGAAAGTTTCTGCAATAATCTTTGTTCTAAACCCTGTTTAAGCATGATGATTCCTCAAGGATATTAAAATTCTGCGTTTTTGGGTGTTCTCGGGAAGGGGATCACATCCCGGATATTGAACATCCCGGTTACGAAAAGCATCAGCCTTTCAAAGCCCAGTCCAAAGCCACTGTGGGGAACCGTCCCATATTTCCTGGTCTCCAGGTACCACCACAGTTCCTCTTTTGGTATAGAGAGCTCTTCAATGCGGTTAAGCAACTTGTCGTATTCTTCTTCCCTTTGAGAGCCCCCTATCACCTCCCCAATTCTGGGGAACAAAACATCCATGGCTCTTACTGTTTTGCCATCGTCGTTTTGTTTCATGTAGAAAGCTTTGATGTCTTTGGGGTAATTCACCACGATCACCGGCTTCTTGAAATGCTTTTCCACCAAATATTTCTCGTGCTCGGCCTGAAGGTCCACGCCCCATTTCACCGGGAATTCCCATTTCTGATCCGCCTTCTCCAATATTTCAATGGCCTGGGTATAGGAGATGCGTTCATAGGTGTTTTCTACTACAAAACGTAAACGATCGATCAGTTCGTTGTCGTACATTTTATTGAGGAATTCCAGATCATCGGCACAGTGCTCCAGTGCGTATCGAACCAGGTAGCGGGTGAAGTCCTCTGCCAGGTCCATGTTGTCCTGGTTATCATAAAAGGCCATTTCCGGCTCAATCATCCAGAACTCGGCCAGGTGGCGCGGGGTGTTTGAGTTTTCAGCCCGGAAAGTAGGGCCGAAGGTGTATACTTTGGACAGGGCCAGGGCGCCCAGCTCTGCTTCAAGCTGCCCGGATACCGTCAGGTTGGTTTCTTTACCAAAGAAGTCTTGCGAATAGTCTACCTGTTTGTTATCGTGGGTAGGCGCATTGTTGAGGTCGAAGGTGGTTACCCGGAACATTTCACCCGCTCCTTCAGCATCCGAACCTGTGATGATGGGTGTGTGCAGGTAGTAAAAGTCATGGTCGTTGAAATATTTATGAATAGCAAACGACATGGCATGACGAAGGCGGGTGACGGCACCGAAGGTGTTGGTGCGAAATCGCAGGTGAGCTATTTCCCTTAGAAACTCCATGGTATGGCCTTTCTTCTGGAGGGGATACTCATCGGGATCAGCTGTCCCGTAAAGGGTGATGTCTTTGGCTTGTATCTCCACATGTTGGCCTTTGCCCATCGACTGAACCAGCTCGCCACGCACCCCAATGCTGGCCCCTGTGGTGATGGCTTTCAGCATGTTCTCATCAAAACCGGCTACATCCACCACGATCTGTATGTTATGAATGGTGGAACCATCATTCAGGGCAATGAAATTGACTTTTTTATTGCCGCGCTTGGTTCTCACCCATCCCTTCACAATTGCTTCGCGGTTTACCTCTTTGCTTTCCAATAAATCCCGGATTGGCTCATTGGTTCTTTCCATATTGTTCCTCTTGATGGATTAAATAATCACAAAAATACAATTTTTGACGCTATAAAATGGTTTGCAATATAATAAAATATCCCTCTAATGTCCAAGTTGGATTCTCAAATTAAAATTTGCATTGGTGTGATATTTTTCGTACTTTATAACAGGATTGGCTGGTTATCCGATCTTTAGAATAATCTGTTCACAATTAATCAACTAAATAGAATATGGTGTTATGGAATGGACAATTTATTATGAATTGCTGGAAGACGAAAATGCCGACGAGCGGGCTTCATTGGTTATCAGGGATGTGGTGGAAGAATTCGAACGGCTGATACCGCAGGGACCACCGCTTGGATACAAGCCTCTTCATCTGATTAATGACAGGGAGAGCGGCCCCACCCTGTACTGGCCGTTAGGGAAGAATTATTATAAGATAGGTCTGAATATATCCAATGTATATTTTAACCAGGTATCTTTTCAGTTCAGTCAGGAGTTTGCCCGCATTTATTGCGATCCGCGCATCAGCAACTGGTTCATTGAGCTGATGGGTCATGTGATAGCCCTTTATTTCCTGGATTTCCTCAACCAAAAGTGGGAGACGGACCCACCTTTTGAGGAGTTGAGGGCCTATCATGAGAACTTTTCCAATTACCGCAGCAATTTGCTGGGTACGGCTTTCAGTCGCATCGACATTGTCAAGTATCAGATATCTAATGAATGGGTAAAGAACCAGGTGCAGAAGATGATGAACCGGGAGAGCCAAAACCGTGGAAAATTGCTGGTCCTTGCCTATGAGATACTGGATCTTTTCAGGGAGTCGGACAGAAACTGGCAGATGCTTCCCTATATTGGTCGTTGTACGGTGCCGGCGCCTCCGGAGGATCCCGGGGATGTTACCACCAGACGCAATACGGAGATGGATTTCCGCAAATTGCTTAAGGAAGTTCCGGAGGACATCCAACCCTTCGTTCAGCAACTGGTAGACAAGTTTGGTATATTTGAACAAACCGAAGAATCCGAATAAAAATCTTTTGATGTATGTCTGATCGATTGGTCACTTTAGCTGTTCACAATTACTCGAGGGCCCAGGTTCTCAAGAGCCGTTTAAATGCAGAGGGCATCGAATGTTATCTTAAGAATGTCAACCTGATTCATTCGGCTGTTCCCGGTGGTGTAAAGATCCGGGTACACGAGGATGATATGGAGCAGGCCCTGCGGATCGTCGAAAAAGTCAACGACGAATACCGCAAGGAAGACATGAAGCACGAGGCTTCTGGTGCGAAAGTACAGCGCATTATGGTGCCGGTTGATTTTTCCAGGTACTCTAAAAATGCCTGCCAATATGCTATTGGGTTGGCTGAGAAACTCAATGCCGAGATCAAGCTGCTGCACGTGTATTACAATCCGGTGGTCAACTCCATGCCCATGACCGATACCTATTACTACCAGGTAAACCTGGATGAGATCATCCGCGACATTGAGCTAAGAGCTAAGGAGCGGATGGAGCAGTTTTATAAAGACATACAGGATCAGATTGAACAACAGGGATTGAAGAATGTGCGGGTGGATTATGCCCTGATCCGCGGCATTACTCATGAGGAGATCCTCTTTCAGACCGAGGAATACAATCCGGATGTGATCATTGTAGGAACCCGGGGAAAAGGGGAGAAGCCGGGCGATCTTATTGGAGGTGTCACCCGCAAGATCATTGAGCAAGCCAGCGTCCCGGTGCTGGCAATACCCGAAGGTTCTGATTACAATGGCATAAGCAACATAAACATTATGTATGTCACTGAATTTGATGATTCAGATTATAAGGCCATCCGTAAGCTGATGAGCATCGTCAGTCCATTCAGCGTACGGTTATACTGCGTGCACATCAGCACCCCCGAATCCAACAAATTCGACCAGGTGAAGATGGACAGCCTGAAGAGTCATATTCAGGAAGAATACAGCCACCAACTTTTCGAATGCGACCTGATCGAGGAGGAGGATAAATTGAAGGGCATTCAGGATTTTATCGACCAGAAGCAAATTGACATCCTTTCCTTGGTCACCCATAAGCGCACCCTTATTGAACGGTTGTTGAACCCGGGCATTGAGCGAAAGCTTATTTTTCAGAGCAACGTGCCGTTGCTTGTCTTTCATGCCGACACCTAATCCCTGATGGGAAGAGGATTCAATCGAGCAGGATACCGGCCAGCTCCAGGTCCTTTTGGGTGGTGATCTTAATGTTTTCTACGTTGCCTTCGACGATGTGAACAGGGGTACCCATGCTTTCAACAAGGGAGGCATCGTCGGTAAACTCACTGCTGTAAGCCTGCTGATATGCCTTTTTGAGGAGAGAACTTTCGAATACCTGGGGTGTCTGGACAAGGCGGTATTGATCCCTTGGCACGGCCCGGCTGGTATCGTTCTCAATAAAGCGAATGGATTCCGGTATCTCCGTCACCGGTATGGCATTCCCTTTCGCCTCTGCCTTTTCAAAAACACGACGGATCGTCTCGTGGCTGACCAGGGGCCGAACCCCGTCATGAACCGCCACGAGCCCGGGCTTCTCAATATGGTCCAGCCCGTTTTTAACCGATGCATACCTCGTATCACCCCCTTCCACGATGGTGTGCTCAACGGTAAAAAGCTCTTCCTGGCAGAGCCTCTCCCAGGTGGGTATCTCCGGGCCGGGCAGAACCACGATCAGTTCGATGGCCGGGTCGAAATCATTAAAGATACGCAGGCTGCGCATCAGGACAATCTCATGACCGATGCGCAGAAATTGTTTTGGAATGGCTGATCTCATGCGCAGGCCCATGCCTCCTGCAACGATGATGGCTGTTTGGTGCATACGTGGAATTATTCAATGGTGTAGAGATACCTGCGAATGCTCTTCTTGGGTGTCTTTTCAAATTCCTTGGGATACAACTTGATGCGGGATACCTGCTTGAAGCGGGGAAGGGCCTGGTTGAGCTCCTTCCTGTTTTCTTGCATGATCTCCTCAAGGCTGGTCTCGGTGTTGATCCCTTCCTGATCGGCCAGGTCATAGTCGGGGTAGACCATAGCCACCAGCTTATTGTCTTTCTCAAGGACAAGAGATTCCTGTACGTAAGCCAGGTTGTTGAGCTTGGATTCGATCTCCTCGGGATAGATGTTCTCACCCGAAGGACCCACAATAACGCTCTTGTTCCGGCCCCGGATGAATACAAACCAGTCCTTGTCGGTTACCCCCAGATCGCCAGTATGGAGCCATCCTTCTTCGTCGATTGACTGGCGGGTGTCCTGCTCATTCTTGTAATATCCATACATCACGTTTTCTCCCCGTACCATGATCTCTCCTACTTCACTGTAGGGATCGGATGAGTCAATCTTTAGTTCCAGGGTATCGACAAGCCTGCCGGAAGATCCAAACCGCGTCTTGTCCCAGTTGGCATAGCTGATCAGAGGGCCGCATTCGGTCATGCCATAGCCTACCGAGTAAGGGAAGTGGATCTTATTCAGAAACTTTTCTACATCCGGGTTCAACGGAGCACCGCCAATGACGACCTCGTGGAAATTACCCCCGAAGGCTTCGTTTAGTTTGCTGTATATTTTTTTGTATATCGCTTTGTCTACCAGGGGCATGTGCATTAAAATCTTTATGCTTCTTTTCTGCAGGGTAGGAAGGATTTGTTTCTTGTATATCTTTTCCAGGATCAATGGAACGGCAATGATCAGGGTGGGCCTGATTTCCTTGAAAGCCGTGGTGATGATCTTGGGCGAAGGGGTTCGTGTCAGAAAATGGATGTGACAGCCGATGGAAAAGGGCCAGAGAAACTGAAAGGCGCAACCATAGGTGTGGGCCAGGGGCAAAAAAGAAACCATGTTGTCACCCGGTTTCAGGGGCATGTTCTCGTTGGCATAACGAATGTTTGCCGCCAGGCTGTTGAGAGGCAGTATCACACCCTTGGAGAAGCCGGTGGTTCCGCTTGTATAGTTCAACACCCCAACCTCCTGGTTGGGTATCTTCTCAAGGGCAAATTCCTCCCTTTGAATTCCGCCGACCCCATATTTTTCGGTGTACAAGTCGTTGAGGCTGTCATAAATCTTCTGAACCTTTTCCCGGTTGCCTTCGATGAGGATGCTGTAATCCTGCAGAGAAACCACCGCCCTTATATCCGGCATGTTCGATTCATCAAGGTTTTCCCATATCTGATTATCCACAAAAAGAATGACGCTGTCGGAATGGTTGATGATGTGATGCATGTCATCGGGATGGAAATCGGGCAGGATAGGAACCACTACCGCCCCGTAGGTGACAACGGCAAGATAACTCATGGCCCAGTTGGCCGAATTTTTGCCCAGCAGAGCCACCTTATCGCCTTTCTCTACTTCGCATTCTTCAAACATGATGTGGATGCGGGCAATCTTCCTTGCCACATCCTTATAATAATAGGTGCTTCCTTTATAATCGCTTAAGGCCGGAAGATCCCAGTTGTTATTAATGCTGTCTTCCAGATACTGTGTGAAATTTTCTTTGAGCATCGGCTTATATTTTAGGGCAATAAAATTAAAAACTTATTGCAATACAGACAAGGGCCATGAATTTTTGTTTGTCAGCGACTTTTATTTTGAGTCCTTCCGGTTACGTTTGATAGACCCCTCTGCAATGTACAAATAAAATGGCTAAATTGTTGAGATTCGGGGTCTATTATCCGGTCAACAGCTCCGGCCCTTTGATGCCAGGTGAGTCTGCCTGCTTGTTTTTTATGGCGGGATCATGCCCTAAAGAAAGCGTCTCGATCAGAAGAACAGCCAACCGGATTCTTCAACCTGAAAGGTTGTTTTGCCTATTTCGTGACCGTCTGCAAAGATGTACACGTCATATTCCCCGGGTTTCAGTTCGCCTTTGGAATCGAAATAGATACAAAGATCTTGTGCTTCGCCCGTGAATTCGAATGCACGTCTAGCCGAATAGACGATTTTCTTTCCATTGAAATCGAAGAGGTTGTCTTCAGAATTGGTCAGTATGAAGTCGTCAGGCGGAGCGGCAATGCGTATGTAGGCCTCGCGGGATCCGGGTTCAGCCACTACATTTTCTTCAATGGTGCAACATATTTTTACTTTGCTGATCTTATCCGCCTTATGTTTTTCTTTGTCCCTTTCATTGACGGGAATGGCTGTCAGATTTTCTGCCCTCAGGATCTTGGCCTTGTTGACCGTTTCTGTGAGGCTGTCTTTTTCCAGTTCCAGTTGTTCTTTGTTTTGCTTTACCTGCTGAATCTGCTCACGAACCCTTCTGTTTTCAGCGGTAAGCTCTTTGTTGGCCCGGTTGAGCGAATCAATCTGCCGAACATAGCTTTTGGCAACTTTCCGAAGGGTTTGTACCTCGTCCTTCAATTCTTTTATGCGGGTGTAATTGGTGGCTTTTACCTGGCGAATCTCGGAAAGGAGGCCGTCAATTCTTTCTTTCTCCTGATCAAGCTGTTCCCTCAACGTGTCGCTGTCTGTCTTTAGCGAATCATAACCAACCCTGATTTCTTGCAGCTCGCCACGAATGGAGTCCTTTTCGGCAGATAACTCCCGGGTGATCTGCTGGGTAGTTTGCTTTTGATCGATGTAAAGCCAGCTCATGAATCCCAGCAATGCTACCAGCAGGCTAATAATGACAATGATGCCTGCCGAAACCCTTTTTCCGTACCTGTTTTTTTCTTCTCCCACTTGGTTTGTATTTTTAACCATATTTCAGAATTTTACAATATGGGGCAAATATATTTAAAATGTGAATCACAAAAAATAGTGCAATTAAAAAACCCTATAAGAACACATAAGAGAAAACAACCCTATAAGGGACAGAAGGACACTTTAAAAGAATAGCACCCCATAAGGGACATGAGGACACTTAGGAAATATTGAACCCCATAAGTTATGGTGGCTTTATTTATACCTGCATACATAGGAGGCGCCGCAGGACATTCCAGGAGAGTTTTTCCAGAGCGGTTTGTCGGGTAATGACAAAGCAACCCGGAAAATAGCGAAGACTGCAACTACAGCGTGCCGGCTTTAGGCTAAACCAAATATATTCTTAAGCGCCCTTCCCTACCGTATGGGGTTCAAATACTCTTCTGTGGTCTCCTGTGGTTATAGCTCCGGTAAAGAAGGATGATACCGATGATGATAAAGGGAAGGCTCAGCCACTGTCCCATGTTGAGAGCCATAGACTGTTCGAAGGACACCTGCACTTCCTTGATGAATTCAATAAGGAAACGGGAGGTGAAGACCAACACCAGGAACAATCCAAAAAGCAGGCCGGGGCTGAAATTCCCCTTTGTCTTAAAGTAGATCCGGTAGAGGAGGGCGAAGATGACCAAATAGGCCAGGGCTTCATAGATCTGTGTGGGGTGCTTGGCAACGCTTTCACCGGCCCGGACAAAAACGAATCCCCAGGGCAGGTCGGTGGTGATGCCATAGATCTCTGAGTTCATCAGGTTGCCCATGCGGATGAAAAAGCCGGCCAGGGCAACAGCAATAACGATGCGGTCGAGTATCCAGAGGTAAGGTTTCTTTTCTTTCCGGACAAAAAGATACAGGGCAAGGAGTATACCGATGGCGGCCCCGTGGCTGGCGAGTCCGCCCTGCCATATGAATAAAATCTCCATCGGATGACTCAGGTAATAGTCGGGCTGATAGAAGAAGACATGGCCCAGGCGGGCGCCCACTACCGTGCCGATAACCATATACAGGGTTAACCTGTCCAAAACTTCAATGGAGATCTTTTCGTTCTTGAAGATGCGCGTGAACAGGAGGTAACCCAGGACAAAAGCCGCGGCAAAAAACAACCCGTAATAGCGGATGCTCAATACACCGATAAGCGGCACGTTTTCGAGATGGATCAGTTCGGGATTTACATCCCAGATAATGGTTAGTGGCAGCATAATCCTTCTTTTTTTTCCTGCAAACAAAGGTAGGAAAAATATAAATATTCCACTCTGCCTTTGAGCTTTTCCTTTATATTCTTATTAAGTTTGTATGCTGCATGATTCATAAATCATTCAGCATAACATGTTCGGTATGCAAAGGAAAACCAAGATAAGCTATATACTTTATTCATTCGTCCTGGCCCTGGGGGTGATGCTTGTATTCAACCGGTGCGCCAAGGAGATGACCAGCCTCAGCGGAGGGCCCAGGGATACCATCCCCCCGAAACTGTTGGAAAGCGAACCCCCCAACTATTCGGTTCATTTTGACAGCAAAGAGATCGAAATTGAATTCAATGAGTTTATTCAGCTTCAGGAAGTACAGCAGCAGTTTCTGAGTTCGCCCCCCTTTGAAGAGGATCCGGAGATTAAGATGAAGGGCAAAGGCATTGAGATCGAACTGAAGGGATCCCTGGAGGACTCTACTACCTATACGCTCAATTTTGGCAATGCCATTGTCGATTACACCGAAGGCAATCCCTTGCGCAACTTCAAATATGTGTTCTCTACGGGCGATGCCCTGGATTCCATGCGTGTAGCCGGCCGCGTATATGACGCTTTCAGCTTGAGAGCCCGTGAAAATGTGCTGGTCATGCTGTATGATGAGATGCAGGATTCGGTGCCCTACAGGGAGATACCCGATTATGTGTCGAGAACCGGCGAAGAGGGATTCTTTAGCATCACCAATGTCCGAAAAGATTCCTTCAAGCTTTTTGCCCTGGACGATTTGAATGGTAACTATCTCTATGACAGTCCTGACGAGGCCATTGCTTTTGTCGATAGTGCCGTGACATTTGAAAAGCAATGGATTGAGCATTCCGATACCCTATACAGCCGGGATACCACAGAGCAAGGTATACGGATTGACAGCAGTTCTGTGGATACCGTGATTCATCACAGGTATATGGGTTTTCCCACGGAGGAGCATCTCCTCTCCCTTTTCAATGAGGATAAGAGGCAACAATACCTGAGAAGCTTCCAGCGAAACAGGCCTATGAAGGTGGATCTGATCTTTAATGCACCTATCCAGGACAGTGTCCGGGTGAGCCTGATTGACTCGGTACAACGCGACAACTGGTATTTAAAAGAGATCGCGCCTACACGCGACACCCTCACTTACTGGCTGAAGGACACTGCCCTTATCCATCAGGAATATGTTCAGTTTGAACTGGAGTATCAGACAAGGGATTCGCTCAACAACCAGGTATGGACCACCGATACCCTGGACATGAGTTACTTGTTTGAAGAGAGTGATACTAACGAAACCGATACCCTGGCGCTAACCTCCAATGCAAAGGGGAATGTTGATCTAAACCAGGATCTTCGGCTCAGCTATCCTAATCCTATTCAATCCATTGATACTTCGGCCATCCTGTTGCACAAGACCCAGGAGGATTCGTTGATTGGATCCGTGGATTTTACCCTGCAACGGGACAGTCAACGATTTAACCGTTTCCATATGTCGGTGGATTGGGATCCTGCCAGCTCCTATCGCCTGCGGATTATGCCCCAGGCTGTAAAAAGTATTTACCACGCGTATCATGATACGTTGAATACATCCTTTACCACCCGGGAAGAGGATTATTATGGGACCCTTATCGTGAGCCTGCAGGAGACAGAATCGGACTTCGTACTCCAGCTCATACAGCCATCGGGAGAAGAAGAAAAGGTGATCCGGGAAAAGCTACCGGAGGATAGGAAGGAGGGATCGGTTACCTTCCGCTATCTGGACCCAGGCGAATATCAACTGAAGTATATCTTCGACCGCAACGGAAATGGTGAATGGGACCCGGGCGATTATCTGAACCATTCTCAACCGGAAAAGGTCCGGTACAATCCGGAAAAAATTGAGGTTCGCTCGAACTGGGAGTATGAGATCCAGTGGAACATTTCTCAGGAACCATCAATAAAAGAAAGGAGTGAATGATGTCAGTATTGTTAGAATTTTCTATGTTCCCTACAGACAAGGGAGAAAGTGTCAGCAACGAGGTTAGCCGGGTCATTAAAATGATCCGTGACAGCGGGGTGCCTTACAAGCTAACAGCCATGGGTACGATCATAGAGACCGAAAGCATGGAAGAAGCCCTCTCCATTGTTCAAAAATCCCATGATGTGTTGTCCGAGAATGCCGGGCGGATTTATTCCTCCCTGAAGATAGATGTCCGGCAGGGCAAAACAGGAAGATTGAGCAATAAAATAGAATCCGTAGAGGGCAAGATTGGCGGGGTAGATAAGTAACCAGTGCACTTGCGGGCCTTTTAGACACCAGTTGTTATTTAAAATCAGGAGCATCGAACCTTCCAGGAATGGACTCAGGTATTGCATTTGGTACCTTAATTCTGTATCTTGTTGGTTTACCCTTTTTAATACCAACAACTAATGGCTCGTTGCATCCTCCTGCTGTGGATATTTTTTATGGCTGTTTCGTCTGTGCCGGGACAGGAAGAGGTGGAGGTGCCCCTGAGGGATGCATCTGTCAGCAACCTGGAAATTACAAGAGACCGGGGATTAAGTGGCTTTGAGGCTGTCAGTGCTGTGGGAAGCCTCCGTTTTATATCAGAAGAGACGACCCGGGGTGTTTTTACAAAGGTTGAAGCAGAGGGCTACACGCCATTGCGGCAGGAAGGATATCCGGCTCTGCCGGTGAGCTCCCGGCTTATTGAAATACCCCGGGGTGTGGAGGTAGAGGTAGTCATTAAGGGCTATCAGCAGGAAGTGATAAACCTGGCCGGCCGTCAGATCGAAAACAGGCTTTTCCCGGCCCAGCCTCCAAGGGTCAAGAGGACAACGGATAGCCTGCGGCCTTTTTATTATGACCACCAGGCCTACCAGGCCAACCGCTTTCTGGGGGATCCACCCGTAGAGGTGGAAGAAATAGGGATATTCCGCCATGTGCGCCTGGGCAGGTTGAAGATATCACCCCTCTTGTACAATCCGGTGAAACATCAGCTGAAGGTTCTCAACAACCTAAATTTTGAGGTACGTTTTTCAGATTCAGGCCAACTCACCCCGACAAAGTCTTCTGGTGAGAGAAATCCCTTTTACACGACTATTCAGGATAAGACCCTGAATCGTCTTTCTGTTTCAGCAACGCATGACTCCTCCTCATTTCCCCTCACATATGCAGTGGTGGCACCTCCGGTGTTCAGGCAAAGCCTGCGTTCTTTTGTCAGATGGAAGCACCAACAGGGATTTCATGTTATAGAGGCCTATACCGACACGATCGGCACGAGACCGGAGGCCATCCGGGATTTTCTGAAGCAGGCTTTTGAGCAACCAGAGGTGAGTCCCCCCAGTTTTATCCTGCTGGTGGGCGATATCCATCAGCTTCCCGCGTGGGAAGGCCACAGCGGCGACCATGTCACCGATCTTCATTATGCCGAGTACACGGGCGATTACCTTCCGGAGGTCTATTACGGCCGCATGCCGGCCCGCGATACTGCCGAGCTGAACCGGATGATTGAGAAAACACTGGATTATGAGAAATACAGGCTTGCCGATCCTTCCTACCTTGGCCGATCTCTTCTTGTGGCCGGGGATGATGAGGAGTTTGAGGATGCTTATGCCAACGGCCAGGTCAACTACGGTACCGGTTATTACTTCAACCCGATGCAGGGCCTTCAATCGTATAGTTACATGCAGGATCCCGTTTTTGGCAACAATGCGGTGGCCGATTCCATTGCTCATCATATAAATGACGGGGTTGGATTTGCCAACTACACTGCACACTGCGCCCCGCAGGGATGGAGCCTGCCCGGTTTTCGAACCCAGGATATTGAAGCCCTCACTCTCAATGATAAGTATGGACTATGGATCAGCAATTGTTGCGAGACCTTGCGCTTCGAACTCGAAGAATGTTTTGGCGAGGCGGCCATCCGGAGTGCCGGAAAGGGTGCCATCGGGGTTATAGGCGCCTCTAATGACACATACTGGGATGAGGATTACTGGTGGGCTATCGGGCTTACCAGCAGTATAACGCCTCATCCTACCTATGAGGAATCAGGCCTGGGGCTTTACGACCGGGTATTTCACACCCACCAGGAAGAGCCTTCTCAATGGCATACGACGCAAGGGGGAATGATTGCTGCCGGCAACCTGGCCGTCGAAGCTTCCACCTCCTCCCTGAATGCCTATTATTGGGAAGTATACCATCTGCTGGGAGATCCTTCCCTGATGCCCTATTTTGGTGTCCCGGATCCTCTTACCGTATCGTTGGACAAGCCTTCCTTGAAGGCCGGAATAGAGGCCTTAGCCGTTACCACCGAGCCCCATGCTTATGTGGCATTGACCCTGGGCGACGAAATGTTGGATGCACGCTATGCCAATCGCCAGGGAGAGGCTGCTCTGAGCTTCCGGGAACTGAAGCAGGCCGGGTATGATGCCACCCTGGTAGTGACGGCTCAGAACAGGCAGCCCCATATCCGTGAGCTGACGATTGCGCCGGATGATCAACCTTTTGTGATCACAGACAGCCTCGACATAGCGGATGTATCCGGCAATAACAACGGAATCCTGGATTACGGGGAGACGGCCGTGTTCCATGTGACCCTTAAAAACCTGAGCGATTCTTTTGATGCTTTTCAGGTGAGAGACAGCATAAGCACCAGCGATGGGTACCTGAGCATCACCGATCCTCTTGAATCGTTTGGTTCCATCACAGCCGGGAGCCGGTCTACCCGTGAGGCTGCTTTCAGGGTTGAGGTAAGTGACTCTGTCCCCGATGGTCATCAGGCATGGCTGCGGATGCATGTGCAGGGACGCGATACCCGCGACAGCCTTTATCGGTGGGAGACCACCTCGCGGCTGATGATTCATGCACCCCGCCTGGATGTAGGGAATGAGGTCTGGCTGGAGGATCCCTCCGGATCGAACAGAATGATTGAACCAGGCGATACGGGCCGTGTTTGCTGGGTGGTACATAACAGGGGGAGTGCTGCAGTGAGGAGCCTCAAGCACAGGGCCTCCCTGCTTAAGCCCCTTGGCTTGAGGCTTCTTGATACCTTGCGAGCAGGGAAGGAACTGCCTGCAGGAGGCAACGATACCCTCTCTTTTCGGTTGTTGGCAGAGGAGCATCTGCCCGTCGGTACTCCCTTGAAGCTGAATATATCATCGGCCGGAGGGAGCAGAGGACAGTACAATGCAAATGCCAACCGCAGCATCTTGTGGGGAACACCTGTCACTCACCGGATTAGTCAGGTAGATACGGCATCGCTTTGCTACGGACTGTTTTATGATTCCGGTGGCGCTGAGGAGTCCTATACCAACAGCGAAAGTTATGTGGTAACGTTTGTCCCGGGGCAGGCCGGTAAATTGTTGAAGGCCGTATTCCGGGATTTTGATGTGGAGCGCTCCTACGACTGGCTAAAGATATATGACGGGCCAGATATTGATGAATCCACCCTTATTGCCCGATTTGATAACAACAATCCACCCGACGCCCTGGTAGCTGGCAATGAAACGGGGGCTCTTACTTTTCACTTCCGGTCCGATTATACCGTAACCGGCGCAGGCTGGAAGGCGGAGCTTACCTGCGTCCGTCCCGACACAGTGATGTTTGATGTGAACATAAAAGATCCGCCGGGCCATGAAGCGAAGGTAGCTTTTGCCGGGGATACACTGGCGGCAGACTCATCCGGGAGGGCCCTGTTCAGAGTGAAAAAAGGCGTTTATCCCTACACCGTTTGGGCCTCGGGTTATCATCTTCAAAATGGAACCCTGGCAGTAGAGGGCAACATACATCTAAAGGTATCGCTGCAGGAGAGACATTATGATATTGCTTTCCTGCTTTCCGACAGCCTGGATGGGTCGCCTGTCGAAGGCAAAGTTGAGATGGACGGTCTTCAGCACCCTACAAAAGACGGGATCTGCACCTTCCGGGAAGTGGGTGCCGCCACGGCCCATCGCTACGAGGTCACCTCCGATGCTTACGGAAAGCGCAGCGGCTTTGTCCATGCCTTAGACGATACTGTTGTCCACATTTATTTGCAGCAAACCCTTCACCCTGTCAGGGTCCATGTGGCCGATGAGGAGGACAGACCCATAGACAACGTGGAACTGCGGATCGATACCCTGCAGCTTCGCACCGATTCATTGGGTTCAGTAACCCTGAACCTTCCCGGGGGGGAGCATGTTTTTACCGCTTTTAGGCCCGGATACAGCCCTTATGAGGGATCATTCCGCTTATCAGGAGGCCTTGACCTGGAGATCATCCTGTTTTCGCTCACCACACCAGCGTCGGGAGTACCGGCTGACCAGGTGCTTATCTATCCCAATCCCGCCCGGGGGATGGTGTATGTTGAATGGTCCGGTCAGGGCGGCCCTGTGGAGGTCGGGTTGTTTAACCTCACCGGGGAGGTGTTAAACAAACGGCTTCTTTATGAACCCAAAGGGGTCCTGAATCTCAGTTCCTATGCCAAAGGCCTTTACTTCCTGCGCGTGCGGTTTGCCGGGGGAGAGCGGCTTTATAAGGTCGTTCTGGAATAAAAAAAAAGCAACCGGCCGGGGCTGGTTGCTTTTATAGGGTTGTATCTGTTATGCCGGGTCAGGCTACTTTGAGCCTGTGCATATTCACTTTGCCAAGCTTATCTTTTGCGTATTTAAGGGTGATCTCAATCTCGCTATCATCGCTTGAGGGCATGTCATACATCACATCGGTCATGATGGCTTCGCATATGGAGCGAAGGCCTCTGGCCCCAAGTTGGAATTCAACGGCTTTGTCGACAATATAGTCCAGTACTTCATCCTGGAAAGTAAGGGTTTTGCCGTCAAGCTCGAACAACTTCTTATATTGTTTGATGATTGAGTTTTTGGGCTCGGTCAGGATCTTTCTCAACGCATACCGATCCAGTGGCTCCAGGTAGGTGAGCACTGGCAGACGTCCGACAATCTCGGGTATAAGGCCGTATGACTTGAGGTCCTGTGGAGCAATGTATTGCAACAGGTTGTTGCGGTCAATCTTATCTTTCTTCTTGCTGGCTGAATAACCTACCACCTGCGTGTTGAGCCTTTGGCCAATCTTTTTCTCGATGCCGTCAAAAGCGCCTCCGCAGATGAACAGGATGTTGTTGGTATTGACCTGGATCATCTTCTGATCCGGATGTTTTCTACCGCCCTGGGGCGGTACGTTAATGGCTGAACCTTCCAGCAGTTTCAGCAAGCCCTGCTGTACCCCTTCACCGGATACATCGCGGGTGATGGAAGGATTGTCGCTTTTCCTGGCAATCTTGTCGATCTCATCAATGAAAACGATGCCCCTTTCGGCTGCCTCTACATTGTAATCGGCTACCTGCAGCAACCGGGAGAGGATGCTTTCAATATCTTCGCCCACATAACCGGCTTCGGTTAGCACGGTGGCATCAACAATGGTAAAAGGTACCTGCAGCATCTTGGCGATGGTGCGGGCCAGCAACGTCTTGCCGGTGCCTGTTTCTCCTACCATGATGATGTTGGATTTGTCGATTTCAATATCATCTTTGGCATTGCTTCCGTGATGCATAAGCCTTTTGTAGTGGTTGTAAACGGCTACCGCGAGGTATTTCTTGGCCTCATCCTGACTGATTACATACTGGTCAAGGAAATCCTTGATCTCTGCGGGCTTAAGCAACTGTACATCGTTGATGTCGAAATCGCTTTTCTTTTTGACTTCTTCCTGTACAATGCTATAAGCCTGCTCAATGCATCGGTCGCAAATATGTCCGGATATCCCGGCTATAAGCAGGTTGGTATCCTTCTTTTCTCTACCACAAAATGAACATTTTTCCATAGTGAAACTCCTTGATGTCTCGATGTCAACTTGCTAAATTAGCCAAATCTTTTCGTTTTGGAAAGCAAAACCTGCATATTTTCGTGCAGGTTTTGCGGTTAGTTGTTTCCATAACGACGGCTATGGTTCCTTTATTCCTGATTTTCTCCTTCACTTTTCCTTTCGAGAACTTCATCCACCATTCCGTATTTCTGAGCCTCTTCGGCAGTCATCCAGTAATCGCGGTCTGAATCTTTCTCAATCTTCTTATAGGTTTGGCCGGAGTGCTTGGCGAGCAGGTTGTAAAGTTCTTTCCTGAGTTTGAGAATCTCTCGGGCCGTAATCTCAATGTCGGCAGCTGCTCCTTCAGCACCGCCCATCGGCTGGTGGATCATAATCCTGGAGTGGGGCAGGGCCGAGCGTTTGCCACTTTTCCCTGCAGCTAGCAATACAGCCCCCATCGAGGCGGCCATTCCTGTACAGATGGTGGCCACATCGGGAGTGATGTACTGCATGGTATCATAGATGCCCAGGCCGCTATGAACGGCACCTCCCGGTGAGTTCATGTAGATCTGAATATCCTTTGACGGATCGGAGGATTCCAGGAAAAGGAGCTGGGCCTGGATGATGTTCGAGACATAATCGTTGATCGGTACCCCCAGGAAGATAATCCTGTCCATCATCAACCTTGAGAAGACATCCATTTGAGCAACATTGAGCTGCCTTTCTTCAATGATGGTGGGGGAGATGTAGTTATTATATACCGACGCGTAGTTATCCAGGTGCATGCTGCTTATACCCAGATGCTTGGTGGCGTATTTTTTGAATTCGTTGTTTGAGTTCATTTTATTTAAATTTTTATGAGGTTAAATCAAGCACAACAATGCATTAGGCAGATTGTTTATTTTGATCCTCTTCTATGAGTTTCTGGAATTCATCGGAGGTCACCTCCTTTTCTTCCAGTTTTACTTTTTCTTTGATGTGTTCCACAACCTTCTCTTCGTACTTGCGTTCGTAGAGTTTTCTGCGGTCTTCGTCTTTTTTCAGGATCTCTTTCGCGTACTGCTCCAGTTGCTCGTCGGGCAGGTTGGCCAGTCCGTATTGCTGAAACTGTTGCATGGTAACCTGTTTGGCTACCTCCAGTATTTCGCTTTCCTCCACTTTGATCTCGTTGTCTTTGGCGATCTTGTTCTTGATCAAATCCCATTTGACATCCTTTTCAAACTGGTGGAAATCCTTTTCAATGTCTTCTTCCGAGAGGTCATTCTGAGTCTCTTTCAGCCATCTCTTCAGGAATTCACCTGGTATTGCGGGGTTCACCTTTCTTACGAAATGCTCTTTGACATCGTGAGCTAATTTTCTTTCGCTTTCCGGCTTGAGATGGTTTTGAAGCTCTTCCTTGATTTTTTCGCGGAACTCCTCTTCGGAAGTTACGTTGCCTTCTCCATATATCTTATCGAAGAGTTCCTGGTTGACTTCGGCATTTTCAAATTTTTTGACCTCTTTAATCGTTATACGGAACATACCTTCCACTTGTTCGGCTTTTTCCTTGTCAATGTTCAACATGGAAGATATTTCGGTATTGTTGGGGAAGGCTTTCTTCAGGTCGATGTCGATCTGATCGCCTTTTTTGGCATTAAGGAACTGTTCCTTGATGGCCTCATCTTTGATCACGCTCAGTGAGATGCTGGTGTTTTCTTTGACAATGCCTCCCGGTTTGGGATTGCCTTCCTCATCAAGTTCGGTGATGTCGGCGGTGATCATTTCATCCTTGTTGCTGACTTCCTCTACCGGCTTGAATTCACCCAGTCTCTGCTGGTAATTATCCACCTGGCGATCGACCAGGTCGTCGGTAATCTGTATGGTGTAATAAGGTATTTTGTCGTGACCGGATATTTTCACCTCAAAATCGGGAGCTTCGGCAATGTCGAAAGCAAATTCGAACACCTTGTCGTTGTCCCAGTCGATGGGTTTTTGTTCTGTCTGGCTGGGCAGGGGCTCACCCAATATGTTGAGCTCTTCGGACTTGATGTATTCGGAGAGTTTTTCACTGACCAGTTTGTTGATTTCATCCATTTTGATGGCTCGGCCGTACATCTTGCGTATGAGCCCCTCGGGTACCTTTCCGGGTCTGAAGCCGTCCATCTTGGCTTTTTTCTTATAATCCCTGACCACCGAGTTTACCTTTTCCTCGTAATCTTCCGGTTCCACCTGTATCTTTAATACAGCATTCAATTCGTCTTTTTGCTCTTTTGTAATATTCATCCGCTTTGCTTTTTGTTCACATTGCATTTAAAAAACCGCTAAAACCTGTATCGAGTCGTGTTTTAGCGGCATTTTTAATTATGGGTT